>ENA-ORUB01003408-ORUB01003408.1-human-gut-metagenome-genome-assembly--contig:-NODE-3408-length-13477-cov-2.753688_pt1 | contig 13477 bp, 8 predicted proteins | sample MGYA00241918_ERZ509200 | MGnify/ENA primary metagenome ERZ509200 (study PRJEB26280, sample SAMEA2338853) | human gut metagenome | biome: human gut; feature: human-associated habitat; material: faeces... | reverse complement strand
ATGGACATCGAGCCGAAGATGGTGGACGCCCCCGATGCCATCGAGCTGGACGAGGTGCGGGGCGAAATCGAATTCCGGGATGTCTGGTTCAGCTACATACCCGGCGAGTGGGTGCTGCAGGGCGTCTCCTTCCATGTGGACCCGCGTCAGACGGTGGCGTTTGTGGGGTCCACCGGCTCCGGCAAAAGCACGATTTTGTCGCTGATCTGCCGCAACTATGAGTTCCAGAGGGGCGAGATCCTGATCGACGGCATCGACATCCGCAAGATCAAGATCTCCTCGCTGCGCCGCCATTTCGGGCAGATGCTGCAGGATGTGTTCCTTTTCTCGGGCACGATCCGCAGCAACATCGTCCTGCGGGAGGAGGGCATCCCGGACGAGGAGATCCTGCGGGTCTGCCGCTATGTCAACGCCGACAAGTTTATCGCCCGGCTTGACCACGGTCTGGACGAGGAGGTCCGCGAGCGCGGCAACAACTTCTCAGCCGGGCAGCGGCAGCTTCTGAGCTTTGCGCGAACGATCCTGCACAAGCCCAGTGTCATGATTCTGGACGAAGCCACGGCAAACATCGACACCGAGACCGAGATCCTGATTCAGGATTCTCTGGAAAAGATGCGCTCTGTCGGCACAATGCTGATCGTAGCCCACCGGCTGTCCACCATCCAGCACGCGGACAACATCATCGTGCTGTCCCACGGCAGGATTCTTGAGCAGGGCAGCCATCAGGAGCTTTTAGCCAACCACGGGCGGTATTACCAGCTCTACACGCTGCAATATCATAAGGAGCAGCTGGAGGGGTAAGGGCCTAAAGCCTTCCCCTCTTTGGGGGAAGGTGGCCCCGCAGGGCCGGATGAGGGGCCAGTTTGCCATTGCGGACTTTTCATGGGCAGCCACACCGCCCTCTACAACGCACTTGCATTTTTTCTTGGCATTTTGTTTGTACTTGCCTTTTACGGCTGGCGTCTGCTCCGCCATATCTGGCAGGGGACAGCGTTTACCGCTTATCATATAGAAAATGAGATACTGTATATCCATAATGTGTTTGAAACTTCTTGTCCCCTGTCCGATATAGAACGGGTGGAAGCAAGGAAAGTACTACTATACCGCCGCCCGCTGAGTGGGGGCGCCAAGTACTTTATTCGTCTGTATCGAAAAAACGGCAGGAAGACAGGCATGATAATCTGGGGAGAGGGATTTAAGTATTATAATTATGAAAGTGCCGAGGAAAAATTGAAAGAGTTTTTTCAATTGATGGAGTCTCGGGGGATTCCCTGCCGGATGACGGATAGATGGGATTGGTTTTTCCATGCATAAAAAAACAGGGAATGCGTTTTTTGAATGAATTTCACTGAAGCGGTATCGGTATGGAAAGAAAGGGTAAAGCCTCCTGTATACTGCTCTTTAGTATCTCATTTCCGTGTAGAGATGAAATGCTTCCCGCAATAAGACCTGCAAAAGTATCCGTCATCCCCGGCGGGTGCTTTTTCGTTGGACAGAACTATTTTTTCCTTTAGATAGAGAAGAGAAATATTTCTCTGCGGAAATAAAAGGCGCATGCGGGGAAACATGAGGACGGCAGGGAAAGCTTTGTGGTAATATAAGTGTGTATAAACAGGTTTGTTCCATTTATTTTCGTTCTGTCATTTGGAAAATATGAAAGAGAAGGTGTGCGCTTTGTCTGACATTAGACGGCTTTATGTGAGAAAGAAAGAAAACTTCCGGCAGGGAGAAGAAAGTCTGACTGCCCAGCTGAAAGAAATTCTCGGTGAAAGGATTCATGAAACGGCCATTTACCACCGTTATGATGTGGATCATCTGAGTGGTGACGATTATGAAAAGGCGGTGGCGACCGTTTGCTCCGAACCGCCGGTAGACTCTGTGCAGACTGAATTACCGAAAGGGGATATGGTGATCGCCGTGGAATTCCTTCCCGGCCAGTATGATCAGCGTGCGGACTCGGCAGAGCAGTGCCTTGCTATTGTTACAGGCCGTGACGGTGCCCGTGTACGGTGTGCTCTGGTGTATGTTTTCTATGGTGATTTTACAGACGGGGATCGGGAAAAAATTTTGAAATTTCTTGTAAATCCTGTGGAATCAAGAGAAGCATCTCTGGAAGAAGCGGAAACCCTGGATCTGCCCGTTGAAGAGCCGAAACCTGTAGCGGTTGTAGAGGGTGTCCGTGAATTGGATGATGCCGGGATTGACAGGCTGATTAAAGATATGGGACTTGCCATGAGCCATGACGATCTGGCTATGATCCGTGAATATTTCAGGACGGAAGAAAAGCGTGATCCGACGGTCACTGAGATCCGTGTACTTGACACTTACTGGTCCGATCACTGCCGTCATACCACGTTTTCTACGGAACTTACCGAAGTGGGGATTGAAGACGGCACTTTTACCAAACCGATTAAAGAGGCATGGGATGAGTATACAGATACCCGTCTTTGCGTGTACGGGGAAAATACCGACCGTCCCGTGACACTTATGGACATGGCGACGGTAGCCGTAAAGGCGCTTCGCAAAGAAGGCCGCCTGGAGAATTTGGACTCTTCCGAAGAAATCAATGCGTGTACAATCAAAGTGACGATTGACACTGTCGATGGAGAGGAAGACTGGCTTCTTCTTTTCAAGAATGAAACACACAACCATCCTACGGAAATCGAACCTTTCGGCGGTGCGGCGACCTGTCTCGGCGGCTGCATCAGAGACCCGCTGTCCGGACGTTCTTATGTATACCAGGCGATGCGTGTCACTGGCGCTGCGGATCCGCACACACCGCTTTCCGAAACACTTACGGGCAAATTACCGCAGAAGAAAATCGTTGTGGAAGCGGCGAAAGGGTATAGCTCTTACGGAAATCAGATTGGCCTTGCCACAGGGGAAGTGAAAGAATATTATCACCCCGGATTCATGGCAAAACGCATGGAAATCGGCGCTGTTATAGCAGCGGCTCCGGAAAGCCATGTCATTCGTGAACGGCCGCAGGCGGGGGATGTGGTCATCCTTGTGGGCGGCAGGACAGGTCGTGACGGTATGGGCGGCGCGACAGGCTCATCTAAAGAACTGAATACGGAATCTATCGAAACCTGCGGCGCGGAAGTGCAGAAAGGCAATCCGCTGACGGAGAGAAAAATCCAGTGCCTTTTCCGCCGCGGCGAAGTGACCCGTCTGATCAAGCGGTGCAACGACTTTGGCGCGGGCGGCGTATCCGTGGCGGCAGGGGAACTGACAGACGGTCTTTCCATCAACTTGGACAGCATGCCGAAGAAATATGAAGGCCTTGACGGTACGGAACTGGCGATTTCCGAATCACAGGAAAGGATGGCGGTGGTTGTCAGGAAAGAAGACGCTGATCGTTTTATTTCCTATGCGGCGGAAGAAAATCTGGAAGCGACGGTCATTGCCGATGTGAATGACAGCGGCCGACTTGTCATGACCTGGCGGGGCGATAGGATCGTTGATATTTCCCGTGCCTTCCTTAATACAAACGGAGCGTCCCAAAGAAAAGATGTATATATTGCCAAACCGGATGAAGAAGGCTTTTTTGTCCGTCCTGAAATCAAAGATATCCGTGTGATGTGGTTAGAAGCCATGGGTGACCTGAATAATGCGTCCCAGCAGGGACTTGCAGAACGTTTTGATTCTACTGTCGGAGCGGGGACGGTTCTTATGCCTTTTGGAGGCAGGTACCAGAAGACGCCCGCTGACGGAATGGCGGCTAAATTTCCTGTACGACGGGGCCAGACGGACAGCGCAAGCTTCATGGCACACGGCTTTGATCCGGATCTCGCGGAATGGAGCCCTTTCCATGGCGCCGTATATGCGGTTCTTCTTTCCGTGACACGCCTCGTGGCGATGGGGGCGGATTGGCGCAGGGCATACCTCACGCTCCAGGAATATTTTGAAAAACTGACAGACAGGACAAGCTGGGGAAAACCTGCTGCTGCTCTTCTTGGTGCATTCCATATGCAGGCGGCTCTCGGTCTTGGTGCCATCGGAGGCAAAGATTCCATGAGCGGTACGTTTAATGATCTCCATGTACCGCCGACGCTTGTTTCCTTTGCTGTTGCTCCCGGAAAGGCTTCTGAAGCGGTCAGCCAGGAGTTGAAACGGGAAGGAAATACCCTCATGCTTTTCGGGATGCCCAAAGATGAGACAGGAATGCCGAACCTTGACGTATTCAAGCTGCATGCCGATTTCCTGTACCAGGAAGTGAAGAAAGGAAATATTGCGGCCATGAAAGCCGTAGGACACGGCGGTGTCGCTGTGACTGCCGCGGAGATGGCTTTCGGCAATAAGCTGGGGGTGGACTTCACGACGGGGACTTTGCCTCTGCCGAAGTATTTTGGAAACTTCTATGGGGCGATTATTGTGGAAACTGCACCGGAACTGGCAGAAGAGTACGCAAAGCAGCCGCATACGAGAATTCTCGGCACCATCGGAGGAGATGTGATGAAAGTGGCGGATACGGAAATTTCTCTGGAAGACCTTCTTCGTGCGTATGAGAAGACTTTGGATCCTATTTTCCCAAGGCGTGCGGAAAATCTTACGGGAACTATTCCGGTCATCGCCGAAACGGAACCGAAATTCCGCTTTGCCGTGAAAACCGCCATTACAAGACCGAAAGTATTTATTCCCACGATGCCGGGTACCAACTGCGAAGTGGACAGCGCGAGAGCCTTTGAACGGGCAGGCGCTGATACGGATATCTTCATTATGAGGAACAGAGACGCGGCGGAACTGAAAGAATCCGTGGAGGAAATGGCAAGACGTATTTCCAGATCACAGATTGTCATGTTTCCCGGCGGCTTTTCCGCAGGGGATGAACCGGATGGAAGCGGCAAGTTTATTGCGGCCGTATTCCGCAACGCAAAACTCATGGAGGCTATGGAAGAGCTTCTCCATATAAGAGACGGATTGGTTCTCGGTATCTGCAACGGATTCCAGGCTTTGATCAAACTGGGGCTCGTTCCGTACGGTGAATTTAAGCCGTTGACAGAAGAGGCTCCAACGCTGACATTCAATACCATCGGACGCCATCTGTCCCATTATGTAACGACAAAAGTGGTTTCTACAAAATCTCCATGGCTGTCTTTGTGCCGTCCGGGGGATCTGCACAGTATTCCCGTAAGCCATGGGGAAGGGCGCTTCATTGCGTCTGATGAACAGATCAGAGCGCTTATTGCTAATGGACAGGTAGCGACACTCTATACAGATCGTGAGGGTCATCCGACTTATGACAGCCGGTACAACCTGAACGGGTCAAATTGGTCCGTTGAGGGCATTACCAGTCCTGACGGCAGAGTTCTGGGCAAGATGGGGCATACGGAAAGAAACGGCGCGAATATCGCGAAAAATATTTACGGCAATAAATTCCAGCCTTTGCTGGAAGGAGGCGTGAAATATTTTAAGGGATAGTTCTTACTTTTGATGAAAAGGGTCTCCTTCGGGAGGCTCTTTTTTGCGGGCGTGGACATTCGAGAAAAGAGAATGATAGAATTAAATCATATAATAAAGATGATATCGGAAAGGCGGGATAGGGATGTCGGATGCAGAAAAATGGGTAAAAGCATATGAAAAATTAAAGAAGGAAGGAATGCTGGCGCCTGCTGTCGATTATGAAGAGTTGTTTGCAAAAAGTGAGTTTCAGGGTAAGAAACTGTTTTTATTTTCCATGGGAACCGTAACTTTCCCTACAGGGAAGATCATTGTATGCGACCCTCTTGTGTATCTGGATAAAAACACTGTGCCGTACAGGGAGAAAGTTCCTGTCGGAACGTTCATGCTGGAAACACTGGCGGCAGAAATGGAAGAAGGAAATTTCCGCTACATTGCCACACGGATCCGTTTCGCTGAGGAAGAAGCGGCTTACTATGAATTGGCGCTGACCGGTACAGAAGATTTGTCTGATTGGAAAAATTTTGATTATATCGGATTCGCTGTCGATGCAGGGCTGGCGACCGTGGCAGATGTCAAAGTAAGGGACGCTTATTGCAAATTTGAAAGTGACTGGTATGAAAAGAATCCGGAAGGAAATATATATGATGATTTCTTTGCAGATATATTTGCAAAGAGCTATGAAGCAGCGCCCCGGTTCCAGAGAGAAGGGGGCGACTGGATCAATTTCACGATACCGGGGACTTCATACCGGCTTCCCATGATACAGAGCGGATTCGGCGACGGCTGCTATCCCGTGTACTTCGGTTACGACAGGGCGGGAAATCTCTGCCGGATGGTCATGGAGTATATCTGCTGTGAAGCGGAGGAGGAGTATACACCGGAAGAGGAGGCTTATTTTGATAAGAATCGGCCGTTTCTGGAACAGATTGCAGAATGGTATGTAGATGACGAACCGCAGAAAGTCATAAAGGCCATTACCTCTCTTCCCGAAGAAGAAAAGACGGATCTCCTGATGGGTGAGCTGGCCGTGGCTTATAATAATACGGAGCAGTATGAAAAGGCGCTGGAAATTCTGGAAGAACGCATGGATCGGAATAGGGAAAACTATGAATGGCATTACCGACTCGGGTTTGCCCTGTATTACTGCGCGGAGCAGGAAGAGGATGTAAAAAAAGCGGAGAATTTAAGCCGGCGTGCGGAAAAAGAGTTCCGATGCGCCCTGGCATTGAAACCTTCCCCTGCATTCAAGGCGGAATGTAAAGAGTTTTTGGCATGGATAAAGGAAGATTTCTCCAGTTATGAGAAAGGGAGCAAACCGGCTAAAAGGGAATAGTGTGATCAGGAGATTCTTTCGGGAATCTCTTTTTTACGGACGGCTCTGCGGCGTGTAATTACAGGAGATGGATTTTTAAGGAGAAGGATATGGGGTTGGAAGAAAAAGTATTTGAACGGAAAAAACCGGATTTCGAGAAACTGGCGGAGTTCGGGTTTCAGAAGGACAAAGAAGGGTACCATTATTCCCAGTTATTTATGGATGGAGATTTCAGGGCGGATATTTCTATCAGCCTTGAGGGGAACGTTTTCGGGCGCGTTTTTGATACGGCGGCGGGAGAGGAGTATCTGCCCGTCCATGTGCCCTATCAGACGGGGGCCTTTGTGAATATGGTCAGGGCCCGTTATGTGGAAATATTGGAAACGATAGGCGCCAGATGCTTTACTGACAGACTTTTTCTTTTTGATCAATCGGAACGGATTGCAGAGGCAATCAGGAAACAACATGGTGATTATCCGGAATTTCCATGGAAAAAATATCCAGGGTATGGCGTATTCAGAAATCATGAAAATAAAAAATGGTACGGAATCATTATGGCAATTCCGAAAAATAAACTGGACGGAGAAAAAGACAGGGCGGTTATAGAAGTGATCAATGTGAAAATTCCGCAGGAAGAAGGGGAAAAGCTCTGTGGAACGGAAGGTATTTATCCCGCCTGGCATATGAATAAAAAGAGCTGGGTGAGTCTGATTCTGGACGATACACTGCCGGACGGGCGGATTTTGGAATTTCTGGATGAAAGTTACCGATTGACGCAGAAAAAGAAGAACAGATCAAAACAGGACACAGCGCCCCATACATGGATCATACCTGCCAATCCGTATTACTATGACATCATTTCCGCATTCCGGAAGACGGATGTTGTGGAATGGAAGCAGGCGGGACATATCGAGAAGGGAGACACGGTGTACATGTATATGGCGGCGCCTTACTCTGCTATCTTGTACCGCTGTGAAGCGGTGGAAGTCGATATTCCCTGCCGAAAAGAAGATAAGAACCGGGAACGGTACTGTATGCGTATCAGGCGAAATAAAACCTATGACCGGTCATTTTGTCCCCTTTCCGAGATGAGAAAGCGGGGTGTACCGGGTGTCAGAGGACTCCGTACAATGACGGCAGAGCTAAAAAGATATTTAGATGAAGCGAAATAAAAAATTCTAAATGATAATGTATTTCAAGTATCAGAAATACGATGAATACTGATTGTTTTGCTTGACAGACGGCGGATTTGGTGATATTATTCTCAATAAGTGGGGGAGTAGCAAGCATCCTGTGCAGTAAGTCAACATGCTGACCTTATGGTCTGGCTCTACTTTAAAATGCGAGACTCACGTGTTTAGCAAAAGCTATGCGTGGGATCTCTGATCAGGAAATTTACCGGGCATAGCGTTCCGGTTTTTTATTTTCCGAAAGAGAGAAAATATGGACTTTGTATTTCTGCTGAGCAGCGTGCTCCTCGGTGCCGGTCTTGCGATGGATGCTTTTTCTGTTTCTCTGGCGAACGGTTTTCATGAACCGGGCATGGGATGGAAAAAAATCAGTTTTATGGCGGGCACTTTTGCATTTTTCCAGTGGCTTATGCCTATGGCGGGATGGATCTGTGTGCATATCATTGTGGAGGTATTCCAATTCTTTGCGTCCTATATCCCATGGATTGCCTGTTTTCTTCTTTGCTTTATCGGCGTAAGCATGGTGAAAGAAGGATTTTCCGGTGATGCGGGACATATCCGGGCCGGCGTGGGGAAAAAAGCGCTTTTGCTGCAAGGCGTAGCGACTTCCATCGATGCGCTTTCCGCAGGGTTTACCAATGAGCAAATGGACTTGGCGGCCGCATTTGTCTGTGCTCTCATTATTGCGGCAGTAACATTTGCGGTTTGTGTGGCCGGGGTAATGATCGGCAGGAAATTCGGAGTGAGGCTGGCGGATAAAGCTGCTGTCCTCGGCGGAATTATTCTCATCTCCATCGGATTGAAAATGGTGCTGCTGTAGCAGACCGAAAGAAATATTTTGTTATCGATGCAGCTTTGGGCGAAAGGCTTCAAGCTGTTTTTATTTTAGGGCAAATCTTGTTATAATGGGTGAAAACGTAAAGGGGGATTTTCGGATGGGGTATCGGCACAAAAAGGAAGGAGCGCTCTCTCTTCTGCCTTTTTTAATTTTTATCGTCATTTATCTCGGCGCGGGGATTTATTTTCAGATTCATGGCGTGGAAATGGCATTTTACCAGTTTCCATCGGTGACAGCCATGTTTATTGCGGTTCTTTCCGCTTTCTTTATGGGAGATGAAACACTCCAGGTAAAATTCGGCATTTTCTCACGAGGCGCGGGCAACGAAAATGTCATGACCATGCTCATGATTTACATCCTTGCCGGTGCATTTTCCGCCGTGGCAGCCGCTATGGGTGGCCGTGACGCAACAGTAAATCTGGGGATCAGTTTTGTTCCTGCCCAATACCTGACGGCAGGCATTTTCATTATTTCTGCGTTTATGGGTACGGCCACGGGGACTTCTATGGGAACCATTGCGGCCATCGTGCCCATTGCAGCGGGAATTTCTGTGAAGAGCGGAATTTCTGAAGCGCTCATGGTGGCGGCCTGTGTGGGCGGCGCTATGTTCGGAGATAATTTATCCATGATTTCTGATACCACGATTGCAGCGACACGGACGCAGGGCTGTGAATTGAAAGATAAATTTAAAATGAACTTCAGAATTGCCCTTCCGGCGGCAGTTCTCACGATTTTTCTTCTCCTTGTTATCGGCCAGCCGTCAGCGGCAGCTGATTTGCAGGAGCTTGATTACAGCCTGCTTAAAGTATTTCCTTATATTGCCGTTCTTGGACTGGCGCTTCTTGGGGCAAATGTATTCCTCGTACTCACTGTAGGAATATTCCTTGCCGGATTTATCGGCATGGCATCGGCAGAGCTTACGGTTATTACTTTCGCACAGAATATCTGGAACGGCTTTATGGGGATGGGAGAAGCCTTTTTCCTTGCTCTTTTCTGCGGCGGTATTTCGGAAATGATCGCTTACTACGGCGGTATTGAATGGCTTATTTCCAAACTGCGCCAAATGATTAAAGGGAATAAATCCGCCCAGCTGGGCATCGCGGCGCTCGTGTCCCTGACGGACTGTGCCACGGCAAATAATACGGTGGCAATTATTATCAGCGGCGGTGTGGCAAAGGATATCAGCAATGAATATGGGATAGATTCCCGCAGGAGCGCGTCGCTTTTGGACATTTTTTCCTGTGTGTTCCAGGGGATTATTCCCTATGGTGCCCAGCTTCTGACCGCTTCCGCGCTGGCGTCGAAAAATGGTACTGTGATAAATGCGATGGAAATCATTCCCCATATGTGGTACTGCTGGCTTCTGGCCATTTTCGGAATCCTTTCCATCTATATCCCTTACGCTGATGGCGGCTTGAAAAAAGAGCGCGCGGAAGAATAAATACGTTTGACCCGGGGGGCGGCGGTGTGTAAGCTGCGTGATATGGGAATAAATATATTTTATGCCTGATTATTTATTAAGTATTAACAATTATATGCCGTTGTGCTATTTTATATCTAAGAATCCTGTCAGCAGAAGTAAAGGGGATAAAGATGATGAAAAGTAAAAAGTATGGAATGATGTTGGCTGTATTGGCAGCCGCGGGCGGTGTGAGCGCAAGTGCGGCGCCTGTGCCGGTGTATGAACTGAAGGGGCTCACCGTCACGGCGACCCGGCAGGCAGAAACGACAAAGGATGTTCCTGCGAATGTACAGATCGTGACAGAAAAGGAAATTAAGGACCGCAATGTGCAGAATGCGGCACAGGCCGTCGCTTTGGCGACCGGTGTGCAGGTGGATACTACGGTGGAAGGCAGCGTGAACCTTCGCGGATATAATTCCAAGAATATCCTTGTCCTCGTTGACGGACAGCAGATGAATACCGCCTGGAACAGCACAGTAGACTGGAATATGATTCCTGTGGAAAATATCCGCAAAGTGGAAGTAGTTAGCGGCGGGCAGTCGGCGCTCTATGGAGGGCGTGCGGTTGGCGGCGTCATCAATATCATGACAAAGTCGGCAAAAGAAAATGGCGTCCATGGTGCTGTAAACTTGGGATACGGCAGCCACAACACGGTGAAGCAGAGTTATATGGCAAGCGGACGGAAGGATCGATTGAACTGGGGCGTCTTTTATGAAAGTAAAATAACGGACGGCTGGCGTTCGTACCTGTCCTCTTATGCCATAAAGAATAGAAAAGGAAAAAATAATTTTACCGGTGTGGATACTTCTTCTCTGGACACGACCGCTGACGGGAAAGAATACATCATCGGCGACCGGGGGAAGAAGGAAGTCATGTCCGAAAGCTATGGCTTCAATCTGGGCTATGATTTCACGGAAGACAGAAAGCTCACTTATAAATTCACCCATTCCAACTATACATGGAAATATACGGATCCTCGTTCGTACCTGTCTGCGGGTTTCAGCAAACCGTCAGGCGTACCGGCGTCCACGTTTTTCGGCAACAGGGGCTGGCGCGTCTATGACATGCACAGTCTTACCTACAATGATCAGAAGGATAAAATCCATGCCCATTTTGGCATGACCGACTACACAAAAAGCGGATATATCACGCCTGATAAGACGGTCAAGGCAAGCCGCACTTTTGACGGTGCCGGCAGCAAGACATCCTATCCTTCAAAATCGTGGGATTTTGATTTGAATAAACGCTGGACTACAGGCAGCCATACCATCCTTTTCGGCGGTTCTTACGGGAAGGACCGGTTTGATGAAACCATTTGGAAGACTGTTTCCGACTGGAAATCATGGGACAGTACCGTGAAAGGAAATAAAGATGACCAATGGCTCGGCGGCAAGGCGAAGTCCTGGGCTTTATATATTCAGGACAAATGGAAACTCAGCAGCCGCTGGGCAGCGTACATCGGCGGACGGTACGACTATTATGAAAAATATGGCGGTTATAATTATTACAGAGGAAAGGCGCCGACAAGACTGGAATCTGATTCCTATCACCAGTTCTCGCCCAAGTTGTCTGCCAGTTATGCGTTGGATAATCATACCAATCTGTACCTGTCTTTTGGGAAATCGTTTGCGCCGCCCCTTCTCTACCAGCTCTACCGGTATGCGGAACCGTCCTATGGCGGCCGTTATGAGCCGAATCCTTCTTTAAAACCAGAAACTACGACGAATTGGGAGCTGGGAATTAAAAAAGATTTGGGGAAAACAAAAATTTCCGCAGACCTGTTCTATGCGAGGACAAAGGACTACATTGACCTCGTTACTATCGGAAAAACTGCTAAAGGTGCTGATATAAAGACATATAAAAATGTAGGAGAGGCAAGGACCCATGGGGCGGAACTGTCCGTCACCCATAAGTTCAGCAGTCTGTGGTCGGTTTATGCCAATTATACCTGGCAGCTTGGCAAAGTGGCCGATGCGGATAATGGCTATGCCATGGGTAGAGATTATGAAATCCCCCGCCACCTCTTCCATTCCGGTGTGACGTACACAAATCATCCGTGGACCGTGAATGTGGACAGTATGTTCGTTTCCGCAAGGAATGAGCCGGGCTGGAAAAGCGGCAAATTCAAATCCCGTGATGCCTACTTCCTTTTGAACATGGATACCGCTTATGCGGTGAACAAAAATCTTTCTGTCCAGTTCAGCATTTACAACATCCTTGACAGGGAATACTATGATCAGGAATCCGCCTCTGATAAGTATTATGTGGGTGACGGGAGGACATTTACCCTTTCTGCGCGATACTCTTTCTAAAAATAAATTTTGGCTTATAAGACCGTTTGTTCTTTGAAACAGGCGGTTTTATTTTGTTTTTGTTTTATTTATAATGAAGAAATAGAAATGCAGCAGCGTAAGGAGATCTCATGAAAAAGAAAATAGCCCTTATACAAATGCAGGCGGTTCTTGCCGATGTGGAAACGAATTACCGCCATGCGGAAGAATTGATGGAACAGGCGATGGAGGGAAATCCGGATATTCTTGTCCTTCCTGAAACGTGGAACACGGGGTTTTATATTTCCCGCAAACTGAAATCAATTGCTGATGAAGGTGGAAAGCGGACGGAAACGTTCTTGTCTTCTTTCACAAAAAAACACCATGTGAATGTCGTAGGCGGTTCGGCAGCTGTTCTTTGTGGGGACGATGTATATAACCGTTCTTTCGTTTTTGACAGGGAAGGACGGAAGATTGCTGAATACGATAAGGTTCACGGTTTTTCCTATGCTTATGAACCAATGTATTTCAAAGGCGGTGATCACGCGGTTTCCTTTGCGTTGGATGATATTTCCTGCTCCATGGTCATTTGTTATGATATCCGCTTTCCCGAGCTTGTGCGCCGTTCCGTCCTGGAAGGGAAAGCGGATTTGTTTTTTATCCCTGCTGCTTGGCCGAAGGTGCGTCTTTTCCATTGGACACTTTTGGGACAGGCAAGAGCGGTGGAAAACCAGGTTTACCTGTGTGCCGTCAACCAGGGCGGCATTTCAGGGAAAACGGAATACGCAGGAAATTCGGCGCTTCTTGATCCATGGGGAAATGACGTCTGTCGGCTGGGAACGGAAGAAGGAATTGCCTTTGGGGAAATAGATACGGACATACTTCAGCAAATCAGGGATACCATCCATGTATTCAAGGACCGCCGTCCGGAAATTGATGTGGTGAAATGATTGTTCAAGGCGATGTTTGATGAACTGCCTGCGCCTAAAAGCAAAAAAGTAA
>ENA-ORUB01003387-ORUB01003387.1-human-gut-metagenome-genome-assembly--contig:-NODE-3387-length-13555-cov-2.632074_pt1 | contig 13555 bp, 10 predicted proteins | sample MGYA00241918_ERZ509200 | MGnify/ENA primary metagenome ERZ509200 (study PRJEB26280, sample SAMEA2338853) | human gut metagenome | biome: human gut; feature: human-associated habitat; material: faeces... | reverse complement strand
CCAGGGACACAAGGATTTTCAGTCCTTTGCTCTACCGACTGAGCTATGCCACCAGTGCTGTTTTGCGAGTGCAAATATAGGGCATTTCTATAAATCTGCAATAGTTTTGCGGGTATTTTTTATCTTTTTTCATTTCTTAGTCTGAAACACAGATAGATCATCAGGATAATCAAAGAGATAGAAGCCATGGGTACGGCTGGCTGAGCAATGGCCCAGACCGGTATAGCTATAGCCAGGATAGCCAGATAGAATTTCAGATATTTTCTGATGAATAGAGGAAGCGCTTTCCTGAAAATAAAAGGGATTACAAATAAATTGAGCGGATTGGCCCATAGGATATTCCAGTTTGGAGCAGTGATGGGGTGTGCTGTAAAACCTCCTAAGAATACAATCAAAATCCCTACAATTCCTGTGAAAAGGAGAAAAATAAGGGAAATGACATTCAATAATGACCGGCTTTTAACATATTGTAAAAGTAGGATCAGTAGCAGGCATCCTAGAGCAAAAACGAAAAGGGGAGTCCCATACCAGGAATTGGATAGGTTCATTTCCGGAGCCTGATATAAAACTTCGGCAGGTTCGGCCAGCAATTGTCCGTCGTATCGGGCATTTTTAAGTCCATACATCAGATAATCCGGCAAGAACATATATTGAAAAGTAGTGGCCGTACGATTACCCCTTTGCCCCAGGATCGTATGTATGCCCCATTGTACCCAAGGGGAAGCTTGCAAGTACTCATCCAGTAGATTCCAGAAATTTTTGTTTACATCCGGCATATTCCAGGCGACACTGTCGGGTAAACTTTTTAATAAGATATCCCTGCTTCGGGTGGTACAATTATCGAATAGAAAGTTGTAGAGATAATAGCGGTTTTGCGGGAGCAGGTTCTCTTCGAGCAGATCGAAAATCCGTTGTTTTTCCAGCGAATCCAGCCGGATAGTTTGAGCGTAGACCGTACGTTCTTCCAGCTGATAATTGTATATGAAATGGGAGAATTTCTGAACAGTCAGCTGATAAGGAAGCAGGCCTCGTGCATATTTTAAATAAAAATGGGGAGTAGAGAAGTCGAAAGTGCCATAATTGTACACCCTGTCGATTTGGTGTCGGGGATCGTTGATCCGGATGGCCGTATGACCGAAAAGAGAGTATAATTCGTTGCCGGGAGCACAAGTCAGGATACTGACTTCGGTCTCCGGAGAGAGTGTTAATCCTATTCCTTTAATAGAAATCAGACTGCTTATTATAAATAAAAAGATGATCTTTTTCATTTTATATGTCTTTTTATTCCGGATATTCAATATGACAAAGAAATAGAGCCTGTGCAGGAACAGAAGTACCTGCATTACAGCGGTTTTTAGATTCTATAATTTTGCGAACATCTTCTGGGGTCAGTTTACCTCTTCCCACGTCAATCAACGTACCGACAATCGCTCTTACCATATTCCGCAAAAAACGGTTGGCTTTTACCGTAAAAATCAGCTGTTTATCGGTCTCTTCCCACTGAGCTTCATATATAATACAATTATTGGTTTTGACGTCGGTATGAAGTTTCGAAAAACTGGTAAAGTCCGTATAATCGAATAACACCCGGCAGGCTTCGTTCATTGCCTGAATATCCGGCAGGGGATAAGCTTTCCAGGCAAATGGATAGGTAAACGGATCTTTTGTTTTATCGATATAATATTTATAGGTACGGGAAATAGCCGAAAAACGGGCATGTTTATCCATAGGTACCCGGTATATTTTGTAGATTGCAATATCTTTATCCAGTAATCCGTTCAGTTTATAGACCACCTGTTGCGGCTCCGGAAGTTCACATTCGATATCGAAATGAGCGACGAAAAATGAAGCGTGTACACCCGTATCCGTTCTACCGGCGCCGACGACGTATATGTCCTGGCGTAGCAAAGTACTGAGGGCCCGGTTGATTTCTTCCTGCACGGACGATGCTCCCGGCTGGATTTGCCAGCCGTGGTATCGGCTGCCGTTATAAGCTAATTCAATAAAATATCTGACCATTTTTTCTTATCTCCCGCGAAGATAAAAAATAATGCCGAATATTGTATATCCGGCATAGGGGTTTCTTTATTCTACAACGACTTTACTCTTTCCGTTGCCGGTCTTTACCAGACAAATTTTGGCAGGAATACGTTCGGTCAATTCCTGTACGTGGGATATGATTCCCACCTGCCGGCCTTGTGAGCGGAGACGTTCCAGGGCTTCCATGACAATTTGCAGGGTTTCGCTGTCTAAAGTGCCGAAACCTTCGTCGATAAAGAGATTTTCTTCGAAATGATTCCGTGAAGAAAAGGAAGATAAGCCCAAGGCTAAAGCCAGAGAGATGAGGAAGGATTCGCCTCCCGATAAAGAGAATACCGACCGGGCTTCATCGCAGAGATCGTGATCGATGACTTGTAGGGCCAACTCATCGGGTATACGCTGCAACTGATAGCGGGAGGTTAATTCCCGAAGTTGTATATTGGCGTATGATAACAGGATATCCAGCGTATATCCTTGGGCGATCTCTTTAAACTTATAGCCACTCTGTGAACCGATTAGATCGTCTAGTTTGCTCCATTGGTTTAATAATTTCGTTTTCGCATCGAGGGTATCCTTTAAGGTGGCCGCTTGTTTTTGGTTTTCTTCCTGGGTGTGCAGAGTTGCCAATACTTCGGTTTTTTGTTGGAGGATACGCTCGGATTCCTCTTGTAATGCGGTGTATTGACGCTGTAAAGAGGAAAGTGATTCCGATTGTGGATCGGGGCGGCCGGGCGATTGTAAATGATCGGCTAATTGTTTTTCACGTTCCCGTAGAGTGGCCAAAGCAGTCGTTACCTTATCCCGGAGGTGATTTTGTCTTTCCCGTTCTTCCCGGATTTTTTCAGGTGCCACTTGCAATAGTGAAATGAGAGTGGCTTCGGTTAGCTGAGCAGGGGCTGTCCGATTGTATTTTTCCAGCCATTCGCCTAATTGCCGGGTGGCTTTTTCCAGGCGCTTTTGATATTGGTCACAGGTGGTACGGAGTTGGGTGATTTTTCCTTTTAGTTGTTCCGATTGGCCTGAAAGCTGTTCTTTCTGCCGGATGGCTGTTTCCAGTTCCTGAGTCGCCCTTTCTGTTAACTCTTGCCAATAACGTTCGGTTTCATCGACCGTTTGACCTTGCAGAAGCCGGGCCCGTTTCCGGATGAAAGACAAAGTCTCTTCAGAGCGTTTTTTCAAAGCCTCGGCGGCTTCTGTTTCGCTTTGGCGGAAGGATTCCAGGTTTTTCTGATTCTCCTCGTATTCAGCTACCGATTGAAGCAATAGTTTTTCATTTTCTGCCGATTGCAGCGTTTTAGTTTGCCATTTTTGAGCAGCTGTGGTCAGTTCCTGTTTGAGATCCGGGTAGTTATCTTCCCAGCGTTGTCGCCAGGTAGGTGCATGCATAAAAGGAGCGACCTTTTCCAGTGAAATATTTTGCTGGACTTTCAGGCCTTCAATGATCTCTTGCAATTTAGATAGTTCAGTGGCTTGACCGACTACCTTTTCCTGGGTCTGCTGAAATGTTTTTTGCAGGGCATTGTTTTGGTTTTGTATTTTATCCAGTTCTTTTTGGAGCGTTTCTAACTGATGTTGCCGTTGCTCCCATTCGTTTTCTTTCAGACGAATACTTTCCAATTCTTTTTGGCTGATATTCAGCTGTTCTCTTAGGTTTATCCGATTTTGTCCGTTAGAAACAGACCTATCCGAATTAAGCTCCTTGATTTGCTGGCAAATCTCTTCGCATTCTTCTTGCGATTCATATTTTTCATTTTGTAATACGGGTAATACTTCTCCGAGGTACCGGTGTTCGGCTTCAAGACGCGCATTTTCGGTTTTTAACCGATTATATGCTGCTTCATGCTGTCTGACTTCTTTTTCGAGTGTTTCGAGCAAGCCGTCGGCCAGGGGATGATGTGCCGCATAAGGGTGGGATTGGCTGCCACATACCGGGCAAGGGGTATTTTCTTCCAGTTGGGCCCGGAGTCGAACGACATTTTCTGAAACCGATAGTCGGGCTTGTTCCAAAGTGTGGCGTATGGTCGTGTATTTTATTTCTGCAATTTCGATTTCTTTTTTGTATTCGGTCAGGCGAACTTTGAGTGCTTGTAAATTTTGTTGTTGTTGTTGCAGTTTATCTTGCCTTTTTCTCAGTTCTTGCCGGGTCTTATCTAGTTTTTCCGTCAAGGTAATTTCCTGAAGCAATCTTTCGCGTTGTAGGCGGAGTTGTTCTTTACGATTGCGAAGTTCGCTTATGGGAAACCGGTTGACCGATATTTGTTGTTGCTGGCGCAACTGCAGGAGGTCATTGTGACGTTGTATGGATGTTTCGATCTCACGGCGTTGAAGTTCCAGCTGTTGCCGGCTTACTGTTAGTTGTTGTAGAGTAGAGGTATATAAAGATTGATTTTCTATAACCTGCAACCTTTGGGTATAAGCTGTATCCAGAAAACTTTCGATCAGCTTTATGTTCAGGCACATTTGTTCATGTTGCCTGTTTTTCCTGAACCATTCTTTTAATTTATCGTCTAATTCTCTCTGTTGCAGAATACGGGAGTATCTGCTATCCTGAATTTTTTGATGCACTTTGATTTTATCTTGCAGGTCGGTTAAAGTTTTCCGGCTCTCTTGTTCTACCTGCCGGGCATTGACAATTCCGATATCTAAACGACGGGCTTCTAAAAGTTCCGGTTTAAGCTTATTGTACTGGGTTGTATATTGGTTTACCAATGATTTTTGCCGTTCCACCGATTGAAGGGTTTGCGTGGCTTTTTCGTTCAGATCGGAGAGCGCCTGTTCTGTTTGTCGTAATAATTCAGTTTGGCTTACTAAATGAGTGGTACATTCATTTTTTTCAATCCAAAAAAGACGGCTGCTTTCGATGCTTTCCATCTGCTGTAACCAGACTGACTGGGCTTGTGCTTCGGCTTGTACTTTTTGGGCATCCGAAAGGGTGGCCTGGGCTTCCGATTTAGATTGATTGATTTGTTCTAATTGCTCTATCCAACGTATTTTACGTTGGATTTCTTCATTTTTTTGTTGAAGAGCCTTTTCGTGTTTCAGGAGTTTGGCCGATTGTTGCTGTAATGTCTCGATTTCTTCCTGGGTAAGCAGGCGAATATTCCCCATACGGGCGGAGAGTTCTTTCCATTCATTGCGGATAGCTGTCGTTTTGGAATAGACCGTATTCGAGATAACAGAATAGATTTCAGTACCGGTCAGTTTTTCGAGTACTTCGGCCTTTTCTTCTTTCCGGGCTTTGAGGAATCGGGCAAATTCATTTTGTGCCAATAAAACGGTACGGGTGAATTGATTATAATTCAGACCGATGAGTTGAATCAATTTATTCTCCGATTCACTGATTCCTGTAGTGATAGGAGACGGATCTCCAAGGGGGTATACCCGGAGTTCTGCAGGTTGAAGTTTCCCGCTTATTTTATTATTGGCTCGCCATACCCGCCATACCGAGCGATAACTTTTTCCGTCTACAGCAATAAATTCTACAGCAGCCATCGCTTCGGCAGTACCTCTGCGGAGTATTTGACGACGATCTCCCTGTTGAATGAATTCTTGTCCGACATCCGGCATTTTAGTACCTTCAATACCGGTGGTGCGGGGCATATTGTTGAATAAGGCCAGACAGATAGCATCCAGAATAGTCGATTTTCCGGCACCGGTGGGACCGCATATTGCGAAGATCCCGGCAGATCGCAGAGGAGCTGCCGTAAAATCGATATCGAATTCTCCGGCAATAGATGCCAGATTTTTTCCTTGTATACGTAATATTTTCATTGTTTTTCTCCCATTTTCAGCTGTGATTCTTCAATGACTTCCCGGAATAAATGAGCCAATTCTTCGGGCAGAGGATTTTGATATCGCCTTTCGTATACTCGGTTCAACAGCTTCCAGGGATCCAGTAATTCTTCGGTGGTGAGCGTATTCTCGTTTTTTGTAAGTTGTACTGTATCCGGATAAAAGGGGAGTACCCGGGTTAAACGCACCTGTTTGGTGCGTAGGGCTTCCTCCACTTTATTGCGCAAAGCAGGTTCCGGTTCGGTGAGTAGTACCCTGACTTCGAGGAAAGGGGCCGGATGATCGTCTCTCTCTTCCGGGAGCTGAGAGAGGCGATTCAACACTTCGTCCAAGGGGGCCGGATGTTTAGGGATACGAAGTAAAGTGACTAAAGGATTAAAAATAATTTTAGTCTGATTTAGAAGTATTCCTTTGTCGATTTCCAGTAAGATCACTCCGTGGCGGTAATTTTCTTCTGCAAAAGACATGGGTAACGGACTGCCGGCATAGCGTATCTCGTTGCGGTTGGCAATCTGCTGTTCCCGGTGGATATGGCCCAAAGCTCCGTAAGTGATTTGGGAAGGGAAGACACTGGAAGGAATCCCTTCGAGTCCGCCGATGATCAGGCGTTCACTTTGATCACCTTCGGAAATCTGACTTCCTGCGGCTTGCAGGTGTCCCATAGCAATGATGGCTTCTTGTTTTTGCCTGCGTTCTTCGACGCAGGCAACCAGCGTGTCGTACATGGCCTTAACCCCTGCCTGATAAGGATCTCCTTCACTCTCGACTGCCGGATAGTCTCCCTGTCGGAGATAGGGTACCGCCAGACACCAACCTTGCCGTTTCCCCGATCTGTCTTTCAGTTCGATGATTAATTCCTCCGTATCGATTGTGCCGTCTGCTCTTTTACGTACTGTACCCCGAATTTGTATGTTCATTTCTTCGAGTAAAGGAATCGGGGTTTCGAGCCGACTGGCAGAATCATGATTTCCTGCAATCAGGATGATTTGTAAGCCCGGATTTTGTTCTGTTACCCGGCGTAGGAACCGATAAAATTGACGTTGTGCCTGAGCAGAAGGATTAGCTACATCGAATATATCTCCTGAAATAAGAAGCACATCGATTTGTTGTGTGGTAATTTGATCTGTCAGCCAATCTAAAAAATACTGATGTTCCTGAAAACGGTCATAGCCGAAAAAGGTCTGCCCGATATGCCAGTCTGCTGTATGAATGATTTTCATGTCCTGTCATTTGGACAAAAATAGTAAGATTTGCAGATATAACCAAATAGCTCACGGGCTATGGTAGGATTACCATAGCCCGTGAGCTATAGCCGGTGATAATGGCAAGTCATCAGCTTACCGGATTCATCGTGTAGGTGCATGCCATTTCCTTCGCAATAACGGAACAGGTTGCAATCGGCACATTCGCCCTGACGGGCCCATTCCCGGTTCCGGAATTTTTCGAAGCGGTTGTTCCACACTTCCATAAAATCATCCTGGTAAATATTCCCTTGGTCGTAGTTGGCCCGGATACTGGGACAACCCGATATCGCTCCGTTAATGCGGATAGATCCGACAGAAATTCCGGCATGGCAACGATAAAATTGGTCACGGACTTCAGCTTCATAAGGACCTAAAAAACCTTCACAAGCGAAATTGACGTGAATACGACCTTCTTGCCGGGTTTGACGGATAAAATCCAATACTTTTTTGAATTGGGAAGAAGATAGTTGTAATTCAGGCACTTGTGCTGCTCTGCCTGCGGGAAAGATGGTAAAGATACGCCATTGTCCGACTCCTAGTTCGATCAAATATTCTTTGAAAACGGGGAGAGTATCGATGTTTTGTTGATTGATACAACTGACGACATCCCATACGATTTCTTTTTCCCGGCTCAGCATTCCGATAGCCTGACTGGCCCGGCGAAAGCTTTCCGGATGTCGGCGTAACCAGTTGTGGGCATCTTCCGGTCCGTCCAGACTTACGGTAATGCTGTGCAGGCCTGCTTGTAAAAGTCTGTCCAGCCTCTGACGGGATAATAACAAACCGTTGGTTACCAATCCCCAGGGGTATTCCCGGCGATAACATGCCCGGCCACACTCTTCCAGATCTTTGCGCATCAGAGGTTCTCCACCCGTGAAAATGATAAAAACCCGGTGGGGATCGACCTGTGGAGTAATGTTGTCCAAAGCCTTTAAGAAGTCTTCTTTTGGCATATCGGGTTGCCCGGAAATCGCTTTGCAATCACTGCCACAATGCCGGCAAGCGAGATTACAGCGAAGGGTACATTCCCAAAAAAGAGTATGTAATTCGTGTTTTTGCCGGATCAGCTGTTCTTTTTGTCGGAAGAGTTCCAGGCCCAGGCGTTTCCGGAGGCTGATGGAATTATTCATGATCTTCTTCTTTTTGAGGAGTCAGTATGATTTTTACTTCTTGTGTTGTATTTCCCCTATTCCAGCCTTCACCTCCCTGTAAATCTTTACGAAGGAAGGTTACTTTCAGAGAATCGGCCTGGTAGTACGGATTATTTTCGTCGGGGTTGATTTTTAAATTATACTTCACCGTATCGATCGGGAACGCTGCTTGCCGGGTTTCGAATTCTCCTTCTTTTCCGGAGTATAACGTATCGTTGACCGGGTGGCTTCCATAGGGGGTATCGGGGATAAAATCAGGACGGGGTTCGTAACTGAATTCCATATCGGACACGATAATCTGAATATCGGATAGCGCCTGACCTGCCTGATCGGTGACTTTTCCTTTGATGGTATAGGAAGCTGTCGGCGTACCGTACATACATATGATGTTACCGGGATCGTCCCCGTTATCCTCACAGGAGGAGAAACCTAAAAATCCTAATAAAGTAGTCAATATCCAGTTCAGGCTACGATTCCAGCGATAATGTAATGTTTTCATGGTTTGTTTTTTTATGATTAAACTGTTTAAATGCCTTGATTTTCTTGAGGTCGGCCTTTCCGGACAGGTTGACGGTGAGAAATCGAAGGTCTTTCATATAATGAGTTGTATTTAAAAGTTCAAACGGAATCCGATTTGCCCCGTGAGGTTGAAAAACTGTTCCGAGCGAATCGTTTGTATTTCACTGGCCGGGGTCAGATTCCATAAAAATCCTCCTTCTGCATAGACCGATACATGGCGAATAATGGGGTAGGCAATACCTATTCGTGTGTTCGCTGACCAAAGCGTACCCGGTATTCGTCGACGCTGACTTTTATAGGCCGAATAGATTTTGCCTGAAAGATTAACTTCACAGACAATACCGGCAGACCAATAACAGTAGAAACGTTCCCAATGGGTCAGGCGATAACTGAAAGATGCCGGGATTCCCAGCATGTGCAATCTTTGACGCAATACATCGTAATCCGAACTTTCATATCGCCACTGGTTGCGTAAATAGCTATAGGTAAGTCCGGTATTGAAACTCCAACGGTCCGACAACGTGCGGGATATACTTATTCCGAAAGAGATGGGAGAGCTATGCTTCACTTTATCCGGTTTCAGATCGGATAACAGGGTGCGTGTCGAAATAGGGGATGTTCCGGCCTTCGTCAGAGGAGGTTTGGGGGTATTCCCCTGAAGATGATCGTTACAGGCATAATCGGGATAGCCGGCGGAGTTGCTGGAAATACCGGCTATATTAAAATTACCTCCTCCCATGCCCAAATGCCATTTCCGTGAGGCCTTTCGGACTTTTACCGGTTCGGTTTTCGTGTTGCGGACGATCAGTACCGGTGAAAAATCTGTTTCCAGAGCTTTACTTGCAATGACTATAGGTAATATTTTAGTTTCTTGACTTTTATATTTATCCGTTGAAATCGTTTTTCCAGTTGTGTAGATAGGTTTTCGAGTGAGAACAGGGAGGAGTGAATCGGCTATTTGATCCGTCGTAACTGTTCCGGTAAGCTGTGGTATTTGTATATGATCCACAATAAAAGGTTGTATTCTGTTTCGGACTATTTCTGTCGTAGTTTCCGGGATAAGACGATCGTATAAGAGTCCGCCTCCCACGAGTAAAAGGAGGGTTACGATAGCTGCCGTCCGGCGTATGGATCTGGTGGAAAACCGGGTAGGTCGTAGAGGAAGAAAACCAGCGAGGGTTTTCCATTGTTCTGAATCCGGTTCACATTCCCAATTATGCAACCGTTCCCGGAACAATTCTTCAAATCGGTCTCTTCTATCCATAGTCAATATAAATTTTTTATCATTTGTTGTAAAGTATAACGTGCCCTGGCATATTGTGATCGGGAAGTACCTTCTGTGATTCGGAGCATAGCTCCGATTTCCTTGTGTGAGAATCCTTCGATCGCAAACAGGTTGAAAATCGTTTGATATCCCGGAGGTAAACGATGAATTAAATCCAGCATTTCCTGGGCCGATATTTCTTCTAAAGCATTGGGAAAAGAAGTTTCCTGTTCTGTCTCCTCAGTGGGGAAGGTCAGAGGGAAAACTTTGGATCTACGGATTTTTTCCAGGGCACAATTAATAAAAATTTTCCGCATCCACCCCTCGAAACTCCCATTTCCGCTATATTCGTTCAGATTCGTAAATACCTTTATAAAACCTTCCTGTAACAGATCGTGTGCCATATCCCGGTTGCGGGAATAGCGCATACATACGCCCATCATTTTAGCGGCGTATCGTCGGTACAGTTCTCCCTGAGCTTTCCGCTTTCCTTTAAGGCATTCCTGAATCAGTAACACTTCATCCATTCACGTGATTTCTTTTTTCGTCAATAAGATGCATGGGAGAAACAAAACGTTGCATAAGAACAAAAAAAAATCTTGTTGTAAAATACATCGTTCTCCGGTTTTCCTCGTATTAATTTCGAGAGTGGAAAGAAATATAGATAATTTTATCCTATATTTGTGCTAGGTTGTTTGTTAATTTTGGGTCTTATTTGATATTTTTGTCGCTACTTTTTATAGTTATCGCTATGATGTTAAATATCAAGGAAAATATAGAAGAGATTGTGAAAACGTTACCGGAAGGGGTCAGGCTGATTGCCGTATCGAAGACGAAACCGGTGGAGTATATTGAAGAAGCTTATGCAGGGGGACAGCGTGCTTTCGGTGAAAACCGGCCACAGGAAATGGCTGCTAAATACCGGCAACTGCCCAAGGATATCGAATGGCATATGATCGGACAGCTACAAGAGAAGAATGTAAAATACATTGCTTCTTTTGTGAAATTGATTCATTCCGTGGATAGCCTGAAATTATTGCAAAAAATCGATCGTGAAGCGTTGAAAAACGAACGTATGATCGATTGTCTGCTGGAATTTCATATTGCTGAAGAAGAGACTAAATCCGGTCTGGATTGGGAGGAGGCGTGCAGGCTGCTTGAAAGTGATGAGTTTAAAGTGTTGGAGCATATCCGGATTGTCGGGGTCATGGGGATCGCAACCTATACCGAAGACCGTGAACAGATCCGAAAGGAATTCCGGGAACTTCACCGGATATTCGGGTTGTTGAAAGCGACGTATTTCCAGGAGGAAGAAAGTTTTAAGGAATTGTCCATGGGGATGTCCGGGGATTATCCGATCGCTGTTGAAGAAGGAAGTACGATGGTGAGGGTAGGAAGTGCGGTTTTTGGAGCCAGAGATTATAACAATAAATAATAAACGATAGAGATTATGGTAAATTTGAAGACAAAATTTATCGGATTGGAATTGAAGAGTCCGATTATTGCCGGGAGCTGTGGTTTGACTTCCGAGGTCAGTAAGATTGAAGAAATTGCTTTAAGCGGGGCCGGAGCTATAGTGTTGAAATCCATATTTGAAGAACAAATAAATATGGATGCATCTAAAGCATTGACCGATAATAGTTATCCTGAAAGTGCCGATTATATCCAGAACTATATTCGGGCTAATACTGTCCAGCAACATATCGATTTGGTGAAAGCAGTAAAAAATAAAGTGAATATCCCTGTTATCGCCAGTATCAATTGCTTACGGGACGGGGAATGGATTAGTTTTGCCAGTGAACTGGAAAAAGCCGGTGCCGATGCGCTCGAGTTAAATGCCTTTATCCTGCCGATGGATGAGTTTGCTGAGAGTGTGGAGGTTGAAAACATGTATTTCGACATCGTTAAACATGTGAAAAAGGTGGTTAAAATTCCGGTAATTGTCAAGATCAGCCATTATTTTACGAATTTGCCGGCTTTTGTGAGTAAGCTGAAAGCTTATGGTGCGGATGCCGTTACTATTTTCAATCGCTTTTACGAACCGGATATCGATATCGAACGGATAGCTGTCGGAGCGGCTTCTGTGTTCAGTATGCCGGCCGATTTGAGGACAACTTTGCGCTGGACCGGAATTCTGTCGGGGAAAGATAAACTTTTGCAACTTTCTTCTTCAACAGGTGTTCATAATGGAGAAGCTGTTGTGAAGCTTTTACTGGCGGGGGCGACTACTGTGCAGGTATGTTCGGCTATGTATGAACAGGGAATCGGTACGATCCGTACGATGAATCATTTTTTGAATAGCTGGATGGATAAAAAAGGCTTTGAGTCGATAGATGAATTCCGGGGAAGATTATCCTATGCCGATGCAGGTAATGCTGCCCGCTATGAGAGAGCACAGTTTATGAAATATTTTAGTGATCATAAATAAATTTCGATGTTACAAAATATGAAGTGTGTACTAGGGTTGTTTATGCTCTGTCTGTTAGCTTGTACGGAGAATAAATATGCAGGTATTCCTGAGAAATATCATGCCTTGTTGGATCAGGCATTGGTAAAAGCCGGGGATAATGCAACCGAATTGACAGCGGCATTGAAAAATGCTCCTGATAACCAAAAGGAAGGGATGGCTTTCCTGATTGCTTATATGCCGGAAAGAGATTTAAAGGAATTGACAGCGGATTTTTTATTGGAGAATACAGCCTATGCTTATCAGGCTCGTGAAAAATACGTTTGGGCCAGAGAGATTCCCGATACTGTTTTTCTGAATGATGTACTGCCTTATGTCAGCCTGAATGAAACCCGTGAAGGGTGGAGAAAGGAATTTTACGAACGTTTCGGGAAGTATGTACAGCATTGTAAGACGATTTTTGAAGCCATCGATTCGGTCAACCGGAATGTCCGGGATGAAGTATTGGTCGATTATAATACCAAACGTGAAAAACCGGATCAGAGTCCGTTCGAATCCATGCGGCAGCATATGGCTTCCTGTACCGGATTATCGATCTTGCTGACGGATGCTTTCCGGGCTGTCGGAATTCCTTCACGGGTGGCCGGTACTCCCAATTGGCACGACGAACGGGGCAATCATAACTGGACCGAGGTTTGGGCAGACGGAAACTGGTATTTTACGGAATTTTATTTTCCCGGTCAACTGAACAATGCCTGGTTTTTTGCCGATGCCGGGAAAGCGGTAAAAAACGATCAGCAGAAAGCTATTTATGCTTCTTCGTTTAAACCGACCGGAACCTATTTCCCTTTGGTATGGGATGAGAATATTCGTTATGTACCTGCTGCGAATGTAACTGATTTCTATACCGATCTATATAAATCGCATCTGGAAACGATCTCTGCGGATGGTAACCATGTTCCGTTGAGAATTATGATGTTTACAGATAATGCCTGTGTACAGAACTCGGAGGACCGGGTGGCTGCCAATCTGGATATTTTTTGCGGTAAATTGCAAATGGGAGGCGGGCGTACTGCCGGACCGACTCAGGATATGAATGATGTGCTCACCTTTATGTTAGAGAAAAATCAAACCTATA
>ENA-ORUB01003384-ORUB01003384.1-human-gut-metagenome-genome-assembly--contig:-NODE-3384-length-13559-cov-27.269994_pt1 | contig 13559 bp, 8 predicted proteins | sample MGYA00241918_ERZ509200 | MGnify/ENA primary metagenome ERZ509200 (study PRJEB26280, sample SAMEA2338853) | human gut metagenome | biome: human gut; feature: human-associated habitat; material: faeces... | reverse complement strand
TTGCTCAGGCACTTATAAATAATGTTAAACTATAGTGTTGCGGAATTAAGGTTTAAGATTATCTGGAAAACTACACCCTTCAAATGCCCAATCTTCAATATCATTCACACTATTTGGAATAACAAGACTACACAAAGAAGAGCAATAACGAAATGCACCAAAGCCAATACTAGTTACACTATCAGGAATAGTAAGACTACTTAAAGAAGAGCAACCACGAAATACAGAATCCCCAATGCTAGTAACACCATCATGAATAACAAGGCTACTCAAAGAAGTGCAATCTTCAAATGCACCAATCCCAATACTAGTTACACTATCAGGAATCTCAAGATTACTCAAAGATCTACAACCACAAAAAGCTACATCCCCTATGCTGGTTACTCGATCAGGAATAACAAGACTACGCAAAGAAGAACAATATTCAAATGCACCTATCCCAATACTAGTTACACTATCAGGAATAACAAGACTACTCAAAGATCTACAACCTTCAAATGTCCATGCACCAATGCTTGTTATACTATCAGAAATAGCAAGACTACTCAAAGAAGAGCATTCCGCAAACGCACCATCCCCAATACTAGTTACACTATTTGGAATAACAAGATTACTCAAAGAAGAGCAACCATCAAATGCACCATCCCCAATATTCGTTACACTATTGGGAATAGAAATGCTAACCAAAGATCTACAATCACGAAAAGCAGATTTTCCAATGCTCTTCACTCCATTTGGGATGATAAAAGACTTTGCTTCTAAATTTCTAAACGAGATGATTTTACTTTTATCCATATTGAATAAAACATTGTCCTCATAAATAAAACTAGCTGATAAGCATTTAAGTTTACCCTTCCATTTTAAAAAAGGATTACCTTTAAAGTTTACTACACTATCAGGAATAACGAGACTACTCAAAGAAGAGCAATCTTCAAATGCATGAAACCCAATGCTAGTTACACTATCAGGAATAACAAGACCACGCAAAGAAGAGCAGCCACGAAATGCACCATTCCCAATACTTACTACACTATCAGGAATATCGAGACTACACAAAGAAGAGCAACCGTTAAATGCAAAATCCCCAATGCTAGTTATACTATCAGAAATAGCAAGACTACTCAAAGAAGAGCATCCCTCAAACGCACTATCCCCTATGCTTGTTACGCTATTAGGAATAGCAAGACTACTCAAAGAAAAGCATCCCTCAAACGCACCATCCCCAATACTTACTACACTATCAGGAATAACGAGACTACTCAAAGAAGAGCAATTAAAGAATGCACCATCCCCCATGCTAGTTACACTATCAGGAATAACAAGACTACTCAAAGAAGAGCAATTAAAAAATGCAAAATCCCCAATGCTAGTTACACTATCAGAGATAGCAAAACTACTCAAACAAGAGCAACCATCAAATGCACCATCCCTAATGCTAGTTACATTATCGGGGATGATATATGACATTATTTTTTTATTTCTGAACGAAATAATTTCACTTTTATCCTTATTAAATAGTACATCATCTTCATAGATAAAATTGGCAGACAAACATTCTATCTCACCATACCAATAACAAAACGGATTTCCATTTAAGCAAATCACACTTTCAGGAATGGATATATATTTCAACGAGGAACAAAGGGCAAAGGCATTATTTCCTATACTCTTCACGCTATTAGGGATATCTATGCTGGACAGAGAAATACAGTATTTAAAAGCCCATTCCCCAATATTCTTCACGCTATTAGGGATAATAACACTTGTCAATTTATAGCAACCACTAAATGCCCTATCACATATTATCTCTGTTGTCTTTTTTATTGAATAAGTGCCACTAAGTGTAGTTGGTGCCTTTAGCAATTTTCTTCCATCTTTACTATATTTTACTCCCCTGTCATCAATATAAGCATCTTTCAACTCTTCCTCTGTTGCTTTGGTTGATAAGTCTTCTATAGATTGAGGCTGAATTGGTTTTTCACCCACAAATAACATATAAGAGCATAACGAAAGTTCCTTTTTTGCCAATGCGAGCATAAAAAGAGAATAAAGAGTACAAAGATCCTTATTGCACATCAATTCCTGTAAAGCAGATATAACTTTGCTCTTTGAAGGATTACGATAATCTTCCTCTGAAAAAAGAAGTCGGCCAGAATTACCATATAAATCTAGCAACGTGGAATTCAAGGAAATAGCTTTCAATGACAAGGCTATGCTTGCCAAAGAAAAATCATCTATCGTCTCATCAAAGTCATCTACTGTACGCAAGGGATGAGAGAAATTTTTTGTTCCTTTTGTAGGAGATTTTCTACCTTTCATAGAAGGCACAAACATACCATCATAATCCACTAAAGCAAGAGAGCCATCTGGACGGACTATGATATTGTCAGACTTTAAATCACCATGAGCAAAAGATTGAGTACGGAGCCAAGCCGCCATCTTGCCAAAACGATAGCAAAGCATTGACATAGAAGATTGATTGTGATAGTTAGCAGCTATGTAAGCTTCCATCGTATCTCCATCTACCCAATCCATTAACAATACCGGAAATTTATCCTCCTCACATTGACAGTCAACACAGATCTCCTTCTCTATATACTTTACAAAAATAATATATGGATATTCAACCATATCCAGTTCTTCAGCAATCTGACGATACGCATCAGTACGTCCTTCCAGTTCTTTTGTAAAACATTTGAGGGCATAATACTTCCCAGTACTCTTGTCCTGCATCTTAAACACTACGGCAAAAGCATCACTCATGTGATATGGCTCTCCGTGATTATCTAATACGGGAGTCAAGTGAGCCAACTTGTCAAGATTATTACCAGCATCTTGAATGGCCTTTACATATTCTGATATTGTTGGATACTGCATACTATGTTCTTTTATTAATTGTTTTAGTCGTATTTTCATTCGAAAATTGCAAAGATACACATTAAATTGAAAAACAACAAAGAAAATATGAAAAATTACAAGGTATTTTTTAAGCTTTTGCCCTTTCAGGGCGTCAAGGTTGCGTCCGTAATAACCCAGGGCGATTGCCCTGGGCTAGGAGCTTCTGCCCTTTCAGGGCGTGTTGGGGCTAGTCATCAGCTGCGTTTCCTGCTTGCGAGACGACTCCACAACGCACTACTTTCCCCAATATCTTTCTGCCATAGGCTGCAACCTTTCCTTTATTACTTCCATAACAGTCTTGAAATCAAGAGTTTCTTTCCATTGAATCTTTTTCAGAAATGCTTTCCAGCGAACTATACGTGCTGCGTCTGTCGCAAAACTTTCTGTAAACAACTGCAATTCGGGATTGTATGTAAGCCCTCTATTATCGAAAGTCGCCTTAATCGCATCATATAATGTGTCATCAGACAAGTCTCTCTTTGTCAGGAGTTGGTAACAGTCAAAGAAATCTTTCATGCGACTGTTGAGCACATCTCGGTCTATCATCGTATGGAATTTCTCGGCAACAACAGTCTCCAAGGAATATGCCTGTATGTTCACAGATGGAATGTCAGGCAAAAGCAATGGGAAATCAATAGTTGTTGGATATGGAGTTACAACATCACCAAAGCCAATGTCAACAGACATGTTGTAAGCGATAGTATCCATGTGGGCCGTAAAGTAAAATCTTGTGCCAGGATACTTCTTTTCAACAGTTATAGGCTCCAACTTAATGCTGTTAACATCAAACGAGACTCCATCCTCATCGCATACAATGCCCAAAATTTCCTGGAACACGTGCGCAAGGAAATCCCTATCACGGCTAATTCTATCTGCCATGAAATCAACATCTACTGTAGGACGTGCCTCAAGTCCGTTCATAGCATAAAGCAAAGAGCCACCTTTCAGCAAAAAATTGTCCTTATATTGGCTTACAGATACTCTGTAAAGCAACCTCTCGTTGAAATATCTTGCCAAGAGATACATATATTTATAGCCTGTCTCATTCATCAGATTGAGCAAGCGGGTCTTAACAGACTTACCGTAGTTTTTCTTTCCCATCTTATTCTATAGCTATTTCAACATAATTTTTTAATGTATTGTACACTCTGAGGCGTTTGGCGTAATCCTGCAAACGACTGAGATTGCGATTGGGCTTTCTCAGATAAGATCGAATCACTTCCGCACAAACATCCAGCCCCAATTTGTTTCTGTATTTCACTGCATCACAAACACTTCGCTCCAAGTCGGTTATGCGAACATGGAAACCGGATATTTCTGCTTCCATAATGCCAAACTCCAGATTCTCCTTCTTCCAATAATACAATTCTATCGGAAGCGTTTCAGGAATCTCTACTTTCCGTTTATTGGCGATGGCAATGCAAAAAGCTGGTGGAACAGTTGTCGAAAGCTGATGATAAGCCCAGGCATTGTATAGACACACAACACCTTTAGGTACAATCCGCTCCACATCTATCATTGTATTCAGCAGGGCTTCCGGAACAGCATAAATGCCCTGGCGCAACTTGATCAAGTCGCCACGTTCCTTAGCTCTCAACAATCGCTTATACTCTGCTATATGAGGAATATCAGTAGTAGAGATTGTGCCTCCTAGTGCTTCCACTTTACAAACTATATTGTCCATATCACATTTATATTAATATCATTGTCGCTGCAAAAATACAATATTTTTTTGAAAAGCGGTAATATTCTACGGAATATTTTCAAAAAAGCCGTAGAATATTACCGGAATTATCCTTGTTTTATACCCAGGGACGATAGTTATCTCTAAATCTTCCTCTCTACTTTCCTATACCAACTCAAATACTTCTCATATAACCATCCCTTTTCGCCAGCTTATAATACAGATCCTGGGCGGTATGATAATCGGGGTCTGAGCCTTCAAGCCACTCCGAAAAGTGGTGGTTGTGGTTCATCTGCGTTTCCTGCTTGCGGAACGACTCCACCACACATTTCTTTTCTGCATCCGGAAACATCAGGTTCATGCGGGCGGCAAAGGCTGCCTTGTCCTGATTATCACGCACCATGTGGAACGTATATTTCATCAGGCACCAGACTATGTACCAGCTTTGCTGAGACGTAATGTTGCCTTTTATCCAGAACTTCAACTTCTCCTCCAATTTTATAGAATCTACCCAGTTCACAAAGAAAGAGTCGCTGTTACGCTCAAAATCATCAGCCCTGGCTATTTCAGCCTCCCACATTTTATGCTCACCCTGATACTTGAATAGCGTTTCAAAATCCTCGGGCGAAGCCTGCTCCCTGACTAGCGTACGGACAAGTTCTTCTTCCTCATCCTCCTCTCGCTCAAACCAGTCAGAACAAAGCGTATAATTGTTGTATTTATCCTCAACCTCATCCATCACTTTCTGTAAGCTGTCGTTGGTAATGGCTATTCTCCTGCTTTCCATGCGGTGCTTCTTTACCTTTACCTCATGTTTCAGATGGTCAGGTAGCGTGCCCTCGTCGAAAATTCGCTTGATATAATGGTAAATAATAACAGCCTCCTGGTCGGTGCGGAAAAGGCGGGTTCTGTATAAGGCTAGGAAATCAGCACAAATAGCGGTAACTGTGGAGATGGTTTCAGCCAAAGCCATCTGCAAACCGGTAGAGACAAAGTTCTTGAAATGGGAATCAAAACGGGGAAAATCGTCTCCGGCAGGAACTTTAAGCTTCTTGCATTGCTCGAAAATAGCCTTGGCATAGGGAATCTGACCATACTCCTCTTCCTTATCGAGCAAATAGTCTGAATGCTTCCGGGCGATGGTCTGAATATCCTGGAGCACCTTCTCTAAAACATCAGTATAAATCCCCATGAATTCATCATCATAGCTCTTGTAAATGGAAATGTAGACTTTCTTATGGAGCGTATGAATATATTTAAGAAAATCTGTCAACTGCTCGGCAAGGTTCTGGTAAATATGAAAATAACAGGTAAGACCTTTATGCTTTCCTGCATTCCATTTAAATTCATCTTTAGCATGCTGAATCTCCTTATACAAATGTTCTGCCTCTCTCTTAAACTGACCCACATCAGTAGTTGTTACTGGAGTGTATTTCTTGACTCCTGTTACTTCATCTTCCACAAAAAGATCTTCTTCTGATGAAATCTTCAGAAGAGAATTGTAGTTATTGTCAGTATTTGGTATTTCCTCTGTCTGCATATTCTTTTTCTAGGTTTGATTTGTTATGTTGTTTAAATAAGCGGCATGGGGTTCCCTGTAAGTACCAGTATTAAGGTACCTGCAAGAACCTACGACAAGGTACAAACAAGTACTGCCCACGCCGTAGAGGAGTGGACGCCTTGCTGTCACCTTCTTCTTGTCGTTTTTGAATTTTGCAGGTTCTAAATACTGTAGAAGTGCAGATAATCAGCGTCAATATCTATATGTTATTTTCTCTTGTTTACTTTCTGTTTCTTACTTCAAATTTTAAAGGGTTGATACTACGTTTTCTTCATCATCCGCCCAGTGGTCGCATTGGCGCATCACGGTTTCCAGCGCCTTTTCTGCACCCTCTGGTGGATACTTATACTTCTTGAGCAGTCGCTTCACCATCACTCGCATCTTCGCCCTCGCCGATTCCTTTCGGTTCCAGTCGATGGTGCGGTTGCGGTGCAAGACTTCTGTCAGTTCCCGGGTCAGCGCCACAAACTCCTCGTCGGAGTAAGCCTGCCGCACTCCTTCGGGCGTGGAGAGCGCATCATAGAATGCCTTCTCCTCGGGCGAAAGTCCCAGGTCGTTGCCCTCTGCCTCTGCCTGCTTCATCTGCTGAGCCATCTTCAACAGTTCCTCTATCACTTCCTCGTTGGTGAGCAAGCCCTTCAGATAGTTGGAGAGACTCTGGCTGAGCATGTCGGAGAAGAGGTCGCTCTGAACCACGTTGGTCTTCTGCTGCTGCTTGATTTTCTCTTTCATCAGTTTGGTGAGCAGTTCCACCGCCAGGTTACGCTCCTTCATGTTCTTCACCTCCTGGATGAAGGCGTCGTCGAAGAGCGAGAACTCTATCTGACGGTCGCCGAAGAGATTGATGACTCCGTCGGTCTTCACGCTCTGACGGAGCAGTTCGCCGATGCGCTCGTTGATTTCATGTCGGGTGATTTTGCCCTTCTGCGAGAGTTTGAGCATCATCACGCGCAGCGCATCCATATAGCACACCTCAGCCTTCTGCTGCTCATTCAGAAGCGAACGGCAGAGCGTGGTGGCGTTGTGAAGCAGATTGCTGTGCTCCATGAAATTCTTCTTGCGCTGAACCATGGCTGGAGAACTCAGGAAGTTGGCTCCGCTCGTGATGGCGAGTGCCCGCTTCGTGTTGTCCTGTTCGAAGAAGCCGGAATAGTCGAAACCATGAAGCTGGTCTCGGCAGATTTCCATCTCTTCCTTCCATTTCACCAGGGCGGTCTTGGCGATGTCTGGGTCTCCGAAGCGGCGGCGGTCACGGTTGGTGTACTGCTGCATGGCACTCTTCAGCGCCTGCGCAATGCCTACGTAATCCACTATCAGTCCGCCTTCCTTGCCCGGGAACACGCGGTTCACACGGGCTATTGCCTGCATCAGGTTATGACCGCTCATCGGCTTATATACGTACATGGTGGCGAGCGACGGAACATCGAAGCCCGTGAGCCACATATCTCTTACGATGGCGATTTTCATCTCATCGTCGTTGTCCTTGAATTTCCTTGCCAGTTCCTTCTTGTAGGCTTCGTTGCCTATAATCGGCTGCCAGTCTTCGGGGTCCTGGTTCGAACCGCTCATCACTACCTTTACCTTCTCCGTCCACTGGGGACGAAGCTCCAGCATCTTGCGGTAGATTTTGATGGCGATGCTTCGGGTCAGCGCTACGATCATTGCCTTGCCGGTGAGTTCCTGCGCACGGTTTTCCTCGTAGTGCTTGATGATGTCCCTTACCAGCGTGTCGATGGTGGCGTCTTCACCCAGGAGTACTTCCAGTCGGCTGTGCTCCTGCTTCGCCTGCCTGATCTGCTCCTCGGTGGCTCCCTCATCGGCCAGGTTGTCGAACTCATCGTTCAGCAGGTTCATCGTGTCTTCGTCGAGGTTCAGGTTCACCACACGGCTCTCGTAATAAACCGGACGGGTGGCTCCATCATCTACCGCCTGACTCATGTCGTAAACGTCGATGTAGTTGCCGAACACTTCCTCAGTGTCTCTGTCGCGGTCGCTGATAGGCGTTCCGGTGAAGCCGATAAATGAGGCGCCTGGCAGGGCTTCTCTCATCTTCTGGCTGAATCCCTTCTTCATCGTCAGACTCTTGTTGTCCCAGTGCTCCTCGCCGTATTGCGAGCGGTGCGCCTCATCGGTCATTACGATGATGTTGCGGCGGGTGGAGAGTGCCGAGTCGCCTTCTTCAAACTTCTGAATGGTGGTGAAGATGATTCCCCCACTCTTTCGGTTACGGAGCAGATTGCCCAGGTCTTCACGGCTCTGGGCGTTCTGTGGTTCCTGACGAAGGAAGTCCTGGCAGCGGCAGAACTGACCGAAGAGCTGGTTGTCGAGGTCCTTGCGGTCGGTTACTACCACGATGGTTACTTCGGGCAACCGTTGCACCAGCTGGTGGGCGTAGAACACCATGGAGAGGCTCTTGCCCGAACCCTGCGTGTGCCAGAACACGCCGATTTTTCCGTTGCCTTCCACTGCGGTACGGGTGCGCTGCAGGGCTTTGCCCACGGCGTAGTACTGATGGTAGGCGGTGAGAATCTTGGCGTATTTGCCCTGGTTCTTGTCGAAGCAGATGAAGTTCTGCAGAATGTCGAGCAGTCGCTGCTGCTGGAACATGCCGAGGAAGAAGGTGCGATAGTCGGCAAAGAGGGTTGACTCGTATGAGCCGTCTATGGTCTTCCATTCCATGTAGCGTTCCAGCTTGGCAGTGATGGTTCCGGCACGTGTTTCGCTCATGTCGCTGATTACGTTGAAGGCGTTGTAGCTGAAGAGGCTTGGAATGCTCTGCTGATAGTTCTTGATCTGCTTGTAGGCATCCTCTACGGTTGCATCTTCGGAAATGGCGCTTTTCAGCTCCACCACCACGAGGGGCAATCCGTTGACCATCACCACCATATCGCAGCGCTTGTTCTTATACTCTTCTACCCGCCACTGGTTCACCACCTTGAAGAGATTTCTTTCGGGGTGGTCGAAGTCGATGAGCCTCATCAGGGCTGTTCGTTCTTCGCCATCTTGCAGGAATCCCACCTCCAGACCGTTTTGCATCCAGAGTGTAAACTGCTCGTTGTTCTGTTCTAAAGTACCGATGCTGATGTTGGTGATTTGCTTGATTCCTTCATCCATTACATCGGCTGGCAGTTGAGGATTAAGCCGTCGCATCGAGGCGACCAAATCGGCACGATAGAAGGGCTCCTTATAGTCGCGCTCCACGTCGTAGCCACATTCGTACGCATAGCCGAGTTCGTCTCGGAACAGGGCAATGAGCGTTTGCTCGTATGCGTCTTCGGTGAATTTCTTGTCGTCTGCCATAATGTTAATATTTTATATTTTCTTTCTCGTTAATTTCTTTCGTTGCTCTTCTTATTCCGGGACTTCCAGCTCGCCTGACATGAGGCGAGGGAGAAGGGTGTCGCGGAGAGTGGAGAGGCGGGAGTTCTCAGTACCAATCGCGAAGATTCTCCTAAAGAAGCCATCAATCACATTGGTAAAATCTTCAACTGCTTTCTGAGACGGAATGAGAATTTCTTCATCAAAGTCTTTGGATGTAATAGCAGAAAAGACTGCACCATTTGATTTCTTTATCAGTCTTTCAACTACTGATTTGACCAAGAAAAAAACATAGTATTGACTATAACCATCTATTGCTTTTATTGCATAATTAGATTGGTTCATAGCCATATCACACGCTACTAAACATACCTTTCCAACAGTTCCTCTGCAAGTAATAAATATTGTATCTTTAGGATATAAATTACTACTGCATTTATTGAGACCTGCTTCTGTTATATGTTTCTCTGTCGCAAAACAATATACCCCATTTACATCCTTAGGACTGAAGAATGGAATTGTTCCATTATCCCAATATAAAGGCTCAGAAGTTTTAGGGGTCCCACCTGGCATTAACTTAATAACATCAGTTAGCCTTCCTACTTTCCATCCTTCCGGAATCATTCCCAATTCACTATCCACGAACTTACCATCCTTGAAAGGCTCAAAGTCAACGAACCAATTCTTGAAAATAGCCTGTGCCATCTCCTCCAAATCAGCATTGATCTTGTTGTTCAACTCTATCTTGCGGTCAAGAGAAGAAAGGATGGAGGCAATGCGGCGCTGGTCGTCTAGCGGAGGCAGCTTAATATCTATTAATCTAAAAGTAGATGTTGCTCTTGCTAAAGCAGGTACTCCTACTTGCGAAGCATTTGCTAGTATCTTATACTGACCTTCTCTTGTGTGAAAATAATAAACGAGATATTGAACATCAACAAGATCTGCTTTACAACGAAAGCGAAATTGACTTTGCGAAATAACATATCTGTCATATTTCGAATTAACAGGAACATAAACTATCTGTCCTAATGTTCCTCTATGAGTTACTATAATATCACCTCTATGAGCATTACATTTCTTAAGAGAATCTGCCTTTTCTTTTGTCAAATAGCCAAAGCAATCTTCTTTAAGCTTAAAGCCTTGCAAATTTGAACCGTTGAGGATTGGAACACCATTATCAACATAGAATTCTTTTTTGACATCAGAGCCAAAAGGTCCCATGGAGATTTCTTCAATCAGTTCATCCATTTTATAATGCTTCCACTCCATACTTTACACCTCCCATCCAATTTTCTTCAACTGCAATCTGATCTCCTCTTCCTGCTTCTTGCTTTCCTCAAACAGCTGCTTCAGCTCTCCGGTAAGATTCGTCATTTTCTCCTCGAAAGGCACTCCGTCGCCTTCGTCTTCGGCGATTCCTACGTATCTTCCAGGAGTCAGGATAAAGTCCTGAGCAGCAATCTGCTCGGTGGTGCATACGGCACAGAAGCCCTTTTCATCCTCCAGCGTTCCCTGCTGGAACGCATGGAAGGTGTCAGAGATTTTTTTAATATCCGTATCAGGCATCAGCTCACGGAGCTTGCGGGTTACCATCGTGCCCAGATTGCGAGCGTCAATAAACACGGTCTTGCCCTTCTGCGCCTTGTTGCGGTTGATAAACCAAAGACTTACAGGAATACCCGTACTGTAGAACAGCTGCGAAGGCAAAGCCACGATTCCCTCTACCAGGTCGGCTTCGATGATGGCTTGGCGAATCTGTCCCTCGCCGCCACTCTGACTCGAAAGCGCACCATTCGCCAGCACCAAACCAATCTTTCCGTTTGGAGCCAGATGGTGAATCATGTGCTGCATCCACGCAAAGTTGGCGTTGCCAGCAGGCGGCAAGCCATACTGCCAGCGCACATCTTCCTGAAGCGCACTCTGCCCCCAGTCGCTGAGGTTGAAAGGAGGATTGGCAAGAATGTAATCTGCCTTCAGCGTAGGGTGCTGGTCATCATAGAATGTGTCGGCAAAGACATTGCCCAGGTTCGCATCCAAGCCACGGATGGCAAGGTTCATGTGCGCCATCTTCCACGTATCAGGGTTTGCCTCCTGACCGTAGATACTGATTTTGCGCAGGTTTCCCTTGTGGCGCTCTATAAACTTGGCGCTCTGCACAAACATACCGCCGCTTCCGCAGCAAGGGTCATAGACTCTGCCCTCGTAAGGCTCCAGAATCTCTACCAGCGTGCGGACAATGCAGGAAGGCGTATAGAACTCGCCACCATTCTTGCCCTCCAGACTGGCAAACTGCTGCAGACAGTATTCGTAGGTTCTGCCCAGCAGGTCTTTCTCCTCGCCAGCATCGTGCATTTCTATGTTCGTAAAGAGATCTACCACATCACCCAGACGGCGCTTGTCCAGCTCCGGACGGGCGAAATTCTTAGGCAGAATACCCTTCAGTCTTTCGTTTTCACGCTCAATGGCGGTAAGTGCTTCATCTATTATCACGCCTATTTCCGGTGTGTGGGCAGCAGCACTAATCTTGCTCCATCGGGCCTCAGCAGGCACGAAGAAGATGTTCTCGGCTGTGTATTCGTCCTTATCTTCCGGGTCGGCGTATTCGTCGCCCTGCAGCTCCTGAAACTTCTGTTCGAAGCGGTCGCTGATGTATTTCAGAAAAATGAGTCCGAGCACCACGCCCTCGTATTGCGAAGCGCTGAGGTTGCCTCTCAGAATATCGGCAGCCTTCCATATTTTCTCTTCAAAACCTATGCTGATTGTATCTTGTTTCTTAGCCATAATATGTTTATTTTTCTACGAGCACAAGCTTCCAGTCCTCATTCTGCAGAACGAGGGTCCCGTTGTTGTCCGTAATGGTGAATATCTGATTATCTATCTGTATTTTGTTCTCCTTTATTAAATAGGTGTAATTACCGCAAGCAACGTTTTCGGTGGTTGTTTGGGTAATTTTACCGTTTGAATCGAAGTGGTTCACTTCCGTCGTTTCGGAGAAAGAAATAGCATCTGAGGTGAAACTGCAGAACAAAGGAGCCTCTTTTACGTCGATAAAGATACTTCCAACGCGCTGATAAAGGGCTGAAATCTGCCATTCGTGGGCTAAAAATGTGGTTTCGTAATCAAAAGCCTCTGATTTTTCTGTTTCTTCGTCGCTAGAACAGGCGGTGGAAGAAAGCATAAAAAAAGCGACTATTATCATATAAAAATAAGATAATATTCGCCTGCGGATAAGAACATGATGATATTGGGCTAACTTTGCCTGAGCAAAATTACCCCCCCTAAAGCTTTGCACGTCAAGAAGTTACACCTTTTCATCTTAGTACTGTTATTATGTAGTTTCTAGCTTTCCAAACTATTGCTACGTCAATATTTTGTTAATTGCTAGCAAAGATAATAAAAAGTTGGCAAACCCAAGAATTTTATCACGTTATTTAACGGAAAAATGCAAAATATGGAGGTTAGGAAGATGTTTTACCCCCTCTCCTAAGGGTGAAAAATGCCCCTCCTCGGACGTGAAATCATGCTCCAAAGGTAGGTATTTTTGACAAAAATAGAAGAAATGACAGGTAGAAAAAGGGCAAAAGAAGAACAATAAGGTACAAATATGAGCCTGATGAATGTAGATTATTTTATACGTACACAATTATAGCAAGACTACACACAAATCATATATAACATTAATAGCCAACACTTTAGCGCATCTAACAATTTATTATCTCCCATCACTATGAGGATTATATTCCGGTCATTTTCGGTCATGGTCATTTCCGGTCATTTTCGTTTCGGGGGAGAAAAGGTCATCTATAGTATAATATAAATAATATTTATATTTACTATAGCTCAAAATGACCCAACTCATTTTGAAAATGACCGAAAATGACCATGACCGGAAATGACCGCTTTTGCCTTTCTTTGTTCTCCATTGTACTTTTTCTGCGTTTATCTGTTATTTGCAATAAAGTTCAGATAAAAAATCAATAGAACTTGTTGTATTACAGCTACTTATAACATTTCTCGCATAGAAAGTTAGGGTGAAAGCTTGTATTCTGCCCAAAAATGTTGTATCTTTGCACCGGCAATCGAAAGAACAGCCTTTTG
>ENA-ORUB01003377-ORUB01003377.1-human-gut-metagenome-genome-assembly--contig:-NODE-3377-length-13576-cov-2.291325_pt1 | contig 13576 bp, 13 predicted proteins | sample MGYA00241918_ERZ509200 | MGnify/ENA primary metagenome ERZ509200 (study PRJEB26280, sample SAMEA2338853) | human gut metagenome | biome: human gut; feature: human-associated habitat; material: faeces... | reverse complement strand
GGAGTGTTAGGAGAAATTCAGTGTCAGGAAACATAAAGGGGATTTTTTACGGAGTGAGCACGGGTCCGGGAGATCCGGAGCTGATGACGATCAAAGCCGTTCGAATCATAAATCAAAGCGATGTCATTGTCGTGCCGGGCAAACAGGCGGAGGATTCCGTCGCTTATCGCATCGCGGCTGGTATCTGCGAGAATCTCACGGAGAAACAGCTGATAGCGGTAGAAATGCCGATGGTGAAGGATGATGTGGTATTGGAAGCAGGACACCGCGCAGCGGCAGAGCAAATCGAAGCGCTGCTGGAGGATGGGCTGACGGTCAGCTTTTTAACTTTAGGAGACGTTACGGTGTACGCGACCTATATGTATGTGCACAAGCTGGTCGCGGCAGACGGCTATGAAACGGAGATCATCAATGGCATCACCTCCTTTACAGCAGCCGCGGCAAGGCTCAATACCGATCTGGTCGAAAAAGACCAGCCGCTGCATGTGATCCCTGCCAGCTATCGGAAGGACAGCGTGCCGGAGCTTTTGGCGCTGCCGGGAACGAAGATCCTGATGAAGGCGGGAAAAGAAATGAAAGCGGTGCGCGCGGCGATTCTCGCGAGCGGGCAGGAGGCTGTCATGGTGGAGAACTGTGGGATGGAGGGAGAAAAAATTTATGCGAATCCGGCGGAGATCCCGGACGATGCGTCTTACTATTCCGTCATCATTGTCAAAGAAAAGCAGGAGGAACAAGCATGAAAACCATTCATTTTGTAGGGGCAGGCAGCGGCGCTGCTGATCTGATCACCCTGAGAGGAAAGCAATACTTAGAAGAAGCCGATACCATTATCTATGCAGGCTCTCTCGTCAATCCGCAGCTGCTGGACTACGCGAAAGCGGGCTGCAGCATCTATAACAGCGCGCATATGACCTTAGAAGAAGTGCTGGAGGTGATGCGGCAAGATGTAAAGGCAGAGAAACAGGTGGTGCGTCTGCATACCGGAGATCCTTGCCTGTACGGCGCAATCCGGGAGCAGATGGATGTGCTGGATGAAGAGAGCATCCCTTATGATTACTGCCCGGGCGTCAGCTCTTTTTGCGGGGCTGCCTCGGCGCTGAATCTGGAATATACCTTACCGAATATTTCCCAAAGTGTCATCATCACCCGTATGGCAGGCAGGACGCCGGTACCGGAGAAAGAGAGCATTGAGTCCTTCGCTGCGCATCACGCGACTATGGTGGTGTTTTTGAGCACCGGACTTTTGGAGGAACTATCTGCAAGGCTCATTGCCGGCGGTTACAGCGCGGACACACCGGCAGCCATCGTCTACAAGGCAACCTGGGAGGACGAAAAGTCCTTCGTCTGCACTGTGGGAACACTCGCAGAAACCGCGAAAAAGAACGGCATTACCAAAACCGCGCTGATGATTATCGGAGATGTGGTAAGCTGCAGTCATTATGACCGTTCCAAGCTGTACGATCCGGGCTTTACCACCGAATTTCGAGAAGCGAGCAAATAAGAAAGTAAGTATGTATGAAAGGCGCGGTATGAAACAAGCATCAATTCTTTGCTTCAGTCCGCCGGGAAAGGAAACGGCACGAAGGCTGAGGGAGTACTTAAAAAGCGCATATCCGGATTGGAATGTCAAGGTTTTTGCCAAAGGGCGATTCGCCGCGGAATCGGAACCGGATGCGCATCCGGAAGGGCTTGCGGCTGCGGAAACAGCGACCGAGCGCGCGGATGTGATACCGCTTACAGAGTCGCTGGCTGACTGGGGCAAGCAGCATTTCGCACAGGATGACTGTCTGATCTTCGTCGGGTCCGCGGGTATTGCGGTGCGCACCATCGGACCGCTGGCAGTCAGCAAAAAGACCGACCCCGCCGTCCTCGTTGTCGATGATCGTCTGCAATATGTGATTCCCATCCTGTCCGGACATCTGGGCGGGGCAAATGCGATCGCCTGCCGGCTTGCGGCGATGACAGGCGCCGAAGCGGTGCTGACGACAGCCACTGACGTGCACCGGAAACTGGCGCCGGATGTTTTCGCACAAAGGAACGGACTCAAGATCATGGACTTTACGGCAGCGAAGCTGGTCGCAGCAGCGCTGGTGCGGGGCGAAACCATCACGATTTATACAGATGCCGCCGTAGAAGGCGCAGTGCCGGACGAAGTGCGCCTGGCAGGACTGGAAGCCTTCGCGGACTATCATGGCGGCGGCGCGATGCTGATTTCACCGCGAAAGCCGGAGCTTACCGATAAGCCGGAGGTTTTGTGGCTGGTGCCGCAGACGGTGTATTTAGGCATCGGATTGAAAGCCGGAAAGCCGGAAGAAGCCGTAGCGCAGGCTGTGGAGGCTTGTCTTGCGCAAGCGGGCGTAGATCCGGCAGCCTTGGCAGGCGCAGCTTCCATCGACATCAAACGCGAGGAAGCGGGACTCTTGCGGTTTGCCGCAGAGAGGCAGCTGCCACTGCAGTTCTTTACCGCGGCGGAGCTGAACCAAGTGGAAGGAAGTTTTACGGGATCGGCTTTTGTCAAGCAGATCACCGGGACAGATAATGTTTGCGAACGCTGGCCTCTGTGGATGCCGAAGCCGGAACGCCGCAAAACAACGGCAGCGCGCTGCTGCTGCAGCCAAAAACAGCCATGGACGGCGTAACCGTCGCCTTGGCGATGAAGAAAGGAAGCATACGATTTGAATAAGATTTATGTTGTCGGCATCGGGCCGGGCGCTTACGAAAAAATGACCATCGAGGCCTGTGAAACCCTAAAAAACTGTGATGTCATCATCGGCTATACGGTCTATGTGGATTTAGTCAAGGAACATTTCCCGGGGAAAACTTTCCTCACGACACCGATGCGCAAAGAAAAAGAACGCTGCGTGATGGCATTTGAAGAAGCAGCAAAAGGACAGACGGTAGCCATGATTTGCTCCGGTGATGCCGGCGTTTACGGGATGGCGGGACTGATGTATGAGGTTGGCAGCGCGTATCCGCAAATTGAAATCGCGGTCATACCGGGCGTGACCGCTGCCATCAGCGGCGCGGCGTGCCTGGGTGCGCCTTTGATCCACGACTTTTGTCTCATCAGCCTCAGTGACCTCCTGACGCCGTGGGAGCTGATCGAAGAACGTCTGCGCAGTGCGGCAAAAGGGGACTTCGTTGTCTGCCTGTATAATCCGTCCAGCGTCAAACGCGCCGATTATCTTGCCAAAGCCTGCGATCTTCTGATGGAGCATAAACCGAAGGAAACCGTCTGCGGCATCGTCGGCAACATCGGCAGAGAAGGCGAGCAGATGCGGGTACTGAGCCTCGAAGCGCTGCGCGATACGAAGGTGGATATGTTTACGACTGTGTTTATCGGCAATACCCAGACCAAGGTCTTGAACGGCAAAATGGTGACGCCGAGAGGTTATCGAGATGTGTAAGATCCTTTTGTTCGGCGGAACGACCGAGGGCAGAGAGCTTTCGGCGTTTCTCGTCAAAAATAACATATCGGCGATTGTCTGTGTTGCAACTACATATGGTTGCAAGCTTGCGTCCTCCTCTGACGCGGTGCGGGTGCTGACGGAGCGGCTGACCGCTGCGGAGATGGAAGCTTTGATGCGGACAGAGCAGCCGGAGCTGGTCATCGATGCCACGCATCCTTATGCGGCTGCGGTGACCGAGAATATTCTGCAGGCGGCGCAGCGTACTAATGTCGAATATCTGCGCGTATTGCGGGCGTCTGCGGACAAAGGAGCGCAAGCAGAACAGCATTTGCTGTCGGAAGATGACGGCGCGGTGGGCAGTGTCGTCTATTTGGACAGCATGGAAACCGCCATCGACTGGTTGAACAGCCGAGCGGGCAGGATTCTCGCGACCACAGGCAGCAAGGAGCTGCAAGCCTATACAGCGATCGATGACTGGCAGGAAAGGGTCTTCGCGCGGGTGCTTTCTACGGCGGAGTCCGTACAGCATTGCGCGTCCATCGGTTTTGAGGGAAAACATCTGATCGCCATGCAGGGACCGTTTCCAACGGAGCTGAACGAAGCGCTGCTCCGCACCTATGACATTTCCTATCTGGTAACCAAGGATACCGGACAAGCCGGCGGCTTTGCCGAAAAGCTGCTTGCCTGTGAAGCCGTCGGCTGTACGGCTGTCGTCATCGGCAGACCGCGCAAGGAGACCGGTATTTCGGTCATGGCTTGTAAAGCGTTTTTGGCAGAGCGGTTTGCGCTGAAGCCGCGGGTAAAGGTTTCGCTCATCGGCATCGGTCCCGGTGGACAAGGCAGCATGACAGAGGAGGCAGCGGCAGCGCTCGCGGATGCGGATTATGTGATCGGCTCCGGCAGGATGCTTGACCTTGCGCGGGGAAAAAAACCGATTTTGGACGAATATCGCAGTGCGGTCATCGCGCACTATATCGACACACACCGCGCGTATGAACGTTTCGCGGTGCTGCTTTCCGGAGACACCGGATTTTACAGCGGGGCAAAAAAGCTTTATAAACGGCTGGCTATGCTTGGAGAAAGTGTCGAGCTTCATGTGATCCCGGGGGTTTCCTCCGTATCTGCGCTGGCGGCAAGGCTTGGGACCTCTTGGGACGACGCGGTCATTGTCTCCAACCATGGCAGGACACAGTCGCTGGTTCCGTTGATCCGCGACCACGCAAAGGTTTTCTCCATTCTCGGGAAGCCTGCCGATGCGGCTGAATTAGCGCAAAAACTGGTGGATTTTGAGATGCCGGAGGTGAAGCTGTCGGTAGGCGAGCGGCTGTCTTATACGGATGAAAAAATTACGATCGGCGCAGCAAAAGACCTATGCAGCTTCCGGCACGATCCGCTGAGCGTGCTCTTGTTGGAAAATCCATGCGCGGCGGAAACGAAGATCAATCCGCTGCACTGCCGCAAGGATGAAGAATTCCTGCGCGGTAAGGTACCGATGACCAAGGAGGAAATCCGCGTGTTATCTGTGGATCGCCTGCATCTGACCGAAGATGCCGTTTGCTATGATATCGGCGCGGGAACCGGTTCTGTATCGGTGGAAATGGCGCTGCGCGCCTCCAAAGGCCGGGTCTATGCGGTAGAACGAAATCCGGAAGCGATCCGGCTGCTGCAGGACAATCGACGGAAATTCAAAACAGATAATCTGCATATTATCGAAGGACTTGCGCCGGAGGCGATGCGGGAGCTTCCGCCGGCAACGCATGTTTTCATCGGTGGTTCGGCAGGCAATATGGAGGCAATCGTTGAAGCGGCATTGACAAAACTTCCGGAGAACAAGGAAGCTGCAAGCGAAAAGAATGCTTTCGACCTTGCTGACTGCGGGAATCACAAGCCTGCACAGGTCCGCTTCGTGATCAACTGCATCGCGCTGGAATCGACCGCACAGGCGCTTGCCTGCGCGAAAAAATACGGATGCGGAGCGCCTGAGGTAACGCAGATTTCGGTTGCCAGAGGGCATGCAGTCGGCAGCTACACCATGATGAAAAGTGAAAATCCGATCACCATCATCTGCTTCGATGCAGAAAAACGAGGAACCGGTAAATAACAAGAAAAAAGACGATAAAGATATTATAAACGGAGGCATGCTTATGAAAATGCCAAGAATTTTGCTGTGCGCCGGCGCGAGCGGCAGCGGCAAGACTTTACTGACCTGCAGGCGCTGATCAATCGCGGCATCAAACCCGCTTCCTTTAAGTGCGGACCGGACTATATCGACCCTATGTTCCACAAAAAAGTGCTGGGGACGGTATCCGGTAATCTGGATACTTTCTTTTTGGATGACGAAACTCTGCGCTGGCTGTTTACGGAGCGCGCCAGGGGTTGCGATATCGCGATCATCGAAGGCGTCATGGGCTATTATGACGGACTGGGCGGTATCAGTCAGAAGGCAAGCACCTATGACGTAGCCAGAGCAACGCAGACACCGGCCATTCTGATCGTCAACAGCAAAGGAGTCAGCGCGTCGCTGGCGGCACAGATTCAAGGCTTTCAAAACTTCAAAGCGGACAGCGGCATTGCCGGTGTGATCCTCAATCATGTCAAAGAGCCGATGTACCGTCTGCTCAAGGATTATATTGAGGAAACCTGTGGGATTCCCGTCATCGGCTGGCTGCCGGAGCTTACGGATATCCAGTTGGAAAGTCGTCACCTGGGGCTGGTCATGCCAGATGAAGTAGCAGATCTGCGCGAAAAACTGCAGCAGCTCGCGAAGGTTGTCGCAAACACCGTCGATCTCGACAAGCTCCTTGCCATCGCGCAGACCGCACCCGCCATCAGTGGGATCGATCCCCTTACGGCAGGCGCGGAGGAAGCGCCGCTTTTCGGGGCGTGGCATCGCACAGGAGACGCACCGAAGCTGCGTATCGGGGTGGCGCGTGATGCGGCATTTTGTTTTTTCTATGAGGACAACCTCAAGCTTTTGGAGCGGTTAGGGGCTGAAATTGTGCCATTTTCGCCGATTTCAGATTATAAGCTTCCGCCGATGCTCGATGGCATGATTTTTTACGGCGGTTATCCGGAACTTTACGCAGAGCAGCTTTCGGTAAACCAAACGATGCAGGAGAGCATCCGCGGCGCTTACGCGGAGGGCATGCCGATATTGGCGGAATGCGGCGGTTTCCTGTATTTAGGCAAATCCCTGCAGGATCTGCAAGGGAACGCTTGGCCGATGGTCGGTCTGACAGAGGGAGACGGTTATCGGACAGACCGTTTGGGACGTTTTGGCTATATCGACTTGACGGAAAACCGCGCGGAACAGCCCGCAGCGGGCGGAAGCGCGCAGCACGAGGCGAAAGCCGGAACTGCGGGATATTTTGACGGATATGGGAAGATCGGCGTGCTCAAGGCACACGAGTTCCACTATTATGATACCACTGCCAACGGAACAGCCTTTCATGCGCAGAAACCGGCAGGCAAGCGAAACTGGGACTGCATCATCAGCAGAGCGAACCTCCTGGCAGGATTCCCACATATTTACTACTACGCGAATCCAAAATTCGCGCAGATCTTTTTAGACAAATGCAGCCGTTTCAGAGGGCTGTAAGAACGGAGACTTCCATGCCCAACAATACAGGTATCGCTTTGATGGCAGGATTTCTTTTGGACCTTGCCATCGGCGATCCGCGCTGGCTCTATCATCCGGTCAGACTGATCGGTAAGGTGATTGACCTGCTTGAAAAAATCTTTAGAAAAATTTTGCCGAAAACTCCGCGGGGCGAGCTGGCAGGCGGCGCTATGCTGGTTATCGGTACGTTGGCGGTGACCGGTATGGTAAGCTTTGGACTTCTGTATCTGGCATATCAGCTGCATACCGGCATCGGTATCGCGGTGGAGAGCTTTCTGTGTTATCAGATGCTTGCGGTTCGTTCTCTGAGAGACGAAAGTATGCTGGTGTACGATGCACTGACCTCCGGCAAGCCGGAAAGTCTTGCAGACGGCAGAGCGGCTGTTTCCAGAATTGTCGGTCGGGATACGGACAACCTGGATGAAACAGGCGTGACGAAGGCCGCAGTGGAGACGGTAGCTGAGAATTTCGGTGACGGCGTTTTTGCGCCGATGCTTTATATGGCGCTGGGCGGTCCGGTGTGCATGTACCTTTACAAAGCCATCAATACGATGGATTCCATGCTTGGATATAAAAATGAACGGTTTCTGTATTTTGGAAGATGCGCGGCAAAGCTGGATGATATCGCGAATTTCATTCCGGCAAGACTGGCGGGGCTGACTTTGGTTCTCAGCGCGTATCTCGGACCCTTTGACGGAAAAAACGCTGCGAGGATCTTTTTTCGGGATCGCCGTAAGCATGCCAGTCCAAATTCAGCCCATACCGAGGCTGCGGCGGCAGGTGCGCTGGATATACAGCTGGCAGGCAATGCTTACTACTTCGGGAAGCTTTATGAAAAGCCATTTATCGGTGATCCGCTGCAGGCGGTCAGACCGGATGACATCCGGCGCGTAAACCGCCTGATGTATCTGGGCGCGTTCTTATCGGCGCTGCTTCTCGGCGGCATCAGCTTTTTTCTTTACGGAGGGGGCGCTTTATGAAAAAAATGATTCATGGCGGCGATATTTACCGCCATCCGGATATGATAGATTTTTCTTCGAATTGCAATCCATTTGGACCGCCGCAGAGCGTGCAGGACGCGATCTGCCGGGCAGCAGGTCAGATCGGACATTATCCCGATGTGCAGTGCAGCCTGTTGCGCGATGCGTTGTCTGCAAAGCTGCATGTTCCGGGCGCATGGATTTTCTTTGGAAACGGTGCGGCAGAGGTGATCTTCGCTGCGGTGACAGCCTTGAAACCCAAAAAAGCGCTGCTTCCGGCACCGAACTTTGCGGAGTACGCGCAGGCATTGGAAACCGTAGGGTGTGAGATCCAATATGTGCAAACCGCGGAAGCGGACGGCTTCGCGCTGCCCATGGACTTTGCAGAGCAGATAACGGAAGATATCGACATGGTTTTTCTTTGCAATCCGAATAATCCGACCGGAAACCTGCTTTCGCGAGAGGAAACCGAACGGGTGATTCGACGTGCCGGGGCGCTTGGCTGCACCGTCGTGTTAGACGAATGCTTTTTAGACTTTGTGGAAAAGCCGGACGAATTTTCGATGCTTGGGGAGCTGGCAGCGTATCCGCATGTGATTCTGCTCAAGGCGTTTACCAAGCTGTATGCGATGGCAGGGGCGCGGCTGGGGTACGGCATCTCAAGCAATCCGGCGATCATCGAAAAGCTAGAACGCAGCGTACAGCCATGGAATGTCTCTTCGCTCGCGCAGGCGGCAGGTCTCGCGGCACTCACAGAGGACGCTTATGTAAGAGAAAGCCTCACGACGCTGCGCGCGGAGCGGGCATATCTTTTGCAAGCGCTGAAGAAGCTGGGCTGCCGCACCTATGCTTCGCAGGCAAACTATATTTTTTTTCGCGGAGAGACAACCCTCGGCGAAAAGCTGCGTGCGGCTGGATTTTTGGTGCGGGACTGCAGCAATTACGCGGGTCTTGGCAAGGGCTATTATCGTGTCGCGGTACGGCTGCATGAGGACAATGTAAAGCTGGTGCAGGCGTTGGCGCACATGTTAGATTAAAAAACCGGAGGAAAAGAACATGGCAAAAGCAATCATGGTGCAGGGAACCATGTCGAATGTAGGAAAAAGTCTGATTACCGCAGGCTTATGCAGAATCTTTCAGCAGGACGGCTACAGGGTCGCGCCGTTCAAGTCACAGAATATGGCACTCAACTCCTTTATTACCGCCGATGGCATGGAGATGGGCCGCGCACAGGTCATGCAGGCGGAAGCGGCCGGCATCGCACCGGATGTACGCATGAACCCGATCCTCCTCAAACCGACCAACGATGTCGGCAGCCAGGTCATCGTCAACGGGGAAGTGCTGGGAACCATGAGCGCCCGCGATTATTTTGCTTTTAAGCATAAGCTGGTGCCGGATGTGATGAAAGCCTTCCACGCACTCAGCGCCGAAAATGATATTATCGTCATTGAAGGTGCGGGCAGTCCTGCGGAGGTGAATCTCAAAGAAGAAGATATTGTCAATATGGGCATGGCGAAAATGGCGAAGGCGCCGGTGCTTCTGGTCGGCGACATCGACCGGGGCGGCGTATTCGCGCAGCTGATCGGCACTGTTGATTTGCTGGAAGCGGAGGAGCGGAAGATGGTCAAGGGTCTGATCATCAATAAGTTCCGCGGGGACAAGACCATTCTCGACCCGGGGATTGCGATTTTGGAAGCAAAGTCCGGCATCGATGTGGTTGGTGTCGCGCCGTATCTGCATATCGATGTGGAGGATGAGGACAGCCTCAGCGAACGGTTGGAGTTTCGCGGAAACGGAGAGGCAGCGACCCTGATCGACATTGCAGTGATCCGCCTGCCTCGTATCTCTAACTTTACTGACCTGAACGTGATGGAAACCATTCCCGGCGTCAGCGTGCGCTATGTCAAAAACGTGCAGGAGCTCAAAGATCCGGATATGATCGTGCTGCCGGGATCGAAAAATACCATTTCGGATTTGCTGTGGATGCGGCAGAACGGACTGGAGGCGGCAATCCTGAAACAGGCAGGCAGCGGGAAGGTCGTGTTCGGCATTTGCGGCGGCTATCAGATGCTCGGAGAAACGCTTTCCGATCCGCTCGGGCTGGAGACCTCCGGTACGGTCCGCGGCATGGGACTGCTGCCGATCGATACGGTTTTTATGGAGGAAAAAACGAGAACCCGCGTCACCGGGACTTTCCTTACAGAGGGAACCTTGCTTGCAGGGCTGCAAACACAAAAGCTCGCGGCGGAGGGCTATGAGATTCACATGGGACAGTCCACGCGTAAAGCTGGCGCGAGACCGCTGCTGACGCTGACGGACGCGGTAAGCGGAACGGTCAAGCAGGATGGCGCATACAAAGGAAATGTATTCGGCTCTTACGTCCATGGCATTTTTGACGGCGCAGGCATCGGGCAGGCTGTCATTCAGGCGCTGGCGGATAAGAAGGGCGTCGCGATGGGAGAGATGGGCAGCATGACCTACGCTGAATATAAAGAAACGCAGTACGACCTTTTGGCGGCAGGGCTGCGCGAAGCCTTAGACATGAATCAAATCTATCGAATCTTAGAGGAAGGCATTGACGAATAAGCGCGAATGAAGGCAATCCTACATGGATGCATCGAAAGATAGAGGGGAGAGGAACCAACGATGAATTTTAGAGAACAAATAGAAGAAGTAAAACCGAGAGAGATTGAAGAACGAAGCTTTGCGATCATCAGCGAAGAGCTGGGGGCAAGAACGTTTGCACCGCATACGGAGCTGATCGTCAAACGCTGTATTCATACCTCGGCAGACTTTGATTACGCGGACAACCTGTGCTTTTCGCAGGACGCGGCAGTCAAGGCGATGGAAGCCATTCAACGCGGCGTATCCGTCGTGACCGATACGAATATGGCCAAAGCAGGGATCAATAAGGTTTCTCTCGGCAAATATGGCGGCAGCGTTCACTGCTTCATGGCAGACGCGGACGTGGCAGAAGCAGCCAGACTGCACGGCACCACGCGCGCCAGTGAAAGCATGAAAAAAGCGGCTGCGATGGGAGAGCCTTTTCTCTATGCCATCGGCAACGCGCCGACCGCGCTGGTGACCTTGTACGACTTGATGCAGGAGGGGCAGGTGAAGCCGGAGCTCATCATCGGCGTGCCGGTCGGCTTTGTCAATGTGGTGCAGTCCAAGGAGCTGATTATGAGCAGCGACGTACCGTATATTGTAGCCCGCGGCCGCAAGGGCGGCAGCAATATCGCAGCCTGCATCGTCAACGCGCTGCTGTATATGATTGACAACGATCGATATTACTGGAAGGGATGAGAGCGAGTAATCGCTCTCTTTTTTCTTCCTATTTCCGCGCAGAAACAGAAAAAACAGGGCAGTTCTCAGAGGAACCGCCCTGCCGCAATCAGACACACAAAAAACAGGAAAGCTGTGTGAATCATGATTTGTGAATCGCTAGAGGTTTTCAATTTCTTCGACTGAGAGTCCGGTGTTTTTCGCGATCAAGTCAAGCGGAACACCGGAGTCTTTAAAATTCTTCGCGATCTCGCGCTGCTTTCGCGCTTCGCCTTCGGCACGACCCTGCTCCAACCCCAATTCCAGTCCTTTGCGCTCGCGTTCGTTCAGCATATATTCGAATGTCATATACTTCCGCCTCCAATCGTCAGTATTGAACTTCCTGACGCGCGCGTCAATCCTGCGCGTCAGCGATGAAGCCTGACTCGCCTTCGGATCGTTCAAATAGGCATAGAGCGGCTTCAGAGCCTCCGGCACTTTCGCCGGCGTGCATGCTGTGTTCAAAACTATTTTATACGAAAAATCATCCAGAGGCAAGCTTTTTTGCACATCCCACGAGCGAAAGAAATAGACGGGCTCGTCTTTTTTGAAGTAGTCGAAGGTGCAGAGAAAGATCACATAGCACTTTTTCACTTTTTTCTGTGATGGGGAAAAATTCCATTGACACGCTCTCTTAATTATGAGTATAATATTATTACGAAAAAATGCAACTATTTGCTTTTTTGCGAAATAAGGAGTGTGAGATTATGAAACAAATCAGACGAGACTTATATCTGAACCGGCTGATAGAGCGAAGAGAAAACAGCATGATCAAGGTAGTTACCGGAATCCGGAGATGTGGAAAATCCTATCTGTTGTTCAAACTGTACTATCAATATTTAATCGAATCAGGGGTGGAACCGTCTAGAATTATCACGATTGCGCTGGATGATAATGACTTTGAAGACCTTCATGACAGCAAAAAGCTGAGTGCATATATTAAAGAACGAATTACAGATGACCGCATGTGGTATGTGTTTTTAGACGAAGTTCAGCTTTGCAAAAACTTTGAAGCTGTGCTCAATGGATTGAATCGACGCGACAATGTAGACATTTACGTTACTGGCAGCAACTCGAAATTTCTTTCGTCGGATGTTTTGACAGAGTTTCGAGGTCGTGGAGACGAAGTGCGGGTATATCCGCTATCCTTTTCAGAGTATGTATCAGCATATCCGGGGGATAAATATGACGCGTGGGTAGACTATTACACCTATGGCGGCCTGCCGCTGATTCTCAGCAGACAAACCGATGAATTGAAATCCGGATATTTGATGAATCTATGTCAGGAGTTGTACCTGAAAGATATTGAAAACCGCCATAATTTGCGTGGAGACAATGTGATGTCTGTTCTGCTTAATATTTTGTCCTCTGCAGTGGGTTCACTGACAAATCCGAAGAAACTTGCGAATACATTCAGCAGCAACGGTATTCCTGTCAGTGACAAAACCATCGGAACCTATATCGGCTATCTGTTGGATGCCTTTTTCATCAGCAAGGCAGAGCGTTACGATATTAAAGGAAAGCGATACATTGCATCACCATTCAAATATTATTTCACCGATGTGGGGCTTCGCAATGCACAGCTGAATTTCAGGCAGCAGGAAGAAAATCACATCATGGAAAATATTATCTACAATGAGCTTCTTGTCAGAGGTTTTCACGTGGATGTGGGTGTTGTCGAACATGCAGAAAGAAATGAACAGGGAAAAGTTGTACGAAAAAGATTAGAAGTCGATTTTGTCTGTAATCTCGGAAACCGCAGATACTATATCCAGTCTGCATTTGCGATCCCTGACCGGGAAAAGATGGAGCAGGAACAAAACTCCCTGATTCACATTGATGATTCTTTTAAGAAAATCATTGTGGTGAAGGATCGAATTAAGCTGTGGCGTAATGAAAAAGGCATTGTCGTTATGAGCATTATGGATTTTCTTTTGAATCCGAACAGTCTCGATATGTAAATACAAGACATAGGGAAATCAATGCTGCAAGAGCGGAGAGAAAAAAATGAATCATCCGAAAGAACAACCATTAGCCCTGAGGCAGAACGCACTTCAGGGCTTTATGATGCGGTAAAACAGGGCATTACACGCCATATTGATGGTAGAATTTACGATAATATGTTTTCGTAAACTGTTTGCATTGTATCTCTAATTCGGGCAAACTAGCGGTATGACAAATTTCGATACAGGAGGATAGAGAAATGGAGCATATCGTTACGAAGGAAAATATCGAGGCGTATT
>ENA-ORUB01003376-ORUB01003376.1-human-gut-metagenome-genome-assembly--contig:-NODE-3376-length-13576-cov-2.915613_pt1 | contig 13576 bp, 17 predicted proteins | sample MGYA00241918_ERZ509200 | MGnify/ENA primary metagenome ERZ509200 (study PRJEB26280, sample SAMEA2338853) | human gut metagenome | biome: human gut; feature: human-associated habitat; material: faeces... | reverse complement strand
AAGCCATTAATGACCTGCGCCAGCTGCCCGTCGATGGGGTCCTGCCCCCGGTAAAAAAACATGATGCCGTAGTGTTCAGCCAGTTTCGCAATGGCCTGTCGCTGCTGCGCCTGGTCTGCTGCCAGCTGGTTCCGTACCGTGCCGTTGTAATGGCTGTACTGCAGGTTATAGTCCAGTTCGGGATGCGCCAGCATGGCTTTTTTGGCGCTCATGGTGAAAAGCCCGGCCTGCTGAGTCCAGTAATTCTGCAGCCGGAAATATTTCACAAAATTATCCACGCCGGGATACAGAATAGCTTCGTACAGCGCCCGCTTTGTTGCCGTCTGCAGTGCGGCCAGTTTCTGCATAATATCCGGTTCCTGACGGGGGGCTGCAGGTACAGGTTTATTTTCTTTTTCCTTCGGATTTATTTTCTCGTTATACCACTGCCAGCCTGCATCTTTTCCTGACGCCGGAAAAATAAAGCAGCAGAGTAACAGTGGCAGTAATGCTTTATTCATCTTCATTCCTTTCATCACTTTTTCTTTCATCAGGTTTCTGCAGGTCAGTCAGGGCAGAAAAACAAAAATACAGAATAAACAGGAGCACACCGGAGTAAAGGATAACGAAAGCAGCGGCAAGCATCCCGTCTGCCGTGGTTTCTTTTACCGTATCCCACGACCAGATAATTACCGGAGAAATGACAATCGCTGTAATCAAAAGCCGGATAAGAAAATCAATAAAACGGTTCGACGTGAATATGACTTTCATCATTTTCCCCGGTTATTTTCCATACCTTACTGTCCTGCCTGTTTCAGCTGGTCAGCAATCTGCTCTTTCACTTTCTGCGTCAGAACGCCACTGTCCGGGATTTTCTGGTTATTCATCAGGTCTTCGTAGAAGTTAGTGAAATCCAGTCTGTTGAACTGAATTTTCTGCAGCTCATCAACCGTAATCCCCCGACAGTCAGGATGCTTCGCACTACCAAAACTGATACGCAACTGACCGTTGCGCCCCTGCTGCTGGACTATCTGCGCCAGCTTCGAATCAAACTGACAGTAGCTGCGTTTTTTCTCCAGACAGACACCCAGCACTTTCTTCGAACAGAACTCCCCGACGCTGACGGTCAGTTTGTTTGATTTTGCTTTAGCCAGGGCCTTTTCATCACTGCTGCATTTGGCCAGCCCGATATCCTGTCCCCAGCCGCTGTCCTTACAGCAGTTGCTGTATCCGGCTGCAGCCTTCTTACAAAATTTCGCCTGACCGGTGAAAGCACGGACATCCACCCCGTTCAGCGCCGCAACATCCTTACCTGCTGCGGCCAGTGCCGCCAGCTGAGAAACGGCTTCGGCAAAATCATTACTCTGCCCGCTCTGAGCCTTATCGCATTCGCCATCGAGACAGAAGACGTCTCCCCCACAGACCATCACTTTCCCGGATGTTTTTGACTCACAGGAGTACGTGGCATATTCATGCAGACAGGCACCTTCTTCGGAGTAAAAGGCACACTGGTGTGACACCAGGGTACAGGCAGGATTGTCGGTGTAGGTCTGACAGGTTCCCTTGTCTGCTGACTGCGTGACATACGTGTCCCGGTATGCCCAGCAGCTCTGGTACATGCTGTATGACTGACCGTCTTTCACCAGCGTCCTGTTCCCGCCAGCCTCCGTACATTCTGTTTTTGTCAGTTTCCCCAGCTCCTTGCTGAACGGGCAGCTTTCAGACCAGACAACATACGGGGTGTACGAGGCTTTTTTTACCCTGACAACCAGACGCAGCTTCATTGCCGTATGACGTTTGAATTTTGTATTCCCGACCCGGACGGGGTGAGATGACGTAAAAGCCACACCGGCAGTCAGTGTTTTCTGTACTGGTGTAAATGAGGCATCTGCTGAGTATTTGGCATTCCAGCTCAGTGGGGTTCCCAGTACTGTAATTGTCATAGGTACACTCTTCTGCAGGTAAGTACGACTCCAGCTGTAATGCGCATCGACAATTTCACCGGTAACGGGAGAGGTAATGGAGACAACATACTGACCATTCACTTCACGTGCAGGTAGCTGACTCATTTCATACTCCAGCGTCCGGGTTTCCCATGTGGTACTCCCCTGCAGCTCCATACGGGCAGTTCGTGTGCAGTACTGCTCCACCTGTAAATCCCGCTCACAGGTGTAATTCGTGTATTCACTCCGGCTAATCTCCTGCGCACTGCACTGCTGCCCGGTGTTTCCCACAATGCTGTCAGCCCGGTTCACCACATCCCTGCCGGTCTGGATAAACGGTGCATCCGGTGAAAGAATGTCTTTCGGCTTGTTCATGAATGACTCTGTAATGGTTTTTCCGGTTTCACCGGTCGCCCATTCCGTGGTGCCGTCATTTTTCAGGCCGCCATCCCCGCCGGCAGTCACGCCACCGTAATATTTTGTCTCGTCCGGATTCGCGTTATAGCCGGGGATACTCTCCTGTGGCTTAAAGCCCTGAATACTGCTGCTTCCCTGTCCTTTGATCTGGTGAGCAAAATCAGAGCCGGCCCGGTAATCACTGTTGCTGTCAGCCTGTGCCATGCCGGCAACCAGAGCCAGTATCAGAGGTAAAATACGTTTCATTTCCCGGAATCTCCTTTCCCTGCCAGTAAATCATGAGCCACCTGCCGGCAGTCACCCGTGGCGGCCACTTTCTCCAGCGCCTGGCCGACCCGCAGGTTTCCCCGGATGATGTCGTATCCCTGACTGCAGAACACCACCAGTGCCGGTACACTGCGAATGCCGTACTGTGAAAACAGCGTCGGGTCGATCTGAACACCATCAGTCGCGCCGTCTTTCACCAGGGACAACACAGCTTCAGCGGTGGTCTTCAGGTCATTGTTCACCATGCCCCGCAGTGTGGCGGGTATACCGTAGTGCCGGGTTTCGCCCAGCATTCGTTTCAGCCCCTCTTCGGGAATGGAAAACGACACAAAATACAGAGCACCCTGCCGGGGTTTCCCGTCCTGCGAAGCCTGCTGTTTACGAACCAGCTCATCCAGGAAATGGTTATCTGAACGCTGAAGGGGGGTTTCCAGCACCTGTTTCTCCGCCCAGGCTTTCAGCTGATGGTCAGGTTTTTCACGCAGTTGTCTGCTTAAATTTTCCTGCTGCTTCAGGAACTGGCGGTTTTCAGGAGTGTTCACGTTTTCTGACGCCATAACCGCCCCGTTCAGCATCATCAGCAGTGCTGCCAGAGATTTCATACTCAGCTTCATCATTCACCTCACAGGAAGACACAGTTACGTTTACGCCACATCAGGTAGCCGAAGTTTTTCTTTGTGTTGGGCGGATTTTTCCCGGTTTCCCAGCGGGTCACGCTGCGCCCGAACGGGTGGCACTGCCCGCTGTCCGGATACATATTCACCATCTGGTAACGCCAGCGTTCTTTGGGCAGGATTGGGGACGGATATTCATTACAGACGGCGTTATTTTTCCCGATGGTTTCCATAATCATGCCCTGACGGTGCAGCTTGAACGCCATGCGTTCACTGACCAGCAGGGAGGACTGCAACGGACTGGACTCATTACTCACCCAGCCATTGAACGGGTACATACTTCCCTGCGAACCGGCACACCAGAACAGAACATCGAGAGGCATATTAAAGGCGCTGGCAATCGCATCTGCTGCGCAGGCTCCCTGTGCTATCGGATTGGCAAAGATGACAGCTTCCGGATTGAGAATGGTGGTCAGGCTGCTGTCCGTCCAGGTGGGGTCGATTTCAGAAAGATAAGCGATATCCAGGTCACCACCTTCCAGACAGCCCAGCGATGTGATGATGTTCAGCCAGTACGTCAGCGGGTATTTGTACCAGTGAACGTGATAGAACGCCCCATTTACCTGCTTCTCATCCTTTTTCGCCGTTCCCTGTGCCGTTTTACCAAAAGCCGGCAGGCTGAAGCCCAGGTTCACCATGCATCCCGGTGACCGGGTGACGTCCGTCAACGCCATCGGCTCCCGGTAACCAATGGCCAGCCCGATACGCCTGAACAGCGGCGGCGGTGCCGGACAAATCTGAATGGGCATCGACGGGTTCGCCGTGTCGGGGACCTTACCCTGACTGACTTTGATACTGCCCAGCGAGAGCGGGAAAATACAGCTCCAGCAGATATCTGTGATCGGGTTTACAAAACGCCCCTCACAGGCAGAATCCGCAGACGCTGCAGGGACATGACCGGCGAGAAGGAATAACATCAGCAGCCACAGGCTTCGCTTCATTTTCTGCCCTCCTCTGCCGGAATAAATTCCACCTTCAGGAAGCGATCGCCGGGAACGGCGCTCACCCGTGCCGGGACCTGATCAATGCCGAGGCGCTGGCAGAGCACACCGTTCTGGTCAAAGTAAACACGGCTGTCCAGAGACTTCTGCATCTCCGGGATACTGCCCTGCACGAGGATAATTTTGCTCTCCAGTGTGGGCGGCGTCTGGCGTTTTATCCAGGCCACCTGCGCCGGATCATCGCCATTGATGAAATACAGCGTCTGGTTAAAAGGAACATACTGCAGCGGATTCATCACTTCACCCTGACGGGCAAACACCCGCCCTTCGTTATCCCGGATATCCGCAGCCAGTCTGACGGACGGGTCAAACAACCGGCTGCCGTATTTCTCCGTGCGTCCGATACCGGGCACGGCAGGGGGCCGCAGACTGTTGCGGATCACCCGCTCCTTAAAGGCATCCATTTTCCGGCCCATCTCACCGGACTGCTCCAGTGCCGTCAGGCGCTGCATGATCACCGTCAGCATGTCCGGCTCCTTTACCGGCCACAGATCGCCCCAGGTACCAAGATCGGCGGCGGCCACACTCTGCCCCCATATCAGCAGGGCAATCAGCCCCCGGCATCTCATGGCTCCGCCCTCATTCGCCGGGCAATATCCTGCTGGATTTCCCGGGTGATATCCGGTGCCCCCTGTACCACAGCAGGCGACACCAGAATGACCGCGTGGTGTTTCTGCTGCCACGCCTGCAGGCTGGCTTCCAGTGCCGTGTTAAAACGCGCTGAAAGGGCTTTTGACTGTGCTTCTGACAGTTGTTTCTGACTGGCGCTGTCAAAAAACGCATCCACGGTCTGTTTCATGTTGAAGGCGACAGTCACCGGTGCGTTCAGTCTGACAATGCCGTAACTGACGGCTGCGTTCAGTAACACCATTGCCAGGCATCCCGGCACCGTCCACCACCAGTGGCTGCGTCGACGGGCTGTAACGTCAGTCGTTTTTTGCGTTGTGGTCATGCAACACTCCTGTATTTCTCATGTTCTTCCAGCCAGGCTTCCAGCGAAGCCATTTCCGGCCCTGACTTCTTCCACGCCAGCTGCCACACTGCCTCATGAATACTCAGCCCCTCTTTACGTTTCTGCTGCACAAACTCAAAATCCGGGCCGTCAGAGCTGTACATGGCGCGGCTTAACGGGTCCACAAACAGACGGTGCCAGGAGGAATGGTTTTCCACCTGCAGCAGGAAGGAACTGAACCACTGGTCTTTGGCCGCACCAAACTTACCAATCATGTCGCGCTGCAGTGGCAGGAACTGGTCCGGATACAGTTGGTTGTATTTCGCGAACTCCTTCGCACTCTGTTTGAGGATAATTTTGTAGGAGGAGTTACCCCATGCCGCGCGGGCAGCACTGGAGGCCTTATCAGAGTCAAAGTCGACGATGTTCTGTGTGATGGTGATATAGGCACCGGTATGACGGCGGGCCGTACGGTAGCCTTTCTCAATAAATTCACCGACCTTGTGATTTTTGAAGTCCAGCAGACGCCAGCCTTCATCAATAACGTTCAGTTTCTTGAGGTTACGCGGCGTGCGGTACATCCTGTTCTCGATGTAGATAATCAGGGAGAACATCACCGCAACCAGCAGTGACGGACGGTCTTCCAGTCCGCCCAGCTCCAGCACCACCATTTTTGCGTCATCCCGCAGGGACGGCTCATCAGAGTTAAAATACTGGCCGTAAGTGCCGTTGGCAGTGTACTGGTCAAGCAGCACAATCATTTCGTCCAGACGGCTGCGGATAGTCGGTGACTCGGCATACTGCTCGCTGTCACTGGCGTTTTTCAGGAAATCCACCACGTCATCAATACGTGCCCTGTTCTCTTTGGCCAGCCATGATGCCCTGACTGCCTGCAGCAGCAGACCTTCATGCACTTCATCCAGGTTACCGTTGGGGCTGGCCATCACCGACAGCTGGTCACGGACACGCTCCGCTGACTGGTCAATATCGGTGATGTTCGCAAACGGGTTAAAACGCAGGGTTTCACCGTCCAGATACACCCCGCCCATGTTCTCACACAGGGACTTGTAGCCATCCCCCATGTCGAACACCACGGCAAAGCCCCCGGAGTCCAGCACGCTGCGGATAAGTGGCTGTATCAGCCCGGTTTTACCGGCCCCGGAGGTGCCACAGACCGCCATGTTATAGTTGGTGTTATTCATCCCCCGGAAGAAAATATCGATAAACGCCAGCTGGTTACGGTAGGTGGGTGCCAGCAGACCTGCCGGTGTCAGGGGGTTATCCGCCACTAACGGCATCAGGTTGGCAACATTAAAGCTCTCTGCGCGCTGAACCACTCCGGCCTCTTTCAGCTGTTTAAACAACCCTTTCCCGGCCATAAAGGGCAGACAGGTCAGGAAATTGCGCATGTGGTTAAAGCGCGGTGAAATCAGCTCAAAACCGTTTTTACGAAAGCTGTTCAGGATGTCCTGCTCCACTTCCAGTGCCGTTTCATTATTATCCTTGCAGAAGGCTGTGATGTTGAGGAAGTAGGACACCACGGAGGACTGACCGGAGCCCAGCCGCTGACGCAGTTCCCCCCACTCCTTCGCCTCTTTCTCCACGGACGGAAACCATTTGGCATAGGAGGTCTTCGACTTTTTCTCCAGGTCCATGTACTTCAGGTTGGCTTCGCTGTGGGTTTTCACCTGGTCTTCCACCACCAGAGTCAGCGTCAGGATGAACGGACAGGAGATGGACAGTTCCGGGTTCAGCAGGTTGCTGTAGTTGTCGGCCATGTTCCACAGGAAGGCGATTTCCGGGTTACGGGCCAGATGGAAATTCAGGATGCGGGCCGTGCTGTTCCTGCCGTTCTCACGCAGGCCCAGCGTCAGGTAATCAGCCCGGACTTTCAGATCAAAACAGTCCTCCACACACTGATAATTCAGATCAGAATACGGGTCCAGCTGACGTCTTTTCGGGTACAGGGAGTCCGGGTTATGGTTAATCATCTCCCCGACAATATCGATAAAGGCCTGTGCATCCACCGTCTGTGTGGTGATACTGGCCCCCTGTAACGACGCCCGGATGATTTTCACCAGGTTTTCCATTTCCAGAATGTCGGCCCGGCTTTTTTTCTTCGAAGGAGAACAGTACGAGATAAACACCCGGTAATGGCGCAGGGTCAGGGGCAGATTCATCCCCTCCGGCAGCGGAAACTGTGTCGCTGCCGCTTTCATATAATAGGCCCGGGTAATGGCGTTAAACCGTTCAGCCTGTTCACCTGACCAGGAGAACTCACGCAGCCCGTATTCAATCCTGTCACCAACCAGCTGACTGGACATCAGATGGATACACAACGGAATACCGCGCGGCAGTTTGGTGCGCAGCATGTGATCGAGGGCCTCCACAATGGACTCATTCGCCCCATTGATGGGGATGGCTTCCAGCATAAAGCCCATCGTGGTGTCATTCATGAACAGACCGGATTCCTGGTTGTAATCACGGTACGGCAGCAGACGGCTGAACTGCGGGAAGCTCATTTCGCCCAGAACTTCATTGGCCTTTGCGGATTCGTCAGGCAGTTTCAGTGCTGTGACGAGGGAGTTAACCGCCTGAGTGACGGCCTCAAGTGGGTTATTCACATGAATTCCTTAGTTGAAAAATAAAGCGAGAAATGCGGTAGCCATGAAGGGAATACCTGTAATTAACGCGCCATTTCCCGGCGCATATACAAAGATTTCTGTTTTCTGAATATCCACTCATGTTCATCCGGAATTAAATCACTATGTTCTGCGACTGACTTATGCATAATGTTTTCTCTGTCTTTCCTGATACGCCTGACATTCAACGCACAACGTCACACCGGGAAATATTTTCCGCCGGGCTTCCGGAATAGGATTTCCGCATGCTTCACAGAGATAAACAGGAATACCATGAGCATTTATTTTCTGGCGTATCCGGTTTATTCCTGTCATGGTCAGTTGTTCTGTCACTGAATATGCTTCATCGGCTTCATCACTCACGGAATATTCCTCCCGACATGTTCTGACACGCTACCGCCCATCCCTTTTCACGCACAGGGCACTCGTTTTACAGGCAGATTTTGAATACAGAAAGCCCGCCGGCATTGCCGGCTGATATACAACTTCAGGGCCAGTTAATTAATACGTGGTTTTCCCCACGCAGACGGTTTAATAACAAAAAACACGCTGGATGGCTGATGATAAACATCCTGGTTATCAATATAAGGCGCTATCCATAATGCTGCCGTCTGCTCACCCGTTCTTAGCGGACGAGGAGGTGTTACCGGCGTAACTGAACTGACCGGAACAACCGTTTTCACTTCCCGGGCAGCGGTAAACAGCGGGCGAGGTGCCAGCAGTTTCTGCTCCGGATGTGCTGTCACCGCAGGTCTGCTGCCGGACGGAGTGGTCGCGGTGACGGTCTGCACCGGCATTGTCCGGAAGTTCCCTTCAGCCAGGCGCGGCAGTGATGCCGCAACCGGCTTTGCTTCTGAGGACTGCTCCAGTTTTTTGGCCTTCTCATTGGCCTGCTCCATCGTCATACAGGTATCGGATGTGGTGGCGTTACACTCAAATTCCGTACTGGTTCCGGCACAGCCGGAAAGTAATAAGGTCCCCAGCAGAGGAATAAATAAAGAAATCTGTTTCATTGTCCCTCACCTTTCTCATCGCAGTTCACAAAATCCTTCTTCAAATCCCTGACCGTACAGGTTTTTACAATGTCAGGATTTTCAAAAACCGTACTCCGTGATGATTTATAAACATATGCCACAATGCGTTTCCCACCCGCATCAGGCTCTGGTGCACTGACTTCACATAACGGAGGTGTTATTCCGGACTCATACAGCACCGGATAATTTATTTTTTTGACGCTGCCATCAGAAACCAGCTTATTCATCGAAGGGTTCCTTATATTTCTGAATTCTTCATCACACCGACAGCAGTCATATTAAAATTGTCCGGCAATGACTCAGAACCGAATTTCTCCGGTGCAGGAAGTACGATTCTTGTGGCGCAGTTACTGAGAACAGCATGCATAAAATCATCTGACACGGTTTTACCCGGCACAGAGAGGGCTGTAATAACATTAATATTACGCATGTTCATTTTTCTCCGTTGTTTCTGATTGTTCTGTCATCGGGGAAATAAACATGGCATTCCCTGATTTTTCCCGGCAGGGAAGCGTCTTCCGTATAAACTTCCTTCAGATGTTCATCTGCGGTTACCACCCGGATACATTTCATTTTTCCTGGTCGCACCGGATATTTCCCGGTGATCGCTGCCAGCGAGACATACATCAGTGCCAGTGTTGCCCATAATGCGGTGACCAGTTGCATCAGTGACCGGTCAGTCTCCCTGACATAATCTGCAGCATCAGCAGCACGGTAACGGCAGATTTTCTCTTCTGCTCCTGGAAGATCATGCAGAGAAGGCAAACATTCTCTTACAGGAAACTGCCCGGCAGGGGCTGTTTGTCTTACGAAGTTAATCTCCTTAACCAGTAATTTCCCCGGCGTGGTGTTGTCCTTCCATAAAACAAACAGAGCCATCAGGGCCATTGTGGCCAGTGGCAGAATGACGGCGTATTTCAGACACCAGAACAGTCCTCGCAGAACCCGGGCGACAACATACCGGGCGGCATGGCACGCCTGACGGGACGACATATTATTTGCCATCGTTGCCCCCTCCCTGGCTGCCGGACATAAACTGCTGCGGATTCAGGTTGCCCAGCTGCTTCAGCATCTGGTCAGTATTAAAGCCGTTAAGATGACTTTCAGCCGATGGCGGAACAGGAACCGGACTTTCCGGATTGTCTTCTTCCGCTCTGCTCTGCGTGCGTTCCAGCGCCATCTCTTCCACGGTTTTCAGCTGGAAGCCGTCCTGGAACACCACGGTCACTTCGTTGCCCGCACCAATCGGTATCACCGGGTGATACTGTTCGGCACGTTTGATGTAGTAGTCACTGAGCGTCTGTGCGGCTTTCGATGCGCCGCCACCGATACCCATTTTCAGGACATCACCAGCCCCGTAAGCGGCTGTGGCACCCAGCCCGACAGCCGGCTGGGAGGCGCGCTCCATTCCCTGACCGATACCGTCAACAAATCCCGCGCCCCATGCCCAGCCGAGGATTTTGCCGTTACGCATCACCACTTCGCCCTTGATACCGTTTTTACCCCGGAAGCTGACATGCCCCTTAATCGGCATATCAATAGTTTTGCCGTCCTTCAGGCAGCTGATATTGCGGGTACGTACAATGGCACGCTCACTGGACACATCCCCCCAGGCTTCCAGACCCACAAAACATCCCGTTGCGTCATACGTCTTGCTGTTCGGCATTTCCACCAGGCCGGTGATACGCAGCTGCATCGGCACCGTGGATTCATTACCGGTGACAGAGGCATTGGCATCCGCCCCTTCAATCAGCATGGCTTTCGCAAAACTTCCTGACGGAATGTACGGCAGTGATGGTCCCTGTTTTCCCTCATTACGGGTAAACACCTTACGCTGTATCCGGTTAGGCACCGGCACAGACTGGTACGTCACCTGTGGTGGTGGCGTGACACCATTCCCGGGATAAAACGCCGTCGGCGGTGGAACAGCAACGCTGCCCTGCGGCGGGAAGGATACGGGGGTGTTTCCTAGCTGTGGTTCGCCTTCCGGGCCGGGCGGTGAGGCAGGCATCTGCGGTACAGGCTCACCGGTCGCCGTGACGGGATTAGCACCCAGGGCTTTTACCTGCTCTGCCAGGGCGGCATTGTCCTGTCCCAGCTTTTCAATACGACGCTGGTCATCACCGCGCTGTTTGTTCAGAACATCCAGCTCACGACGGATTTCCTCATACTGCTTCTGCATCTGCGCTGCCGTCACCTGCATCTCGGTGGTGGCATGCTGACGCACCTTGTCATCAAAGGTCGTATCCACCACACCGGTCATATCCGGCACAGGCTCCTGTTCAGCCACGGTTTCACCGTTACCGGACATGTCCACATCAGACAGATACAGTGCCCCACCAATCGCGGAGGCTGTACCGACAACCACAATCCCCAGCCACAGGTACTGCTTGCGTTTCACAATGGTATTGATACTGGCCATCAGTTGCCCTCCCCGTCACGGATGACATACACATCCATGCGCGCACCTGCCAGTAACTGGCTGGCAGGCTGGCTGAACATCACGGCACGGGTTCCCGGCTGCCAGAAGTCACTTTCCCGGATATTCAGGGCAGACAGCGTTTTATTTTCCACGGCAAAGCGGACCATCTTCAGGTGATTCCCCGTCCATACGGCATCTGCCACTGAAGACAGCCCCGCCGGGGCCTGCAGGGTTTCCTTTGTCACCGGGACCTGATACCAGCCTGCGGGTAATTTTCCGCCACGGACGGCCTGGCTGATGGTCACAAGCAGGGATTCGTAAGGCGTGGACGTTTCCCACGCACCGGCTTCTTCTCCGGTTCCGCGCAGGTCACTGACCAGCTGAATGGTACGCCCCGCGCCTTCACGGGGAACGGCCTGAATGGAAAGATTCAGACCACGTTCTGTTTCCAGAATGAACGTAAAGGGCTTTTTGTTGACGGTGGCCACCACCACACCGCCGGAGGCGGTCTGCTCATTATTGGTCAGGGCACCATCCAGACTGTTCACGGCGATAATCCGGTCACCGGGAACGGTAAACAGATTCGGGCTGGTATTGCTGATGGCAATACTGGCCTGACCACCGTTCACCATTGGCACCACGGTGGGGGCCAGCGTACCGACTCCGGCCATCACGCTGCAGGAAAAAAACAGGCCGCCTAATATTATTGCCGTATTATTTTTTCTCATCGTCTGTTTCCCCGAAATTATCCAGCCAGGTCACCCCGTTTTCCCGCTTCAGAATAAGGATGTAATGTTTGATATCAGTGAAAGGTTTTGAATCACCAATCCAGGTTTTAAGCACACCACGAATTTCCACACGGCCATACTGAGGCCAGACACGAACACTGGTCTGGAAAAAGGCTGAGTTCACGTTATCGTTTTTAATACGCTTCGCTTCTTCAGCCAGAATAACTTTCATCTGGTTCTGTGCGCCCGGGCGGATATATTGCAGAAGCGCCTGATGTGAGGCATCGGCGGTTTCTGATAAAACATTCAGACGGAGGGCAATAAATGACAGCGCCATCTGCTGTAAATAAGAGGCGTCGGCACTGTTCTGTGACACGGCAAAGGGGGCATTAAATGCCATTGGCGTCACGGCAGTGCGTTGCTCATTCTGAAGACGGTAGTTATTCACCCCCTGAATGACGTTAACAGAGAGGCTGAGAACAATAAGCACTGACATAAATATAAAGGCGATGGCCATTACACGACTGGTACTTAAACGGGCACCGTGTTCCATATAACAATCCTGGTATCAGTTCTATTTAATCCACTGCCGGAAACACGAATCGGGAACATTATGAAAAATACCGCGCAGCAGGGCTGTTGGCATATACCAGTAAATCAGGTCACGTAACCAGGAACTGCCCCGCCCTTTTTTCAGTTTTTTTATCCCGAAATAAACCAGAACCGCTGCACCAATACCGAACAGATATTTCGATGTTGTGATACCCCAGCCAATACAGATTGCTGCGGGGATCAGTTCATCCAGTGGCAGGCCAAACCAGCGGCTCTGGTTGGTCAGTGTTTCCGGGAAACGATATTTCTTAAGTTTATTCTCGTCTCCCGACATCGTTTTATTTCAGGCCAACGACGGCCATACCCACAGCAATAAATACAGAGATGATGGCAAAACCGGCCAGGAACTTGACGTTTTTGGTCATCATGTACATGACCGCACCGACCAGAACTTCAGCCAGAACAACCCATTTAACAACACTGGAGTCCTTACCGAAGGTCGCCTTAACCGTGGTGTTACCACTTGCCATCAGGTCCTGACCACTGCTGCCGGCGGCCATCGCCAGCTGCGGGAAGAACATCATCAGAACAGCAGCCGGGATCACAGCGCGAGCCAGGCGAAGCATATTCAGACGAGTGAATTTGGAAAAAAACGACTTCTTTTTGACGGGCGCAGAAGCACCCTGAACACTTAAAACGGCGTCCATATGATTCCTCTGTTAAATATTGATAGATAAAAACTAAAGTTCTTTAAATGTTGACTCGCTCTCTTCGGTCACCTCCCTGAATATTTCTTCATTATAAAAATCTGGATAACGTTGCAAATGATCCTGCAACCTCACCAATGCTTCGTTTGTTTTCGTTCTTCCACTACGCTCTCTGGCTCCAAGTAATAATTTATTCGTTTCCTCATCAAGGGTAAGTAAAACCTTTCTACTTGGCGCAGATCCTAAAGCTCCTTTAAT
>ENA-ORUB01003371-ORUB01003371.1-human-gut-metagenome-genome-assembly--contig:-NODE-3371-length-13603-cov-6.023251_pt1 | contig 13603 bp, 4 predicted proteins | sample MGYA00241918_ERZ509200 | MGnify/ENA primary metagenome ERZ509200 (study PRJEB26280, sample SAMEA2338853) | human gut metagenome | biome: human gut; feature: human-associated habitat; material: faeces... | reverse complement strand
CCATAAATAGTGTTAGAGGTGACGAAGTGGTCGCCTGCCTGACAGATATTGAATACGGCATAGAAATTGGCCGCTTGTCCTGAAGACGTCAGCATGGCGCCTACGCCTCCTTCCAGTTCGGCAATCTTGGCTGCTACGGCATCGTTTGTGGGGTTTTGCAATCGGGTATAGAAATATCCCGTGTCTTCCAAGTCGAACAAACGAGCCATTTGTTCGCTGTTGTCGTATTTAAAAGTAGTACTTTGATAAATAGGCAAAACGCGCGGTTCGCCTTTCTTGGGCGTCCATCCGGCCTGTACGCAAACAGACTCTCTTCTGAGTTTCTTTTCCATTTTGTGTCTACAAATTGAATTCTATTTCTTGTCGATTTTAAGTTTCTTGATTCTTGCCGGTTGCGGCTTCTTATCCTGTAGCGTATCCTGTTGCCATATCGGTACAGGGTAGGTCACTATATCCTGATATTCTAAGTGTAGCTCCGGAATTTCCTCGGCATCTTCCGGTCTGAATGGGATGCGATTGGGATGTATCCGCGTGATTTCCACTTGGCAAAAACCTTTCCGGATGAATCCTAACTCACGTGCTGCCGCCTTGGACAGGTCGATGACATAACGTTTTGAGAAAGGCCCACGGTCGGTTACTCTCACCACCACTTCTTTTCCATTTAGCGGGTTGCGTACTTTCAGCAGGGTACCGAAAGGGTACTTTTTGTGTGCACAAGTCATACTGTCACGGTGGTATCTCTCGCCGTTGCTCATTTTTCTTCCATGTAACTTGTCGGAATAATAAGTGGCTTTTCCGGTGAGTTGTTTTTGAGCCGGAACAGTCGTTACTCCACATACCAAGCAAAAACAGCACGCAAAGATATTTTTTAATGCCATACGCTTCCTCGTTTTCGTGAGTCTGCCTATTTTCCCCCACAGGCTACAGACTGAAAATTTCTGCAAAATAAGGCTTTTTGTCCGTTTTTCCAAACAAATCTTTGTTTTATTGTGTTTTATGAACGGTTTTTTGCTTTTAATAGATTTGAATACGGAGGTGTATTGAACTATAGTGTAAAGAAAGCATAAATGAATGTGTTCTTTGTGCTTTTAGGGAGGCTTGTTCGTAATCCGATATAAATGAAAAATGTGATATTAACCTATAATGTAAATTATTAAAAAACAAAAAATGAAAAGTAAATTACTATTTACGGCGGCACTGATGAGTGCGGCGTCTTTGGCCTCTCAGGAAACTAATGAAGCTAAAGGGATTGTGACGGACAAGAGTGCTTATGAGTATGCGATGGGCAGATTGTTGGCTGATGCGGAAGACGGACAAGTGGATGTGTCCGGATGGGTGATGCGGAATGCCAAGATGTCCATACTGAGTGCAGGAATGTATGATGCGCAGATGGGATGGAATACAGACGTAACTGGTGGAAATTTCCGGATTTATGCGATTCCTAACAATAAGGATGTAATCCTTGGAGATTGCCCGTGTCCCAATGGGGTGGAACGTTGGCAGGGAAATGGCTATCATTATGAAGCCAATACGAAAATCATCTATCAGGATACCAAACTTCTGCAGGGAAAATATACCGTGGTCATGTGGGCGGAATGCCAGAATTTGGGTGACCATACATTGAAGGGGGGTATGCAAGTGTTTGCCAATGAGAATACGGCAGATATCACAACAGGTTATACCATGACAAAGTATGAATTGAAGGAGGTGGTTGTCGGAGAGGACGGTCTTCTTTCTTTAGGGATAAAAACAGGAGAGAATGGGAGTGATGACAACCATATTGTGCTTTCGGCCGTAAGTATTTTGGCAGACCAATCCATAGTGGATGCCGTGAATAGAGAGAACCCTATGGATATGACGGGAGCGATGGCCAATGCCTTGTGTACGGAAAATTATGGATGGGATAGGAATGCCTTGAATAAGTCCCAATTTTACAATATGGAAAATGCTGCATTGAACAACGATGTATATTCAGGTAAGGGTATAGAATATTGGACAAATAACGATGCGCCCACTAAGAATGCCGATTTGATATGGCAGGAAATAAAGGGACTGCCTGCCGGAAGTTACAGGGTGACTGCCGTGGCGATGGGGCGTGCGCAAGGTAATGACAATGTTTGTGCCGAAGGGCTGTACCTGTTTGCCAATAGTGGTCAGGAAGCCGTGTCCACCAATGTGTGGGGCGAAGTTTCCGTAGTCGGTACGGTGGCCGAGGGTACGTTGCGCATCGGTTTGCGTGCTGGTGAAAACAATGGTAACAATTGGTTGGCTATTTCCCGTGTCAAGGTAGAATATATAGGAGAGGATATGGGTGCCATGGCAGATGCCTTGAAGGAGAAAGTGGAAGAGGCACATACTTTGGCAAAGAACCTTGAAGGGCAGGTGCCTACAGCTTATTTGGATGAGTTGGGCGCAGTAAAGGAGGAATCTTATACTACTTCAGAGGAGTATGCTGCAGCCATAGCCCAAATAGCTAACTTGATAGCCGAGGTGAATGTGGTGAAGGTAGATTTTGCAGCCAAATTCCTGAACACTAAGGAATATGCGGAATATTTGAAAGGCGTGGTTTTGGCTGATGATGTCGTTAAAGGTGAATTGCAATCGGCTATTGAAGCAACTTCTGCCAAGGCTTTGGCATCAAAGGATAAAGAAGTCTGGACTGCTGTCGGAAATGAACTGTTGGGTTCCTGCAAGGCGTTTTATGATAAGGGAAATGGCTTGGCAGACGGTGTCGCCAACTTGGATGTCACCCCGTTGATGGTGGTGAATCCGGGATTTGAGGATAATACGATGGACGGCTGGGGTTGTAATGAGAAGCCTGATATGAGCCATGGCATGCCATTCTTTGGGTTCAATACACATTGGGCACCTACTTTGGACTTTTATCAAGAGATTGATGTGCCAAATGGACTTTATCGTGTATCTGTGCAGGAACATGCAACGATTGGGGATAAGACAGACCTTTATATTCAGAGTTCGGAGGCAAGGGCTACGGCTAAAATGAATTGGAATCATGGAGGTTCGGTAGAACAGGCTGTAGTAGATTGGGCGGCTGATAAAGAGAGGCGGGCTGAGGCTGGTAATGTGCTTGTTGTGGACGGCAAGGTGCGGATTGGAGTAAATGTACATAAGTCAGAGGCTCATTTACAGTTGTTCTTTGATAATTTCCGTTTGACTTTAGTCAACGATGGGGCTCAGGAGATACAGGGGCTATATGATGCTAAATTAGCAGAAGCTCAGGCTATAGATGAGGCTTATTTGCCGGAAAAGCTTCAGGCTGCTTTGAAACAGGCTATTGAAATGCCGGTTGCTACGTTGGATGAACGTTATGCCGCTTATAATGCTTTGAAACAGGCTGTGGAAGAATGTGCGTCAGTGGTTGGCATATCAAAAGATATAGCCGGATTGTTGGAAGAATGTTCGATATACAAGGAGAATTCCACGGCAGACCAAGAAACGGTGAATGCTTTTGAAATTGCCATAAAAACGGCAGAAGGGTATGTTCAGCTTGAAACGGTTGAGGAACTTCAAACTTGCTATGAAGCTTTGGAGAATGCTCGCCGGACGTTTGTACAGTCGGCCACACCTATGGGTGAGCATCAGTTCGACATGACGTTTATGTTGAAGAATCCGGATGTGACGGGTAAGCCTAAGGCAAGTGTATCTGATTTTGGTTGGGTTTCTTGTACAAATTCATGGAGTAACAATTTTAAAAATAATAATGAACCGAGCCAGTTCTATGAAAGTTATCAAGGAACTGAATTTACACCGAGTACTTGGGTACTTTATCAAGAGGTAAATGTACCGGCCGGACAATATGAGATTACTTTGAGAGCTTTCGGTAATAGAGCCAATATTGGTGGAGAAGGACAGTTGAAGGCAGCAGTTTATGCCGGAGAAAAGCAAGGGGATTGGGTTGAAAATGGAAAAACACTGGATAAAGTATATAATGTGTCCTTCTTCCAAGCAACTGAAAGTGTGCTGAAATTAGGCGTGAAGACGGAAGAGGGCAATCTGGCCAACTGGATAGGCTGTAACGACATGAAACTCTATAAAGTAGCTCCCAGGGCCGAGGCTTTGGCTCTGGATGAGACTGGGGCTTATGACGTGAAAGCTGACATGTATGCTGATGTGACCCTTCAGCGCAAGTTGGTGGCCGGGAAGTGGAATACTTTCTGTGTGCCTTTTGCCCTGACAGCCAAACAGATTGAGGCCAATAAACTGGGCGAGGTAAGGCGGTTGAGTGGAATGCAAGCCTCGGGAGAGGGCATTACGTTGGATTTCGACAAAGTGGATGCTGTGGAATCCGGTGTGCCTTATTTGGTGAAGCCGGAAGAAGTCGTGACGGAAATCAAAGCTGATGGTGTGATGGTCAGTGCAAAACAGCCGGAAGCTTTTCCGATGAATTTGGTTTTGATGACCGGAAACTACGATGCCACCACAGTACCGCAAGGAGCATACTTTATCAAGGATGATATGTTCTATCTGGCCGACCAAGCAGATAAGGTAAGCCTGAAAGGCTTCCGCGCCTATATCAATGTGGATTCGGAATCTCCGGTTGCCGGTGTCAACCGCTTGCTCATCGATATAGACGGATCGGTGACTAGTGTCGGTGAAGTGTTGGACAATACGGCGGAAGATGGCGGAAAGATGGTTGATGTGTTTACTCTGAGTGGCGTGAAGGTGAAGGCCGGTGTGAAGAAGGCTGAAGCCCTCAGTGGCTTGGAACGCGGCATCTACATCGTAGGCGGAAAGAAAGAAATCAAATAAAAGGTATAAACTTATAAAAACAATAAACAATGGAAAAGAAAATGTATGAGTCTCCCCATATGGAGATGGTAAAGATGGAAGTCTCGGATATGATGGCTTGCAGTGTGAATGCAGGTGGTGATGTGAATATCGGTTATGGCGGTAACGCTTCTGATCATGATATCATCGAGGCGTATTCGAATAAAAACGGAGGATGGGATATTTGGTAAGTCCTTTACGAAATAGAGGGGATGCCGTATCCTTTTTGGGGAAAGGGCGGCATTCTTTTTTTTAATATATGGATAGAAAAGTTTTATTGTCATGAAACGAAGATTATTATTGTGTTTATTTAGTGTAGCTCTTGTGGCAGGCACGTTATATGCCCAAGAGGCGGCTTTCCGCCACCCTGGCCTGCTACACTCGGAGGAGGACTTTGAGGCCGTGCGTGCCCGCTTGGCCGCAGGAGATGAGCATGCTTTGGAGGCTTTGGAAGCCTTGCGTACGGCTCCTCCCGTAAATGGAGACCACGGACATAACTGGGGCGTGAACGAGTATATTTCACGTGGAATATCCGGTCAGGAGAATTATATGAATGCTTACCGTAATGCGGCGCGGGCTTATCAATGTGCATTGTTATGGAAGATTACGGGAGATGAGGGCTATGGCGACGTGGCCATAGACGTATTGAATGCTTACCGTATCTATAACAAAGGACTTGCCGGCAATACGAATGTTTCGTTGATTCCCGGATTTATCGGTTACCAGTTTATCAATGCTGCCGAAATCATGCGCGATTATAAGAAATGGCCGGAAGAAGATTTTGAATTGTTTAAGCAATACATGATAGATGTATGGTTTACTACGGCACAAGATTTTTTGGAACGTCGGCATGATACGGTAGAGCGCGAACAAAACTGGTATCATTACCATAGTAACTGGGGATTGGGAAATGCGCTTTTCTGTGTTTCTTTGGGGGTATTATGCGACTTACCGGACATATATAATTACGGTATGTATTGGTTGAAAGAAGGACCGGGCAATGAGTCGCTTTGCGTGACGGCCCTTCATCCCGATGCGTTCGGACAGGGTTTGTGCGGCTATGGTTGGGGACTGATACCTTGGTTCCATAAAGACGAGCGTGGACCGTTAGGTTATTTGAACCAAATGCAAGAGAGCGGGCGCGACCAAGGGCATGCCATGGCGGCGTTGGGTTTGTTGTCGTACGCTTTTGAGTCGGCTTACAATCAGGGAGACAATGCTTTTTGCAATTTGACGAATACGCTGATACCAGGCCAGGCCGGTGCGGCGATGGTAGCCGGTGCGGCGGAATACGTGGCAGCATACAATAGTGGCACGGACGACCTGCCTTATAAACAGAATTGGTGGATGGGGGGATTGAATGCTACCGGACGCGGGCAATGGCGCCCTATTTGGCAGTTGTTTATCAATCATTACGAGAACCGGATGGGAATCCCGATGAACTTTTGCCGGACGATGAAAGGGATTATCGGTATGGAGCGTGGCGGCGGTTCGTATGGGAACAATAGCGGAGGATATGACCATACGGGATTTGGCGATTTGATGTACAGTGACCGGCCGGTTACTGCGGAACAAACGCCTACAATTCTTTTTCCTGTGATAGCCGGAAAGACGGAAACCCGAAAATATGCGGAAATCCGAGATGTGGAATCGGGGGCTGTATTGACCTTGTCGGCTACTTTACCCGAGGGGGAGAGCAATACGGGAAAATGGACATGGGATGACGGGGCGGCCGGACAGCAACGGCAGGTCACGGCTGAACATTCCGGAATATATCGTCTTACGTACACGAATACCCATGGAATAGAGAGTACACAAATGTTTTCCGTGTCCGTACGCGGTGAGGGGATTAAAGGAACGTTGTCCTCAACGGCCGTATATAACGGTCAGGTGGTGGAAGGCAGTGAAGTCTTGATGGGAAAAGGGCGTTCGCTGACCGTGAGCACTTCTTATGCGAACTGGAACTACATAGAAAGTGAAATATGGTATGATGAGAACGGCAGGCAGTTGGCCACGGGAGGTTCCTATACATATACTTTAGAGGACAACCAAGAACATGAGTTGATATTCCGTTTGACTAACCAGTCGGGAGTCGTAATAGAGAAATCCTTCCATATTATTCCCAATGAAAATGAGTTGACTCATTCTTTGCCGGACCCTGATTGTGAGAAACCTGAACTGTGGATGACGGACGTGGAAGGTTTTCAAAAGGGTGTGTCGTCAGTTTCGGGGTTAAGCCAGCCTTATATCGAACGTAAACGTACGGCTTCGGAGGATGGTCGGACTTATTGGGGACAGGAACGTTTTAACATATTTCAGACCCTTGAAGGTTTGAAGCCGGGTAAATATGAATTGGGGGCATCTGTCATTGCCACGCAACAAGGCAAGAGCGGAGAGGCTGCCCGTAATTATGTAAAAGACGTGTATTTGTATGCCGACGGGGTAAATACGCCGGTGGCTTCACTGGATGGGGAGGCCGGACGTTTTACGGTAGAGTTCTATGTCGGCGAAGAGGGCAAGTTGACTTTCGGAGCCAAGAATATGACCGATCAGAATTATGCTTATTCGGCGAATGGCATGAATTGGTTTGCCATGGATAACTTTAGTTTGCTTTACCTTGGGGAGACGGATTTGTCAGTTGATTTGTCTACCATGCGAAAAGAGGCGGATGCCATTCGGGAGGATGAGGTGACATCTGAGCTTTGGCAGCAGTTGGTCGGATTGAAAGAATCGGCTTCGGATGGGATAGAGACGGCCGTGCGTTATCAACGCGTGTTGGGAGAGATACACCTGTTGCAGGTACATTATGAGGACTACAAGGATGCGTACGAGAGGTATAAGAAGTTTGTGGAGACGGAGGGAGTGGACGATATCTCGTTGAAAGAAGCATTGGAACTTTTTGCTGTAGCGGGTTCGGCCGATGAGGTTTTCAGGGCTTATGAGAATTTGGATAAGGCTTGGAAGGCCTATTTACCCCATGCGGGCAAAGCTGTGGATGTCAATTCGGTTTTGCCGGACGGAGGGCGTCTGTTGCCTTCGGGAACCGACGTGATGTTTGATAACCGTACGCATTGGATGACCGATGCTGAAGGTGGTAATTATCGTGTGTTTGCCATAGACGGGTCGGATGCGCAGCGTGGGGATGCTACGGGAGAGAACATGATAGAACGTTATTGTACAGGCAATTTCTTGGCCGGACAGCGTTTGATTTATGCGTCTGCATCCGGATTACCTGTTGGGCGCTATGTCTTCAAGGCGGTTGTACAGAAAGGAGCCGACGGAGGGGTAATAGAATTGTTTGCCAATGACGACAGGTCTCCGGTGACGTCGGTTAAGGTTTTACGTGAGACGGAAGTGGCGACGGATGTACTCGACCAAGATTTGACGGTGGGAGTGGAGTCCGGTTTGAATAATGCATGTCAGTGGGTGTCGTTTGCCGACGTGGCTTTGGAGTATCAAAGTCCGTACATGTTGCTTGAAGAAGCGGTGGCGGCTTCAGATACGTTGACGTATGGTGAAGACAAGGGCGGTGCTCTGAAAAAGGCGGTCGATGAGGCGCGTGTATTATTGGTGTCCGGTGAGGCACGTGAACGTATGGCGGCTTATCATGCCTTGCTGGATGCGATGGAGCAATACCGTCTGGATAATGCGTCTGTTGCACATCCGGTCGATTTGACGGCGCGGATACAAAATGCTGGTTTTGACATTGGGAATACGACCGGGTGGACGCTTACGGTATCGGATGCGAACTATCCTAAGTTCAGTCAGGGAGTGATGGAGTTCTGGCATACTACTTTTGATTGTTATCAATTGTTGACAGGGATTCCGTTAGGAAACTACCGGGTGAGTATGCAGGCGCGAAGCGATTTAGGCACATCCAATAAGCATTTCCGGTTGTATGTGAAGACTACCGGTGGTTTACCGGTTTCGGTGTATAGTGTGGATAAGACGCGGGCCGATGGGGCGAATACGGCATTGCATCTGGGGCAGAATGCAGAGGACTTGAATGCCGGTGCAACCGTTTCGCGTATTTACACAGATGTTTTTGTGGGTGATGGGCAGTTGACTGTGGGCGCAGTATGCGATAATGCCGGAATGTGGTGTGTGATGAATGATTTCGTATTGGAGTATCTGGGCGTAGGAGATGATGACTTGCGACAGACGTGGGAGGCACAGGTGGATGTGGCTCGCTCACTCGACCGCGAACTTTTGCCGCAAGCTGTAGAAACGTTGTTGGATGAGGCTGTGGCAGTAGACGTGTTTTCCATTACAGTGGATTCTCTGGGGCGGGCGTTGTCTGGCTTGATGAAGGAAATAGAGAATGCCCGCAGTGTCATGGTGGCTTATGAAGTATATCGGAACCGGAAGATGGTGGCAGAGGAGATTGCCGGGAATTCTGTCCCTAAATTGAGTTCTTCGCTTACGATTTTCAAGAACAACATTGCGTCTGCCGCAACGGAGGCTGAGAAAGCCGTAGATGTGTCGGCTGTGCAGAAAGCGTGCGAGAATTTAGAGTCCGCACGCCAGAGGTACGTGATAGATGCGGAACCGTTGAACGGCATCGCTTTTGACATGACGTTCAAGGTGAATAATGCCGCTTGCAATGCGGACGGCGGCTGGTTGAACGACGGGACGGTGAACTTCCGTTCCTTGGTCAATACTGCACAGAATGGGGAATACGGAGGTGGTGTGTTCTATGAAAACTGGATTGGTCCGGGCAATGAACTGAAGGATGGGAAACGCCCCATTTACCAGACGGTGGGTTCGCTCCCGAATGGAAACTATGAATTGACGGCTGCGGCATTCCGAAAGGTGGAATTGAGCAGTGCCGATGTGGCAGACATGAATGTGGCTCTGTATTTGAACGGGCAGCAGACTGACGTGACATCTGCGGTGCTGGATTATTTCTCGGTGAAAGGTGCGGTCTCTTCTCGTACGGCTGAAATAGGCCTGGTGGGCGGTGTCGGCAATACGGCAAATTGGGTTGGTTTGGCAGATGTGAAGCTGATGTATTATGGCAGTGACGTATCGGAGTTGAGTGAGGACGATAGCCGTTTTGACGTGCGGGATGGGACGTATGGCACGGTGACAGTACGGCAGAACTTGTTGTCAGGGCTGTGGAATATGGTTTGCTTGCCGTTCGATTTGTCTTCGGCTCAGGTTCGAAAGTATTTTAAGGAGGTGAAGGCGTTGGAAAGCGTGGAATTGGCCGGAGAGGATTGTAACTTGAATTTTGGGAATATGCGCGACATGGTAGCGGGAGTACCTTATCTGGTAAAGGTGGCTCAGACGGTCTCTGTGCAAACTTATGAGAAAGTGACAATAGATGCAGATGCCGTTTCGTCTGGTGCAACAGTTGTTTCAGATGGAGCTGTTACGGCTCGTTTGCAGGGAACTTTCCAGAAGGTGGTGCCCTACGGAGATAATGTATATGCTTACGAACCGAACGTATTTTCAAAAGCCGAGACGGGAACGGAAATTAAAGCTTTCCGGGGCTATTTGGAGCTGGAGGGAGTTTTCCCGAAGCGTTTGAATCTTTATATAGATGGTGAACAGACGGGGGTACGGCTGGTGAAAGGAGCAGATGAGGATGCAAAGGTCAATGTCTACACTACCGACGGAAAACTTGTCAGGTCTGCGGTGAAGCGGAATGCTGCCTTACAGGGGTTGCCTTCCGGAGTGTATGTCGTGGACGGGAAGAAGTGTGTGAAGTGAAAGTTTTTCGTTTTTTTGGGGGACTCTTTCTTGATTTGAATAAGAATCGGTTATGTCCAAACTGAAATGAAAACCGGAGAAGGTTATATGTTATAACTGAAAATGTAGAAGAGTCATGTCAAACTCGGTTTCGAGGACACATGACTCTTTTTTTGTGATGATTTGTCTTTTTGTCAGAATGTCAGATTTAGGCCTTTGTGTTTGCCGTATTCGTCAGTGGTTCCGGCGTTGATGGATTTTATTCGATTCTCGCGGTGTCGGGTTTTTACCGTTTTGCCAGGGTGAGGGCGGCTTTTGCTTTCCTTTTGCCGTGTGCGGGGTTCGGGTGTGCGCCGGCGGTCCTCCGGCGTGTCAGGTAACGGGGCTTTTGGGTGCCTTATGGTTATTCAAGATGTGTCCCGTTTTTCTTTCGGATAAATCCGGGCTGCGGTTCTGAGGGGGTGTTTCCGTGGCCCGGATGCTTGTTTTTTTCCGTTTTCAGCCGTACCGTTTTCCGTTCCTGGCCGGTCGTCTCCATTTTGTGCGCCGAACGTAAAACCGTTCGCTTCCGATTGATTTTCCGTTTGGCTGAGACGGAGTGTATGATATACGGTATATATGCAGGATTGGGTGCGTGTTTTGCATAAATATTCAGGTTTGGGGCTACGGATTTGCCTCGGATGAGGTTTTCTGTGCCCCGCTTTTGGGCGTTTTTGTTGTCTTTCTGATTGTTTTTTCTTTCTTTTCCTGTCTTTCTGTCGGGCTTGGGGACGGTTTCCAAGGCGACTGTAACCGGATGGGACGACGGCCCTTCCTGTTCCGTCTTACGGTGATTTGTCCTGTAGGTATGGGTATTCGCTTTTGCCGTGGCGGGTTTGTCCGGTTCGTCCCGTATCGCCGTTCCCATAAGCAGCCCATGAAAATCCTCCTTTGTCTGCCGGGCAGCCGTGATGTTGCAGGGTGGGGGGCTTGCGGGGGCGGCTGTGGCCGGTCTTATGTGCACGGTGGCGGTTAAGTACCGCTTTGTTTCGGTGGATGCCTGATCGTTTTCCGTTTTCAGTCCGGGCGGTCTTTTTGTCCGTCGTCCGTCGTTTCCCTTCCGTTTTCGGCCTTCCTAGCCCGGTCTTCTCTTCCGGATAGTTGTTTCTCTTGTCTTCGGTCAACCGGTGGGTGCTACGTCCTTTCCCTGTCTTCCCGGTTTCCACCTTAATATATATGAGGTGTTTTCATGTGTGGCTTCTTGTGCATCTTCCGTGCTTTCCTTGTGTGTGCCCTCTGTTCCAGTGTCTTCTCCTTTTTGCAATCCTTGCCGCCCCAGCCATTTTTCCGTTCCAATTCGTTCCGTTGCTCCAGTGCGTCTTCCATGCTTTCCTTGTGTGCGTCTTCTGTCCAGTAGTATCCACCTTTCCTTGCCCCCGTGCCTCCTCCTTTTTTACGGCCTTTGCCCTTCCCTTTTATCTTTCCTTTGTGTACGGCTCCTGACACATGCCCTATATTTTCCTTGCGTGCCTTTCGTCCCGGTACTTCTTCCTCTTTGTCGTCCTTTCTGCCCTTCTTTCTCCGTCCTTGGGCTTTCCGTTCCCCTTGTGCGTGTTTTCAGTCTCGTTGCCCCCACCTTCCCGGTGCCATTCCCCCTTTTCCCCGCCGCCTTTCCCTCCTCTTCCTCCTTCGTTCCCGCGTTTTCCTTCCCCTTTTCTCCGCTCTTTTCCTCTCCTTCGTTTTCCATTAAGAAAAAAGTTTTCCCTTAAATCGCGGGTGATTTCGAGTGTTAAATATATGTTTTACAGCATATTCCTTGTTTATATGCGGAAGTTTTTCTAAATTTGCAGGAGTTTCCGCTTGAAAAAAGTGGCCATAATATTTGGTGTTTACGGTAAAAGGTTGTACCTTTGCACTCGCTTTCGGGAAGCAAGGCCTTGTGAGGCGGTGCGGAGTGGGAGCGTAAAGTGAAAAGAGTTCATTGAAAGTCTTACATAAAGAGAGAAAGTAGTACAAGAGCTTGGATGTTTTTTGGGGAGGACGTTGTTCTTCTTAGAGGTCATCCAAGGGTAAAAAAGAAACGAACCGTCATGATTCCCGTGTATGCTGGCCATATACGGGGGTGTGAAAAGAAACGAGATAAACGGGTAAGTTCAGGGAGTCCGGAAACAGAACAGATGCCTTTCCCTTATGGGTGAAGGCCAAAGATATTCTACAATGAAGAGTTTGATCCTGGCTCAGGATGAACGCTAGCTACAGGCTTAACACATGCAAGTCGAGGGGCAGCATGGACCCAGTTTTGCTGGGTTTGATGGCGACCGGCGCACGGGTGAGTAACGCGTATCCAACCTGCCCTTTACTCCGGGATAGTCTCCTGAAAGGGAGTTTAATACCGGATGTGTTTGTCTTTCCGCATGGGAGCGACAAATAAAGATTAATTGGTAAAGGATGGGGATGCGTCCCATTAGCTTGTTGGCGGGGTAACGGCCCACCAAGGCGACGATGGGTAGGGGTTCTGAGAGGAAGGTCCCCCACATTGGAACTGAGACACGGTCCAAACTCCTACGGGAGGCAGCAGTGAGGAATATTGGTCAATGGGCGGGAGCCTGAACCAGCCAAGTAGCGTGAAGGACGACGGCCCTACGGGTTGTAAACTTCTTTTATAAGGGAATAAAGTTCGCCACGTGTGGTGTTTTGTATGTACCTTATGAATAAGCATCGGCTAATTCCGTGCCAGCAGCCGCGGTAATACGGAAGATGCGAGCGTTATCCGGATTTATTGGGTTTAAAGGGAGCGTAGGCGGGCTTTTAAGTCAGCGGTCAAATGTCACGGCTCAACCGTGGCCAGCCGTTGAAACTGCAAGCCTTGAGTCTGCACAGGGCACATGGAATTCGTGGTGTAGCGGTGAAATGCTTAGATATCACGAAGAACTCCGATCGCGAAGGCATTGTGCCGGGGCATAACTGACGCTGAGGCTCGAAAGTGCGGGTATCAAACAGGATTAGATACCCTGGTAGTCCGCACGGTAAACGATGAATGCTCGCTATGGGCGATACAATGTCCGTGGCCAAGCGAAAGCGTTAAGCATTCCACCTGGGGAGTACGCCGGCAACGGTGAAACTCAAAGGAATTGACGGGGGC
>ENA-ORUB01003370-ORUB01003370.1-human-gut-metagenome-genome-assembly--contig:-NODE-3370-length-13606-cov-5.187809_pt1 | contig 13606 bp, 9 predicted proteins | sample MGYA00241918_ERZ509200 | MGnify/ENA primary metagenome ERZ509200 (study PRJEB26280, sample SAMEA2338853) | human gut metagenome | biome: human gut; feature: human-associated habitat; material: faeces... | reverse complement strand
GGCTATGAGACGATTATAATTACCGGACGCCCTGAAATAGTAACTCTTCAGGATATTGTTCGTCGTGTTGTAGAAACCGCCTTTCGGCATCACGACTTCGGGCACGGCATCCGGATTATCCGGATCACGATAGAGGAACTTGTTCTTTTCACGGATGGTCGCATCTCCCGCCGCACGGTAAGCCATGGCCAAATTGGAATTCCCCGTAATCTTATGCTCCTGAGTAGATTTTACATAACGGAATGCTCCGATGGCACTCAAGTCCAGCCCCTTGACCGGCTTATAAGTCAGTTCCATCTGATACTTCATGTCGGCCATGTCCAAATCTATATAATTGTTCTTGGCCTCATTCAGAATATTGAACGGTGCATAATTCATGATATACGTCTTGTCAGGACTCATCGTACGACTGGTGTTCAGGGCGTAACTGAAAGGGTTGATATCGAAATCGCGCGAATACTCACCGCTCACAGGATCTGCCGTACGGTCCAAAGTACCCGGCGCACGCTGGTTACGTACCGAACCGTTCAGGCTCACCCCTAACGTGAGCCACTTACTGATATCATAACTGGCATTCACATTGGCTGTATAACGACGGACCTTGTCAGACACGCTCCATCCCGGATCGTCGAGAAAGCTCATCGACACGTAATAACGGCTACGGTCGGTTCCCGAAGAAATGCTCACAGAATTGTTGCTTTGGATAGTAGGCCGGAACAATTCCTTAAACCAGTTCGTGTTGCGCATTTCCGCTTTCTGCAAATAAGCCAGACGAGCCGACTCCGTATTCATGAGCTCTCCCCGATATATCAAGTCGTTCATCAAATAAAATACCCCGCCGTTCTCCGTACGCGCCATCTTGGAATGGTTGAACCATCCTTTATCTTCCAACTCCATCAGGACAGACATCTGGTCTTTGGAATTCATAATATTATACTGGCGGTAAGAGGGACGAGTACGTACGGTGAACTCACCCGTATAACTGATACTGGCATGCCCGTTCTTTCCTTTCTTAGTGTTCACCACAATCACTCCGTTCATGGCACGCGCACCGTACAATGCCGTGGCCGAAGCGTCTTTCAATATCTGGAAATTGTCGATGTCGTCGGGATTCAATCCAGCCACAGCGGAACTGATCAGCGTGGCGGCATTACCGGACGAGAGGTCGTCGGCGGAAATCTCCACCACATCCTCCAGCACGACACCGTCCACAACCCAGAGAGGCGTTTGGTTACCATAGATGGAAGAAGCACCGCGCACACGGATCTTCGGCGCAGCACCGAACGTACCGGACACAGACTGTACGCCCACACCGGCCGCCTTACCTTGCAACATCTGGCTCACATCGCCCACACCATCCACTTTCGCTTCCTCACCGGAAATACGACTGGCCGCACCGGTAAACAACTTGCGATCGATTTTCTGATAACCGGTCACCACAACCTCATCCAATTTCTTTTCCTTATCACTCATCACGACTTTCATCGGTGTATCTGCCACTGCCAATTCCTGCGGAGCCATACCGACGAAAGTAAATTGTAGCGTTTTGCCGTCCGCTGGTACATTCAGTGTAAATTTACCGTCTATGTCCGTAGCACACATGGCATCCGGATGCTCTTTGCAACGCACGGCCACTCCCGGAAGCGGTTCGCCCAAGTCGTCCAGCACTACGCCTTCCACCTTTTTCCTCTCCTCCTCACCGTCTTTCTTCGCAGGATATATATTTATCGTCCGATCTTTCACCTCGTATGACAACGGCTGACCGGCCAAAATTTTAGCCAACACTTCATCGACACTCCCGTTCGTTACGTTCAGACTGATTCTTCGCGATAAATCCACATCGCCCACATTCAGCCACAAAGAATAAGACGTCTGGGTATTCAATTGCTCCAAAGCCTCTTTGACGGTTACGTTATTCAGATTCAGCGTCACAGTACCTTGCTGTGCCCAAACCGTTCCCGAACTGCAAAACAGGCTTAAAATCAGAAACCTTTCAAGTAGTTTTTTACGTTTCGCGTTAAACATTTCTCTATTTACTATGATTATTATAAATGATTATTCTCCGATAAAGACCGTGTCGCCTTTGATCTGATAGGAAACCTGTTCGCCTCTCAACATCACGTCCAATATGGCAAAAATGTCTTTCCGGTTCCGGAAATCGCCATAGTATTTTTCCTGCAATATGCCAGGTTTCTTCACTACGATATTCACATGAAACACCCGTTCCAACTCCTGCACAATCTGTTCCATAGACATCTCATCGAAAAACAAGGCTTCCGCTCCTCCCGCATGCTCCGTCATTTCCGTTTCCGCCGTATCCTCGGATATACCCTCATCCCTTTGTCCCACACAAGTCCAAGCTACGTCCGGTGCCGTTTCCACCACCTTCTTCTCCATCACATCCCGATTACGATCCAACACGACCTGTTCGCACGGCTTCAAGGTTACGGTATGGGGCACACGTCCCGTCACACTCGACACATCCAGACTACCGCGTACCAAAGTGACCTTGGCAAAACGCTCCTCCGGATAGGACTTGAAATTAAAGACCGTCCCCGTCACCCGGACACGAATATCACCGGAACGAATAATAAAAGGTTTATGCTTATCCTTAGCCACTTCAAACATTCCTTCTCCTTCCAACTGAAGTTCGCGGTCGGTCTGCCCGAATCCCGGACTCAATGTCAGACAACTCCCGGAATTCAGCCAAACTTTGGTTCCATCGGCCAGTATGATCCGTTCTTTCATTCCCTTCGGCACTTTTATCTCTTGCGCACCTCCCTGCACCACTTGTTCTTCTGCCGCTTTATCTTGCTGTTGCCATACAGCCAGTCCGCCTCCCAAAAGGATGACTACCATTGCCGCACAGGCCACTAATTTCCGACTGAAAATCTTGTGAACGAAAAAAAACGGCATATTCTCTCCCTTCATGCTTCTCAGGAAACGCCCGTATGCTTTCTTCCTTTCTTTTTCGAATATAGGTATACGTTGCTGAATGCCCATCCACCGATACAAAAGTATACGGCGCTCGTAATACTTACGGTGCTCTTCATTTGCCGAAACCCATTCGCGCAACACGTCTTCCGCCTCCGGAGACAAGCCTTCCGACCATTGCTTCTCTATCAATAAATCTATATCTCTATTTGTTTCCACTTTGACGCTTTTTTCTTTTAAGACGAAACAAATAGATACAATGGGTAGTATAAAAACAGAAATAATTTATTTATGCTTCAAAAAACAGCATAAACCGCCAAACTTTTCACCGAAAAAGCCATGAAAATTATGATTTAAAACTACAAACCATATTATTCTGACACGCACATTCTTCAATTCAAAGAATGAAGCAGTCTTGAAAGTAACATAAAAGACAATATTTGTAGCAAAATGTAAGCACTCAACTTATCCTGTAACTCCGCATGTGCCCTCTTCAGATGATATTTCACGGTATTCACCGAGATATGTAACATATCGGCAGCCTCCTGGTAAGTCTTATTCTCCATGCGCACCAGTATAAAAACCCGCCTCCGCTCCTCCGGCATCTCATCAATAGCCCGGTCCAGCAACTCAGCCAATTCATCCGAAATCAATTGCTCGAACAAGTCCTTTTCGTCTGCCATTGCCCCTCCGAACATTCCGTCCAAGGAATCATAATACCCTAAAAAATCCGAATTCTGACGCTGCGTCCTGAGATGGTCGATACATTTGTTACGCACGGCACGTAAAAGATAAGCACGCAAAGAAGTCGTAATCACCAGTTCGTTTTTCTTTTCCCAAAGGTTCAACAAAACATCCTCCGTCAAAGTCTGGCACATGGCGGAATCGTTCACATAATCCATGGCCACACTGCACATCAAAGCATAATAATCCTTAAAGACTTTCTCAAAAGCCTTTAAATCACCTTCTTTGATGCACTTGATTAACTCATTATCCCCTGCGTCCATGAACAGCTTAATTAAATAAATCAAATACAAAGATAAAACAAATGATTTTATTTTCCTTATATCTAATTCACAAAAAATACGGGATATTCCGCTAAAAACGCAAAATACCCCGTCTATTTCATCCGGTTTCCCGAACCGCCAAACATGGTTATAATGGAGCGATTTCCAACACGCCTCCTTTCTCGCATTCAAAGCCGGCTTCCAATGTGGTCGTATCAGAAGCTTTCATCGTCACGTTTGCTCCAGACTTCACCACGACCTTTCCCTGCGGCTGCGCAGTCGTCACCTTCTCTCCGGCCACAATCTTTTCGCCCGTAACGGTATGCGTGGAAGTAAACGTCCGGTTTTGTACATAAACCACCCCGCTATCCTGCACACGGGCCACGTAGAGCCTGTAATTATGCTTGTCCACCGAGATATAGCAATCCGACGGGACGTTTTCAAAAGTTGCCGCAGACGCGTTTTCCACGGACGAGAAATAAGCACCGTCTTCGGTAGTGGCCGTAATGGTACAAGCCATCCCCCATAACAAAAAGAACAGATTCATCCAACGTTTCATAAGTCCCTCCTTCCTTATTGGATAATGATCATCCGTTTGGTGTCAATAACCTTACCATCGGCCACCAAAGCATAAAGATACATTCCGGGGGCGAGGCTTCCGGCTTCAAGCGTCACGGAAGACTTGCCACGGCTCTGTAACATCTTTTGATCTATCTGCGTACCGTTCAAATCATAAATGTATAGGAATGCAGACTTTACACTCTCCGGCAACGTATAACGCACCACTGTCGTTTGCGTAAACGGATTCGGGTCGTTTTGCTCTAATGTCGGGACATCCAATACGTTGCCACCGACACCTGTTTCGCTTCCGTTCCGGGCACGCACATTATAGGTCTGCGTCCCCTGCAATGACACCACCTGGGCACGAAGCTCATTGACAGACTGCACTAAAAGCGGAATCATCTCCGTGTAGTTGATACAAAGGTCGCCTTCCTGACTTTCATAAACCAAGTCTGGATAGACTTCTTTCAGCACCTCGGCATCCAGTCCGTAATGCGTTTTCTCCAATGCTTGTATGTCCGTCACGGAACGGGGAGCGGCAGCCACGGTATCGCCCGACGCTGCAAAAGTCTGCGCTGCTTGTGGTTCGGACAGGTTATACTGCACGGCGGCCAGCCGCGAAAGTTTCTCGCCCACTGACATGCTGTTCGTGGCATCGCTTTCAGCCGATAGGGGCATCACCGCCGAACGCCCCATCAAGGCGGAACGGGAAGCGGAAGGTGTCAACACCGTACCGTAGAAATTTCCTGTAGTACGGACATCGCCTTGAAAATAACCGGCATAACGTCCGGGGACATTGACATCCATTGAATTCACAGCCCCCACTATCGCAGCACCGTTTTGTGTACTAAGCAAATTACCATATATCCCGTAATTATAGCCTGATGTGGTATAACCGGCTGCGCCATATACACCGAAAGCACGACCTTTATTTATTGTAGTATAATCATGTGTCCACGCCACTGAATTCACACCTATTATCATTCGGGTATCTGTTGCAAGATTTGTAGCGTCGACTCCATAGGACCAAGCCCCACTCGTTGTCGCAGCACCATCCCTTTCCACTCGCAATGGGACATTTTTGGATTTCACATAAAAAGATTGAGTTGGCAACCCTACTCCACCTATCGCCAAAGTCGCATTAGGCGTTTCCGTAGTTTTTATACTTACATTCCCATTAGAATGTACTTTTAACTGTGCAGACATATTGGTAATAGCGAAAACAACGCTTACCAATGCAATTAACTTTTTCATAAGCATTCTTTTTTAAGATTAATACTCGACATCAAATATAACAATATAAACATTAGACTCCAAGTGAAATTTTATTTTTTTGCAAGACATGTTCAAAAAAGTACATTTTCTAAATAAAAAGCATTCAAAACCATCATAAAAACAAAATATTTCATACTTTTGCCACAAACAAACAAGCCTTATGGAGAAAAAAACAGTATCGGTCGTGATGTGTACATACAATGGAGAAAAATACCTGCGCGAACAAATGGATTCCATCCTCGCGCAAACCTACCCTATCCATGAAATCATCGTTTGCGACGACTGTTCCACAGACGGTACAATGAACATTTTACAAGAATACGCTACAAAATTTCCATTCATCAAAGTACACCGAAATACACGAAACAAAGGATGCAATCAAAACTTTCATGATATATTCTATCAAGTATCTAAAAAAGTAGACTATATAGCAATATCCGACCAAGATGATATTTGGTTCCCAGAGAAAATAGGAAAATTAGTACAATTAATAGAAAAGGAAGAAGGATACAACCTGTGCTTCTCAGACATCATCTCTTCCCCAACCTACTCTCGTCAGCAAACCAAAGACTACCTCCCATTGCCCTTTACCGCAGAGTCCCTGTTTTTTAGAGACAATATACCGGGGCATGCCATGCTTATAAAAAGGACTTTTATCGAAAATCTGAAGCCCTGGAGCGGCATGACGTTCTATTATGATTGGTGGTTGGCCATGAACGCAGCCCTGACTGACAGCATCATAAAGTGCAAAGAACCGCTATCGTGGCATAGAATACACTCGGCATCTGTGATAACCACCGTAGGAAGAAAATTGTCCAAGCATAAGCCACATTCCCCTATAGCTCCTTACGTATATGGAACATATAACTTCTTCAAACTTAGAAACACGGAAAGTTTTAAGAGCCTGTTTAAATTTTATTTAATAACATCCTAATGGATGCCAGTTTTACCATTTCCTCTGCCGAATCGAAAGTTAGCTCATAGTTTCGGCATAGCCTTCTATAATTGTCAAACCATGAAAAGGTTCTTTCCACAATCCATCTTTTACCTATTGGTCTAAAGCCTTTTAGCTTATCACCACTGACGACAACTTCAAGAATGTATCCAAAAGCATTTTTAATCTTCTCAGCTATTTCTCCACGATATCCGGAATCTGCCAATATGACTTTGATGTTGCAAGAGAGTTCCCTCAGACACCTTGCCAACAGATAAGCCGCCTTGCTGTCATGCACACAGGCAATCGTCACCATGACTGCAAGCAGGAATCCATTTTTATCTACCACCACATGACGTTTAACGCCTTTTACTTTTTTGTTCCCGTCAATGCCATTAAGAGAACGATTATCACCCCAACGTACACTTTGACTATCCATGATACCCAAACTTGCTTCTGCTTTTTGACCCATTTTCACACGTACTTTTTCTCGTAAGTTGTTCAATAATAAATCAAATTCACCCCAAGAAGACCATTTGCGATAATAGTAGTAAACCAACTCCCAAGGAGCGAAGTCTGAGGGAAGCATACGCCATTGGCAACCGGTTTTGACTACATAGAAAATGGCATTCCATATTTCACGCAAATCATATTTTCGTTTCCTTTCTTGCACGTTCAAGATTTTCTTGATAACTTGCCACTGTGTTTCTTCTAAATCCGTCGAATACATAATTATTTGAAGATTGGTAACTAAAAATAATCATTTTCGAGGAAAGAAGAAGCACTCTTTTTATTTCAAACAGGAAAATTTAAACAGGCTCATAATTATTTGAAGATTGGTAACTAAAAATAATCATTTTCGAGGAAAGAAGAAGCACTCTTTTTATTTCAAACAGGAAAATTTAAACAGGCTCTTAGATTCAGAAATAACTTCAAAACATTATTAATTATGAACAAACGAAGACTCATCAAGGCGTCATTATGGACAACCGCCTTATCTCCGTTCTTCTTCGCATCCTGCGTGGATGACAGTTATGACCTCACCAAGGACATTGACATGACCATCACCGTGGGCGGAGACCTCAGCATTCCGGGCAGCGGAACGGAAGAATTCACGTTGGAAGAAATTATGGATTTGGAAGACAACAGCGTAGTAAAAACCGATGCACAAGGTAATTACGCTCTGAACAAAGCCGATACCACAGAAACCGATGTGGAAATAGACCCCGTACACATCAACGCCCCGGCAAGCAATCCGACGACGACAACACTATACTTCAACACGCCGGCAGCCACAAGTGAAGAAGTGGAAGCAGAAGTAAACGATGTGACCACGGACTTCATTTTCTCGAAAGACGACGTAACCACGGATATCGTGTCGCTCACATCCGCAAATGTGGATTTCACGGCCAATCTGACGCTCAGCTTCAGCCAGACAAGCCAAAACGTAGATGTCATTACCTTGAAAAAAGGATTCAATATAGAAATGACCTTGGAAGGCCAGTCCCAACCCAACGGATTGGTTTTCGAATTAGGAGACCCGGAAAACTATGGCATCAAGGCCGGAGAGGCACAGACCATCGAATTCAAGAACGACCAAGAGATACGCAAAGGAGAAACGCTAAGAATACCCGTACACTTTAAGCGTATACAGAATTTCCCTGAAGGCCAAGGAATATATCAACCGGGACATTTCAAATTGCAAACGAATGTCATAGCCAACGGTACGGCTACGACCCCGGGTGTTCCGGCCGGAAATATTCAAGTGAACTTGATTACCGACACGGAAGTGCCCGACATCACGTTGCAGAGCGTAACGGGAATCGTAGACCCGAAGATTGATATCAACGTAGACCCGATTACCGTGGAAGGCATACCTGATTTCTTGAAAGACGACGTGAATCTGGACTTGGAAAACCCGTACATCAAGTTGAAACTCGAAAACGGCAGTCCGGCCGATGTAAACTTAAAAGCACGAATGACATGGACCAAAGACGGAGTGTTCAATGAAGGTTTCCAAATCGGTACCAATATCAATGAAAATACAGACCAGACTATCACTCTCTCCGGAAATGCCACTTCGGAATACTATCTCTCACGCATTGCAATGAACAACCTTCCCGCAGGTGCCAAGAATATCGTATTGGGTGACAATTTGTACAACCTGATACGTAACATTCCGGACGAAATCAAACTTACCGACGTAGAAGCCAAGGCTCTCCAACACGATACGGAAGTGATACTCGGCAACGACGGTGCCAATTATGAAGTAAACACCATTTACGAACTGAATGCCCCGTTGCAATTCGGAAACGAACTGAACATCGTATATAAAGACACCATCAACGATTGGGGCGGTGACCTTGAAGACATCACCATCAAAAAAGCCATCGTAGAAATGGATGCCTTGAACGGTATTCCACTCAACTTCGAGCTTAACGCACAAGCCATAGACCGGAATGGCAACGTATATCCCAACGTAACGGTTAATCCGGTCAAGAACACGATTGCCCCGGGTCTGAAACTGACAGGCGAAAACGGCGGAACGGCTACCGAAAGTCCTATTCAATTGGAAATCGTATGCGAAAGCGGAGACATGAAAGACCTCGACGGACTGATTGTCAACTTCACGGCCAACATGGAAGGTGTCAACCAAAATGCCACGCTGAACAAAGGCATGACACTGAAACTCTCCAATATCCGTATCCGCATCAAAGACGGAGTAACGGTAGACTTGAACTAATATCTCATTTTTATAACGGAATAAAATTATGAAAAGAAGAAATAAAATCGCAGCAGCCCTGCTCTTTGCAGCTTCCATTCCCGCTGTTTCAACGTGGGCGCAGAACAGTTTGCGTTCGGCCTATTTCCTTGAGGGATACACCTACCGCCATCAGATGAACCCGGCATTCGCCAGTGAACGTAACTACGTAGGTATGCCTGTACTCGGCAATTTCAATATCGGCCTACAGTCCAACATCGGTGTGTCCAACTTTCTGTACAAACTGCCTAACGGTGACCTCACGACATTCCTGAACGGAAGCGTCAGCAGCAGCGAGTTCCTGGACGGCTTGAAAAACCGTAACCGTCTGAACCTCGACGTAGATATGAACATCATTTCTTTCGGGTTCCACAAATGGGGCGGTTTCAATACGTTCGACCTCTCCGTAAAAAGCGGTATACGCGCAAACTTGCCTAAAGACCTGTTCGAATTCGCCAAAGTGGGTATGCAAGGCGGACATTCGGAATACAATCTGAAAGACATGGGCATGTACTCCAACAGCTATGCGGAAATCGCCTTAGGACATTCACGCAAGATTATGGACAAGTTGACGGTCGGTGCCAAAGTAAAATTCCTATTGGGTATCTACAATGCCGACTTCCATATCAACGACATGAAGCTTGTCATGTCCGACGACAAATGGCTTGTGTCCGGCGATGGCGAGTTTTCCACAGCCGGTATCGTAGACATACCGACCAAACTCAAAACCAAAGACGTCACGGACGATTACGGTAACATACATCAGGAAACGGAAGAAGAACTCGACTTCGACAACATCGGAACCGGCGATGCTATCGGAGGCTTCGGCATGGCTTTCGACTTCGGTGCGACTTACCAGTTACGCGAGGATTTGGAGCTTTCCATGGCTGTGCTCGATTTAGGATGGATAAGCTACAAGAATGCCGTACAATCGGCTATGGCTATGGAGCCGTGGGAATTCGACGGTTTCCATGACATTCCGTTCGATTCGGACAAAGCCGCTCCGGGCATGTCCATCGAAGACCAGATAGATAACCTGACGGACGACCTGGAAGACTTATTTCAAATGAAAGTACAGGGCAAGGACAAGCACACCAAGGCTTTGGGAGCTACACTGAACATCGGTGCGCTCTATACTTTCCCGTTCTATGACAAACTGAAATTCGGCTTTTTGGAATCCACCCGTATCAACGGTCAGTATTCTTGGTCGGAAGGCCGTTTCTCGGCCAACGTAGCTCCAGTGAAGTGCTTCGATGCCTCCATCAGCTACGCCATTTCATCTTTCGGCTCGTCTTTCGGATGGATAGCCAACTACCACGGAAAAGGATTCAGCCTCTTCTTGGGTAGCAACCACCAGTTCTTCAAGGTAACTCCGCAATTCATTCCGGTGAATAATGCAAATATGAACATCAGTATCGGTATCAACTTCCCGTTCGGAGATATCAAGTCCTTGTAACTTCCGATAAAAATCCTTTATAAAAGCCTGTCCGTGCCTTTCGTTACCGGCACGGACAGGCTTTTTTCTTTTCTCCGCACCTTCAAGCTCCAAGTTCCGGACAACAGACCCGCAAAAAAATCTGCGCCGATTGAAAAATCGTTCTCAGCCAAACGATTTTTCATTCTCAGCCAAACGATTTTCAGTTCTGCGGCATCCTCCGAAACGACATCCCCACACGGCTCCTTACGCTTGCAAAAACGGAAAGAAAAGCGGACTTTTTCCTCGAAAAGGAAGACTGAAAATGAAAAATGACCTTCCCTCTAAAATAAAACGGGGCAAACCAACGTTTATCCGTATAAAAGCCAATAAAAAGGAAATGAAATACAACAACGACAACGTAAGGCGGCAGGACCGCCTTTTGGAGGAAGACCGTGCATACGCCCTGCTCCGCGAAGGCGAATACGGCGTACTATCCATGACAACACCCACGGGAGGCGTCTACGGCATCCCGCTCAATTTCGTTTGGGACGGGCAAGAAAACATCTATATCCACTGCGCCCCACGAGGCCGCAAGCTCGACTGCATCGCCCTCTATCCGGAGGTGTCTTTCTGTGTGATTGGGAATACCCATGTCGTACCCGAACAATTCTCCACGAACTATTCCTCCATCGTTTTGACATGCCGGGCACGGACAGGTCTTTCGCCGGAAGAACGGATGCACGCCCTCCGGTTGCTGATGGAAAAATACACACCGGAACATCTGACCGCCGGGGAAAAATATGCGGAAAAGTCATTCCACCGTACGGAAATCATCCGGCTACACGTGGCGGAGTTCAGTGGAAAATGCAAACGGATACGATAAAGGGGAAGGATGCGCCTTCCCCCTTTCCTATTCAAAAGATATATTCCTCAACTCTTCCCGCTTTGTTTCCTCAGGCCGTATCCGGAGCAACCGGACCAATTCACCGCTGCTTACAGCGGTCTTAGGATTGAAATCACCGGATGCCATATAATCCAACATGCTGCGATACAACTGACGCACTTCAGGCTTGTCATCCGCCGCCTCAAGATCCGACATGCACACCAGCAATTTCCCTTTCCCTACCGCCAGTTCGAATATCAGCCCCAACTTATGGTTCCGCTCGATATTGTCGATAACCTGTACGATGGGACGGTAGCCCTTCGGAAAATGATCCAGAATCAAGGGATAACTCTGCTTCACAATAGGGAACCATTGCCAATTCGTATGAAAATCCGTAGGAAAGGAACGGAACAACGGATGGCCGGGGTCGGTCAGTAACCCCATCGTCCCCGGAGAGACCGGTTTCCGGTTGTTGCGGCTGATGGTCTCGAACATCCTGTAATTCCAATAGTCGGTCTGAAACAACCCGCCTACCGTTTGGGAGGCATAGCGGTCCCGTTCGGGAAACCATAATACCTTCCCGCCGTTTTCCAATGCCGAAAGCACGTGACCGTCCAACCGTTTGGCCACCGTGATGCCCGGATGGCTTTCTTCCGCGCTTCGGTTTTCGGGATAGAACCAAAGCGGATAAGTATTTTTATAGTCCGTACCTTCTATGGCCAGTTCCAGATTCAGCCTCCTCGCCTTGCCGGTCACGGGAACCGGCAGCCGGATATCTCCGACCTCCAGCAATCCCCGTCCGGAAGAAACTATGGGGCACACGCCCTTCCCGGCAACGTGCCCTTGTTCGTCCCTCAACGTCCATGCCAGTTCGGTTCCCTGCAAAGAACGTGCGGCATAATGGGCGACCTTCACCCGGGCCATCAACGTCTCCCCCTCCGTCCAACAGAATTTTTCCGTCAGCAGCAAGGGAACCACTTCATTGCAGAATCCTCTCCAACGCTCAGGTGAAACCAGTCCCTTGCTGTCCATAAAAGCATCCAAGATACCGACATAAGCCGAACCCTGCCCCGGATAATCCTGCAAATCCAACAACTGGAAGCCGGCCAGTCCCTCCGTGCGTAAGTCCATTTCGATGTCGGCCTTGTAAAGTTCGGCTGCCCACCGCCCGGAAGCGAGAAAGAAATCTTCCGCCTGTTCCGACATCCCGGCACGGGCCAGCCTGTCCCTGAAGACTTCCATATTATAAGGGTACAAGACACCCGTGTACTTGGCTATCTCGCGATAATCGGGATACACCTGAAACTGTCCCGTCTCATGGCTCACCACCGGAACATCCGCCCGCGCTACGGCTCCGGAGAAGTCCATCACCGTATTGGGATAGGTATGGTTGAGATACCCTCCGTCGTACGCATCGGCAAATGAAAACGAGCCACGGACATGCGTGTCGAGGCTCTGCGGCTTTTCACCTCCGATACGGCACGTCACCAAATAGTCCTCACCCGGAAGCTGCCCTTTGAAACCCAAGTAATTATTGGAACCGTAAGCATACAAATGCCGACGGTCTGCCTGCCGGAAAGTATCGACCAAAGATTGCATGACTTCAAAATCTCCGGACAGCTCATTGCCCAACGCAAACATGACGAAAGAAGCATGATGGCCGTATTCTTGCTGAATGCGCAAACCCTCTTCGCGCAGATACGAAATCAAACGGGTGTTGTCCTTCCCCATCCATCCCCAGAACGGCAGTTCGGCCTGCAAATATATTCCTTCGATGTCGGCGGCTTCAAAGCAGGCTTCGGGCGGACACCAGGAATGGAAACGATAGTGGTTG
>ENA-ORUB01003357-ORUB01003357.1-human-gut-metagenome-genome-assembly--contig:-NODE-3357-length-13654-cov-5.099419_pt1 | contig 13654 bp, 14 predicted proteins | sample MGYA00241918_ERZ509200 | MGnify/ENA primary metagenome ERZ509200 (study PRJEB26280, sample SAMEA2338853) | human gut metagenome | biome: human gut; feature: human-associated habitat; material: faeces... | reverse complement strand
GGTTCAGATGCTCACAGCACTGCGCGGCCAGCCAGATGCCGTTTTCGGCCAGCACTGGGGCAAGGCCCGCGTACACGGCCTGCGCGGCTTCCAGACTGGAATCCTTGCCGATGTGCCCGCCCACGATCTCGCTGGACGAGCAGCCTACCACGAACACATCGCCCTTTTTCAGCTTTGCTTCGGCCAGCAGTTCGGTCACTGCCTGCCGGGCCTGCATCTCGATTTGTTTTCTGAATTCTTCTGTCATAAAAAACACCTCGGTTTTTATCAAAGATCAAAGATTTGCACTGCGCACCTTTTCGCTGCCTGCAAGGCCGAGATACAGCCTGCTCTCCACCGGGCACAGAGCTGTCACACCGCCTGCACCCTTGCTGGAGACCGTCCGCTTCCAGCTGCCGTCTGCCGTATCTACAGCTTCCGCGCAGGGCGCATCGGCAGGCAGGCTGAATAGCTTTTCCTGCAGATTCCGGCCTGCACGCAGGGCAATGCCCCGCAGCAGGGTGCTGTCGGCGTTCTTTTCCAGCCAGCTGCTGCGCGCCCACCGGTAGCTGATGTACAGGGTGCCGTCTGCATCCATAGCAAGCGCACCGGGATACCCCGGCAGGCCGGAAACAAAGCTCTGGCAGTTTTTACCGCCCGCCGTCAGGTCGCGGGCATCGGCAGCAGCGCTCCACACACAGCGGTTCCCAAGGTCAGCCACGAACAGCGTGCTGCCGTCCCGGCTCAGGGCCAGCCCGGAAGCACCGGCCACACCGCCCAGCACCTTCTGCACCGTGCGTGCTGCCGGGTCGTATACATACACGCAGCCCGTGCCGGTGTGGGCCAGCAGTTCGGTGCGCAGAGTGCTCTCCAGCCCGTCCGCGGCACTGGCACTGGCAGCAACAGCAAAGTAGATCCTGCCGTCCGGTGCGGCTTCCACCGCTGAGACTGCCCCCAGCGGTGCACCGTCGATCTGGGTCACTACCTGCTCCACCGCCGTGCCCCAGCTGTCGTGAGCGGCGCGGCACAGGCTGCCGCCGCCGGGCGTGAGAATGCTCAGCCACAGGTCCCCGCTGCCATCAAAGGCAAAACCGGTCAGCTCACCGTCCACGGAAAGGATGGCCGCATCATGTCCGCCGTCGGTGCGCACAAGGTCGCTCGTGCGCTTTTTTAAGGCTGCGCCGTCGTATGCTGCGGCATACACAAGGCCGTCCTGTGTGTGGATGCAGTCCACACCCTGATATTCGCCCAGATCCAGCGTTCCCTTATGATCGGCGGCAAGGGCCGTCTGTGCTGCACCGGTGTCCTGCCGGACATCCGGCGCGGTGTAGCCTTGGGGCGGCGTATCGATGGGCCGGAACACCAGTGCATACACCAGCGCCAGCAGGATGCACACGCCAAACACCGTGCTGGCCGTGCGGAACCGCTTGAGCAGCGCGTCCCGCTCCACCGCCATCTGGGCCGCATACTCGGCACGGCGGCGGGCGGCGCGGGCATTGGCGCGGTTTGCCCGGCGCATCCAGCGATCCACGAACAATGCCACCTGCGGCCCGATGGTGAGCGACGCAATGGCAAGGATGAGCAGAAATTCAACAAGTCCGATCCTCATAGGGCTTTTTCCTTTATCTTCAGAGCTTTTTCAGGGGGGATATCCCCTTATCGTTTCAGTATAGCATCTGTGGCGCGGCAGTTCAAGCACCCAACTCTGTCTCCCGGCTTTTGCCGCCGCCTGCCGCCTTTTTCTCCATCTTTCCTGCCAAAGACTTTTTTGCCGTGCTGAAATATGCTATACTGATTATAAATATGGCATTCTGCACCGGAATGCCGCGTGTCAGTGTAAAAGAGGATAACATGGAAGCATTCAAATATCATGTGCAGCCGGGCCGCTACCGGCATTTCAAGGGCAACGAATACGAAGTGCTGGGCATGGCCCGCCACAGCGAGACCGAAGAGGAAATGGTGGTGTACCGCGCCCTGTACGGGGAACGCGGGCTTTGGGTGCGTCCTGCCGCCATGTGGTGCGAGACCGTGGAGCGGGACGGCAAAGTGCAGCCGCGCTTTGTGCGCATTGAGGAGTGAACCGGCAGTTTTTGCCGATGGGATAAAACGGAGGGTGATACTTTTGTACAGTGAACAAAAACAGGCGCTTGCCGCCGAACTGAGCTTCAAGCATCCGGCAGTGCTGGCTGTCAGCGGTTCCGCAGGCAGCGGCAAGACCGCTCTGCTGGCCGCGCTGCTGCCGGTGCTCAAGAGCCGCGGGCTGAAGGTGGGCGTGATCCGCGAGGCTGACGATCTGCGCCTGCCCGCCGAGACCGACCGCCTGCATGAGGCCGGTGCCGAGGGTGTGGCCGTGTTTACTGCCGGGCGCTATCTGCTTACCGAGCAGTTCCGCCTGAACGAGCAGGACCTGCTGGCTTTGTTCGAGCGCCACGGCTACGACCTTGTACTGCTGGAAGGCTTTGGCGACAGCGGCTGGGCCAAGATCGAGGTGGTGCGCAGCTCGGTCAGCCCGGTGGGCACCGCGTTCCAGCCCATGGCCATCGTGGGCGATGTGCCGGGCGCTGATTTTGCACTGGACGATCCTGCTGCTCTGGCAGACTGGATCGAGAACCAGATGCCGTCCCTGTAACGGAGGTTCTGCATGAAACTCATCCGTACCGAAGACGCTGTCGGGCAGGTGCTCTGCCACGACATCACACAGATCATTCCCGGCCAGTTCAAGGGAGCACGCTTCCGCAAAGGGCACATCGTCCAGCCGGAGGATATCCCCGTGCTGCTCTCCATTGGCAAAGAGAATCTCTATGTCTGGGAGAAGCGCCCCGGCATCCTGCACGAGGACGAAGCCGCTGCCCTTTTGTACAAGGCAGCGGCGGGCCGCAACATCCACGGCACTGAGCCGAAGGAAGGCAAGATCGAACTGGTTGCCGACTGCGACGGTCTTTTGAAGATCGACCGCGCCGCCCTGCTGGCCGTGAACCGCACACCCCAAATGATGATCGCTACCATCCACGGCGACCTGCCCGTGAAAAAGGGCCAGAAGCTGGCCGGCACCCGCATCATCCCGCTGGTGATCGAGCAGGAGAAGATGGATGCCATGCAGGCCGCAGCAGGCAGCGAACCCATCCTGAACGTGCTGCCTTTCCACCCGAAAAAGTTTGCGGTCATCACCACCGGCAGCGAGGTATTCAAGGGACGCATCGAGGACAGATTCACCCCCGTTCTGGTGGGCAAGCTGGCCGAATACGGCTGCGAGATGACCTATCACAAAACCTGCGACGACGACCCCGCCGGGATCACCGCCGCCATTCTGGAAGCAAAGGCCGCAGGCTGCGAGATGATCTTTACCACCGGCGGCATGAGCGTAGACCCCGACGACCGCACGCCGCTTGCCATCAAGAACACCGGTGCCGAGATCATCACCTATGGCGCACCGGTGCTGCCGGGTGCCATGTTCCTTGTGAGCTATCTGGACGGTGTGCCGGTGTGCGGCCTGCCCGGCTGCGTGATGTACGCCAAGCGCACCATTTTTGACCTGCTGCTGCCGCGCCTGCTGGCCGACGACCCCATCACTGCCGAGGACATTGCCCGGCTGGGCGAGGGCGGGCTGTGCTTAGGCTGCGCCGAATGCCACTGGCCCAACTGCGGCTTCGGGCATTGCTGAAACCCTCTCAGTCAAAGCCTTACGGCTTTGCCAGCTCTCCCAAAGGGGAGAGCTTTATCAAGGTAAAAATTATGAGCGAAACAAAACTTTCTCATTTTGATGCGTCCGGCAGCGCCGTGATGGTGGATGTGAGCGAAAAGCCCGTCACTGCACGGCAGGCTGTGGCCCGCGGCATCATCACTATGAATGCGGCAGCCTTTGCCGCTGTTCGGGACGGCACCGCCCAGAAGGGCGACGTGCTGGGCGTGGCCCGCATTGCAGGCATCATGGCGGCCAAGCGCACCAGCGAGCTGATCCCCCTGTGCCATCCGCTGCCGCTGAGCAAGCTGACTGTGGATTTTCACCTTCTGCCCGAACAGCAGGCCGTAGAGGCCGTGTGCACCGCCAGGACCATCGGCGTGACCGGCGTGGAAATGGAAGCTCTGACCGGCGTTTCTGCCGCGCTGCTCACCATCTACGATATGTGCAAGGCCGTGGATAAGGGCATGGAGCTGGGCGAGATCCACTTGGTCGAGAAGACCGGCGGCAAGAGCGGGCACTATGTGCGGGCCGAGGGCGGCTATGTTTGATGCATACGGCCGCAATATCCACTATCTGCGCCTTTCGGTCACCGACCTGTGCAACCTGCGCTGCCGCTACTGTATGCCGGACGGCGTGCCAAAGCTGGCCCACGAAGATATTCTGACCTATGAGGAATTTCTGCGGCTGGCTGCGCTGTTTGCCCAGTGCGGCATCGACACGGTGCGCATCACCGGCGGTGAACCGCTGGTGCGCCGGGGCGTGGAACAACTGACGGCGGGCCTGAAAGCCATTCCCGGCATCCGCCGCGTTGCCCTTACCACCAACGGCGTGCTGCTGGCCCAGAAGCTGCCCGCCCTGCTGGCGGCGGGCCTTGACAGCGTGAACATCAGCCTTGACACCTTGTACCCGGAGACCTTCCGGCGCATCACCGGCAAAGACGAGCTTGCCGCCGTGCAAAACGGCATCCGGGCGGCCCTTGCCAGCGGCATTCCGGTCAAGCTGAACTGTGTGCCGCAGCCCGGCGTGAACGAGGGCGAGCTGGAAAGCCTTGCTGCCCTCGCACAGGAGCATCCGCTGCAGGTGCGCTTTATTGAGATGATGCCCATTGGCTTTGGTGCCGGGCTGCCCGGCCTTTCCGGCCCGGAACTGCTGGAGCGCTTTTACCGCCGCTGGCCGCGGCTGCAGCCGGTGACCGGTGCGGCCTTTGGCGATGGGCCGGCGGTGTATTATTCTGCGCCCGGCTGGCGCGGCAGCATTGGGTTGATTGCTGCCGTGCACGGCAAATTCTGCGCTTCCTGCAACCGGGTGCGGCTGACAAGTCAGGGCTTTCTGCGTCCGTGCCTTGCCAGCGAATCCGGCACCGACCTGCGTGCTCTGCTGCGCAGCGGCGCGGACGACGCGGCCCTTTTACAGGCCATTCAAAACACGATTCTGGCAAAACCCCGGGAACATCACTTCGGCCAAGGCTCCATGCCCGCCACACGAGGGATGTACCGGATCGGAGGATAACACAAATTTATGGGTAAAATTCTGGCTATCTGCACAAGCCCCCGGCGCGGCACCTTGAAAACGCCGGTGCCGTCCGCTGTTCTCACCCCGGAGTGGGGTATTGTGGGCGATGCCCACGGCGGAAGCTGGCACCGGCAGGTCAGCCTGCTGAGCGCGGAAAAAATTGAAGCTTTCCGTCAAAAGCTCTGGGTGGACTACGGTGCCTTTGGCGAAAATCTGGTAGTGGAAGGGTTCGATCTTGCCACCCTGCCGGTGCCCAGCTTTTTTGCCATTGGGGATGCCGTGCTGGAAATGACCCAGATCGGCAAGGAGTGCCACAGCGACTGCGCCATCCGCCGGCAGACCGGCGACTGCATCATGCCGCGGGAGGGCGTGTTCGCACGGGTGGTAAAAGGCGGCACCATCCACACCGGCGACGAGATGAAGCTGCTGCCCACCCCGGCAGACCTGCCCCTGCGCGCGGCAGTGATCACCCTTTCCGATAAGGGCAGCCGCGGCGAACGGGAGGACAAAAGCGGCCCGCTCATTGTGGAAATGCTCACCGCCACAGGCTACAAGGTGGAGGAAGCGCTGCTTCTGCCGGACGATGCCGCCCAGCTCAAAACCCAGCTGCTGCGCCTTGCGGATGCCCGTCAGGTGAACCTGATCCTCACCACCGGCGGCACCGGCTTTGCACCCCGGGATATCACCCCGGAGGTGACTTTGAGCGTAGCCGAACGCAACGCGCCCGGCATTGCCGAGGCCATGCGGTACCATAGCCTTACCATCACACCGCGCGGGATGCTGAGCCGTGCCGCCAGTGTGCTGCGCGGCAAGACCCTGATCGTGAACCTGCCGGGCAGCCCTAAGGCCGTAAAAGAAAACCTCGAGTACATCCTGCCAAGCCTTGCGCACGGCATCCGCCTTGCCGCCGGGCTGGACGGCGAATGTGCCCGGAAGTAAAAAAGTATCCCGGTGGGCGGCACCGCATCCTGTACCGTATCAAATGCAAAGATTCATTTTAAAAACAGGAGCGCTTATCATGAACAACATTAAAATTTCCCGCCGCAGCTTTCTGGCTGCTGCCGGTATCGCCGGTGCCGCTGCGGCCCTGACCGCCTGCGGCTCCTCCGCTTCCAGCACTGCATCTTCCGTGGCAGGCTCTGCCGCTGCTTCTTCTGAAGCTGCCGGTGGATTCATGGAGCTGATCGTGTTTGCCGCCGCATCCCTCACCGAGACCCTCACCGCCATCGGCGAGACCTATTCTGCCGAGAACCCCGGCGTGACCTTCAGCTTCAACTTCGACTCCTCCGGCACCCTCAAGACCCAGATCCAGGAAGGCGCGGACTGCGACCTGTTCATCTCCGCCGGTCAGAAGCAGATGAACCAGCTGGACAGCACCGCTTCCGCCGATGTGAACACCGAAGGACTGGACTTCGTGGACAGCGATTCCCGCGTGGACCTGCTGGAGAACAAGGTCATTCTGTGCGTGCCCGAGAACGGCAATAAGGGCATCGACAGCTTCGATTCTCTGGCCGAGCACCTCAAGGCCGGGGACATTCTGTTCTGCATGGGCAACAGCGATGTGCCCGTGGGCCAGTACACCCAGAAGATCCTTGCCTACTACGCTCTGGACGAGGAAGCACTGGCCGCAGCCGGTGTCATCACCTACGGCTCCAACGTCAAGGAGGTCACCACCCAGATCACCGAAGCCAGCGTGGATGCCGGTGTCGTGTACTGCACCGATGCCTGCAGCGCAGGCCTGACCCCCGTGGATGAGGCCACCAAGGAGATGTGCGGTCAGGTCATCTATCCTGCCGCCGTGCTGAAGGCCGCCCCCAACGCCGAGGCTGCCAGGGAGTTTCTGGCCTATCTGCAGACCGACCGCGCCGCGACCGTGTTCGAGAGCGTGGGCTTCACCGCACTGTAAATCCGTTGTTTTTCAGAGCTTCCCCTCCGGGGGAAGCCTTTTTATTCGGAGGTATCATTTATGGACTGGTATCCCCTTTGGAACAGCCTGCGCATCGCCCTCGTCAGCTGCGCGGCGGTGTTCTTCCTTGGCATTTTTGCCGCCTACTATATTGCCAAGCTGCCGCGCACTGTCAAGGGCGCGCTGGACGTGGTGCTCACCCTGCCCATGGTGCTGCCGCCCACGGTGGTGGGCTATTTTCTGCTGCTTTTGTTCGGCGCAAAGCGGCCGCTGGGTGCCTTTTTCATGGAGCATTTCGGCGTGAAGCTGGTCATGAACTGGTACAGTGCCATCTTTGCATCCATCGTGGTGGCCTTTCCGCTGATGTACCGCACGGCGCGCGGCGCGTTTGAAAGCTTTGACGAAACGCTGGCATGGTCGGCGCAAACGCTGGGCCAGTCGGACGTGTGGATCTTCTGGCGGGTGCGGATGCCCTGCTGCCGTCAGGGCATTCTGGCCGGCACGGTGCTGGCCTTTGCCCGCGCGCTGGGCGAGTACGGTGCCACCAGCATGATCGCAGGCTACACCCCCGGCAAGACCGCCACCATTGCCACCACTGTGTACCAGCTGTGGCGCACCAACGACGAAGCCGGTGCCATGCGCTGGGTGCTGGTGGATATCGTGATCTCGGCAGTGGTGCTGCTGGCCGTGAATCTGCTGGAGAAAAAACAGAAAGCAGGTGTCCGCGCATGAGTCTTGAAGTGAACATTACCAAAAAGCTGGATGGCTTTACCCTTCACGCCAACTTTGCCGCGCGCAGCACCGCCACGGCCATTCTGGGCGCGTCCGGCTGCGGCAAAAGCATGACCCTGCGCTGCATTGCCGGTATCGTAAAGCCGGATGCGGGCCGCATCGTACTGGACGGCCGGGTGCTGTTTGACAGCGCCCAGCACATCGACCTGCCGCCGCAGCAGCGCGGCGTGGGCCTGCTGTTCCAGAACTACGCACTGTTCCCCAACATGACCGTGGAGCAGAACGTGCTCTGCGGCCTGAAAGCCGAAAAAGACAAGGCCGCCCGCAAGGCCCGCTGCGCCGAAATGCTGCAGGCCATGCGGCTGGAATCTCTTGCCAAGCGCTACCCGGCCCAGCTTTCCGGCGGACAGCAGCAGCGCACCGCGCTGGCACGCATCCTTGTGGGCAGGCCCAAAATTCTGATGCTGGACGAGCCGTTCAGTGCGCTGGACAGCTACCTGCGCGAGGAAGTGGAGGGCGAAGTGGGCAGCCTGCTGGCCGGGTTTGGCGGCACGGCGCTGCTGGTCACCCACAACCGTGACGAAGCCTACCGCCTGTGCCGGGATATGATCGTGATGGATGGCGGGCAGGTGCTGCGCACCGGCGGCACCAAAGAGGTGTTTGCAGACCCGCAGAGCACCACCGCTGCACGGCTGACCGGCTGCAAGAACATTCTGTCCTGCACCCGCGTGGATGCCCACACCGTGCGCCTGACCGGCTGGGATGCGCCCCTTCACCTTGCCGCCGAGGTGCCGGAGACCTGCACCGCCGTGGGCATCCGCGCCCACGACTTTGCCCCCTGCGCACCAGCTGCGCCGAACGCTCTGCCGGTGCAGCTGAACTCCACCAGCGAGAATCCCTTTGACTGGAACCTGATCTTTACCGCGCCGGACGGCACCACCCGCCTGTGGTGGAAGGTGAGCAAGACGAACCTGACCGCTGCGTCGCCGGAGACACCGGCGTTTCTGGGCACTGCACCGCAGAACATCATGCCGCTGGGGTGACGGACAGCACGCCGGGGATTTTCTTCAGCGCTTCCTGATCGGCCTTGTTCAGGTCCTTGACCGCGAACCGCAGTCGGATCATGCAGTGTGCCACGCTGGAAATGTTCTCGGTGCCGCCCACCAGCTGAACCACTTCCGCAGCAGGTTCTGTTTGGCCTGCTCGGTGGGCGCGAAGTTGTATTTTGCCAGCACGCCCACCGCCTGCCGGTTGAACTCCTCCGGATAGGGGGAATCCAGATCGTAGGTGCGCAGTCCGGCTTCCACATGGCCCACCGGGATGCGCAGGTAAAAGCAGGCCAGTGCTGCCGCACCTTATCCACAAGCTCACTATTATATGCGCCAAACTCGGAATTGTGCAGGTCGGAAAGCACCACCATCCGGCTGGGCCTGCGGTCTGCCCTGCAAACTCCGGCTGTGCAGGGCCGTTTTTCTGTGGTATACTGGTACTGGAAGCAGCCCGCCGCTGCGGGCACTTTTTTTGAAAAGCATTCACGCAAACTTCACAGCTTTTTTTTATTCTTGCTGTATGATATTCTGGTCAAGAAGTCTATTATTGAGGAAGGTGTCTGTATTATGGCTAAGATCCTGATCGTTGACGATGAGCCGCGCATCCGCGAGCTGATCCGCGAACATTTACAATATTCCGGTTATATCTGTGAAGAGGCCGCTGACGGCACAGCTGCGCTGACCCAGCTTTCCGGCGGAGCCTTCGATCTGGTCATTCTGGACCTGATGATGCCGTTCATGGACGGTATGACCTGCCTGCGGGAGATGCGCGCCCGCCACATCAACACGCCGGTCATCATCCTGACCGCCCGCGGCGAGGAATACGACAAGCTGGCCGGCCTGGAGAGCGGTGCCGACGACTACGTTGTCAAGCCCTTCTCTCCCCGTGAGCTGGTAGCCCGCGTCAAGGCCGTGCTGAACCGCACCATGCCCAAGCCCGCCGCTGCCTCCGACACCATGACCTTTGGTGAGCTGACCATCGACACGGCCAGCCACACGGTGCGCGTTTCCGGCGAGGAGGTGGCCCTGACCCCCAAGGAGTTCGACCTGCTGGTGTTCCTTGCTTCCAACAAGGGCATCGCCCTCAGCCGTGAAAAGATCCTGCAGAAGGTGTGGAACTACGACTACTTTGGCGAGGACCGCACCGTGGACACCCATGTCAAAATGCTGCGGGGCCATCTGGGCAAGTGCCGCAGCTACATTGCTACCGTGTGGGGCATCGGCTACAAATTCGACCCCGACGCAACGCGCTGATAAAGGAGCGGAGGATTCATGCGGCACCATCACTCCCCCGGCATCCGCGGCCAGCTGATGTGGTTTTTGTGTTGTATCTGTCTGTTCCTGCTGGCACTGGTGTGGTTTCTGTCCACCCAGCTGCTGGAACCGCTGTACACCAAGCACATTGAAAAACAGCTGACCACTCAGGCAGAAAGCATCACCGCCGAGCTGGACAAGGCTATTGCAAACGGCGAAGCCCTTTCGGCATGGTCTTTTGGCCATCTTACGGTCAACACCACGTTTTTTGACCGGCTTGCCACCCAGCTGTACGCCAGCGGTTCGCTGAACAGCTTCTGTGTGGATATTTCCGATACCACCATGCGCACGATCTATAAGATCGAGAACCAGTCCTACTGCAACCTGCACGAAACGCTGCTCTCGGATTCCGCCAACAACGATATGATCGTTTCCACCGCTGTGGCCATGCGCAAGAAATGCCGCACCACCGGCGGCTTTGTGCAGACCCTGAATCCGCCGCGGCTCTCCGGCTCGGCACAGCTGCTGGTAGGGCGCAACACCTCCGGCGGCGAGTACACCGTTCTGGTCACTACCAGCCTTGTGCATGTGGCTGAAGCCGGCAAGGTGCTGAGCACCGTGCTGCCCATGGCAGCGGCGCTGATCTTTGCCTTTGCCATGACGGCGGCATGGCTGTTCAGTGAGTGGTTCACAAAGCCGCTGCGCCAGCTTTCCAGCGCTGCCCGCCAGATGGCCATGGGCAACTATGCCGTGCAGGTGGATACCCGCCGCAGCGATGAGCTGGGCGATCTGGCCCGGGACTTCAACCACATGGCAAGCGAGGTGCAGCATTCTTCGCAGATGCAGCGCGACCTGCTGGCCAACGTCTCCCACGACCTGCGCACCCCGCTGACCCTTATCAAGGGCTATGCCGAGACGGTGCGCGACATTACCGGCGACGACAAGGCCCACCGCGATGAGCAGATGAACATTATCGTGGACGAGACCGACCGCCTGACCGCACTGGTCTCCAGCGTGATGGAGCTGAGCAAGGTGACCAGCGGTGCCGACAAATGCGAGCGCGTGCACTTTGATATGGGCCAGCTGTGCGACGAGGTGAGCGAACGGTACGATGCCATCTGCGCCCAGAACGGCTGGCAGCTCCAGCTGGAGCTGCCGGACGAGGAACTGCCCGTTTACGCAGACCCCAACATGATGCAGCGCGCACTGCATAACCTGCTGGGCAACGCCATGCACCACATCGGCAAAGACGGCATCTTCATCCTGCGGGCCCAGCGCTGCACCGAGGGCGTGCGGGTAGAGGTGGAGGACCACGGCCCCGGCATCTCTGCCGACGACCTGCCCTATATCTTTGATCGGTACTACCGCTCCCGTTCGGATGCCGGCAAGCAGGGCACCGGTCTGGGCCTTTCCATCACCAAGGCCATCTTCCAGCAGCACGGCTTCCGCTTTGGTGTGCAGAGTGCCATTGGCATGGGCACTACGTTCTGGTTCATCATGAACGACCTGCCCGCCAACGCAGCCGAGATGGCCGGGCAGGAATAATCAGGAATAATTTTAAAGCCGGGATGACCGTGTGGTCGTCCCGGCTTTTGCTTTTTCTATAGAGCATCGTTTCTGCCCGCAATGCTGCGGCCATTCCAAATGATTTACTGGCTGGAATCTGCTGTGCGATAAATTCCGAATGTATTATCCGGTGCGGGCATTTCCACCCGGGAGGCACGATCATTCACAGCCCACATCATCCAGCCCATTGCAGCCAGTGCCGCCAGAATGATGATCCATTTGACAAAATTCGGCAGTTTTTTCATAGAAGATCCTTCAAATCCGTTTTATACTTTATTTTATATTTTCCGTTTTTATTCCGGTCTGCAAAGCTTCCGTGCACATCTGAGCAGCTCTTCGGCCTGCTGGCTGTCCAGCTGCTTCACCCATGCACCGCGCGCTGCTGCGCCCTCGCCGGTGCTGCCCGCTTCGGCAAAGCTGGCAAGGTCCGAGTCGGTGCGGCTCTGCCAGGGCGAAAAGCCTTCCGGTGCAATGTGGGCTCCCAGACGGCAGTCCAGCACAGCCGTTTTACCGGTGGGCCGCCACGGCCTGCCCAGAAACACCGTGCCCGCCGGGCAGTTGTCCGAGACAAAATCGCAGTCCCAGAACACAAACCCGAGGCCATCGGCACGGCCCGAGGGAGCCGTGACGTAGCTTGCAGGCAGGTGGTTGTTCACGGTGCGGATGGTGCACTGCTCAAACAGAGCGTCCGCGCCGCCAAAAATAAAATCGATATCTCCCGCGATCTCGCAGTGCCGGTAATACTGGGCCGTCGGTCGGCGGGGCGCAAAGTGGCCCGGGCCAAGGAAGCCATCCTTCTCCCGCTCCTTCTCCGGCAGAGGGGCGCAGAACAGCGTATCCTGATTGCCTAGCAGCCGCACATTCTCAAAGAGGGTGTGAGAGCAGTCCACATAAGCCGCCACGGCCTGCCCCACCTTTGCCCCGGGGCCGGCATCGTTTTCAATGGTCAGGTCCCGCACCCGCAGTTCTATCCCCCGGAAAAACGCGGTATAGCTGCGGAAGGTGTGGGTGGGCCTGCCGTCCGGGTGCGGCAGCTTGCCGCCGTCGCCCCACACGATGCGGGTGCTTTCCATGCCTGTGCCGATCAGGGTGATATCCTGTTTTTCGCACACCAGCTTTTCGCGGTAAACGCCCGGGCCAATGCGGATCTCTGCTGCGCAGGCATAAGGCACGGCCAGCACCGCTTCGGACACCGAAGCAAAATCGCCGCTGCCATCCTGCGCTACGGTTATGGTAAGCATGTTTCTGTCCTCCCGTTTTGTTTCTATGCTTCCATAGTATACCTTCTCCTCCGTCGAAAATCAACGAAGTTTGTATGAACATCAAACGCATTTTTCCAGCCGCAGCACCGCCGCCGTAATGTCATCCGGCCTGCCGGTCTTCTGGGCGCGCACGCGGGCCGTTTCCACCAGCGTCTTTGCAACTTTTTCCGGCGCATCTCCTGCCGCAGCGGAAAGCTCCAGCTGCTTTGCCACCCAGCCCGGGCCGTCCACCAGCAGCCCGTCCGAGACCAGCACCGCATAATCGCCCACCGTCAAATGCACCACCCGGCTCTGGCCGTTCACTCCGCCCAGAATGCCCACCGGCAGGCTGGTGTCGCCCACAGCACGCACCCGCCCGCCGTGCACAAGGAAGCCCGGTGCCGCACCGGCCTTGAACAGCCTTGCCGTGCCGGTGTAAAGATCCACGCTGATGAGGTCCAGCGTGGCACCGCTCTCATCCTCACTTTTCAGGGCAAGGGCCACGTTGACCAGTCTTGCCGCCAGCTCTGCGGTAAAGCCCGCCTTGAGCAGCCGGGCCGTCAGCTCGGCGGCAAGGTTGCCATCCACGGCCGCAGGCCTGCCGGTGCCCATGCCGTCGCACAGGATCATCTGCGCTGCCGCCGGGCTGCAGAACTGCTGCACCGCATCGCCGGAAATACTGCCCCGCGCCGCCGCGCCCGCCATGCCGAACACGGCCCGCAGCACAGGCTTT
>ENA-ORUB01003352-ORUB01003352.1-human-gut-metagenome-genome-assembly--contig:-NODE-3352-length-13670-cov-2.303342_pt1 | contig 13670 bp, 10 predicted proteins | sample MGYA00241918_ERZ509200 | MGnify/ENA primary metagenome ERZ509200 (study PRJEB26280, sample SAMEA2338853) | human gut metagenome | biome: human gut; feature: human-associated habitat; material: faeces... | reverse complement strand
CCGCGTCATCAAATGGCCGCCTCCCAGATTGAGCCATTTCAATCGGGACAGCCATCTCCCGAACTTCTCCTCTATATGCAGCAAAGTGTGTTCGAGTGCTTCGGAAGAACTCTCGCAGTGACAATGACAATGGAATCCTTCAATCCCGGCTGGCAGTCCGTCCGGAAGCTGCGAGGCCATCATGCCGAAACGGGAACCGGGCGCACAAGGATTGTACAAGTCCACTTCTATCTCCGAATACTCCGGATTGATGCGCAGCCCGCAAGAGACACGCTCCTCCGGATGCAGACGGTTGTATTCCTCCACGCGCGGATAGAAACGGGCATACTGGCTCATGGAATTGAACGTGACATGACTGCTGCACGAGAGTATCTGGTCGAAATCACGTTCCGTATACGCCGGAGAATAAGTATGTGCCTTGCTACCGAACTCTTCCGCCGCCAAACGGGCCTCGTAGAGGGAACTGGCCGTGGTATGGCTGATGTATTCCCTGAAAACAGGGAACGATTTCCATAAAGCGAAAGCCTTGAAGGCTAAAATGATTTCCACTCCCGCCCTTCGGGATACATCCCGAATCAGCTCCAGGTTACGCCGCAACAAATCTTCCTCTATGATATAGCACGGTGTCGGCACACCTTCGTATGTAAAACGGTCTGTCTTCATGCTGCCCACTTACCTACTTAATATATGACATGCACATTATCCAACCACAATGTGGTTCCTACAGAACCCACGTACGCGCCTCCGTAACTGGAATCGAACTGCAACACGATATGCGTGGGCGTTTCACCGGCATCGGCCCAACCCACTTCCTTGATAGGCACCATCTTCCCCTTGCTGTTACGGGTGTATTGTGTCTTGTCGCCGGATATCAGTCCCATATAACTTTGAAACCCGGGCTGCTTGGTAATATCACCGTATTTAATAGGAAATTTTGCACCGTTTACCCAATCCGTATTGTGGTTGAAACGATGAATCATCGTTCCTATGCGTTGGGCGTACACATTCCCTTTTTTGTCTTCCCAACGTTTCTGGAGCAAACATACCACATCGGGCATATCTTTTCCTTGGACTTTGGTCACGCGGCTAAACCCTGTCTGACGGATACGGTCCGGTTCGTCGGAAAGTTTCACCTTATAGTCGAAACTGATAGCCTGCGGACGTTTGGTAAAAGGTATGCCCACAGCCAATTTGCTCATCGGATTGGACGTATTGGTAATCGGTTCGGGCACGCTGCCCAGAAAAACAGAACCGGCTGCCAACACTTCTATATTCACAATTCCCATGACTTTCACTTTCTCTACATGAGTCTCCAGGCGGGCACAATAACCGTCTCCCCGTTTCTCCCGATAAACCGAAGTATTCGTCTTGGTGATTCCGCAAACCTTGGCCATCACATTCGACGTTGCCCACGGCGAACCTCCCTGATTCGTATAAGCCTTGTTCTCGTTCCACACCGCGTCCGGACCGATTTCGTACAACTGTTTGGTATCTCCACCGATAATGCCGCTCTCCTTAATGTTGCGGACTATCCATTGATCGAAATCACCAAACTTAATCAATTCCGACTGGGCCATGCCCTGCATCACGGGCCATACAGCCAACAGCCCTGAGACATACACACTCTTAAAATTCATTTTATATCTCTGTTTTTAGTTTTTTTCAAAAAGCCTCATTGATATTAAAGGTGAAATTCGGGCTGTCTTTGGTAAAGCCCAAATCAAAACGTATATTCACCCTTTTCTTGAACTCCCAACGATAGCCGATACCATAGTTGGGAAGCATCTCATCATAATATATATGACCGAAATTAGGAAACACGTTGGCCAGCCCCACCCATACGGCTATACCGTTGCGCCCCTTGATATGTTGGCGCAGTTCCAACTGCCCTTCCATGATATTACGGTCGCGATATCGCCCTTCATAATACCCACGCATGCGCCCCAACACCCCGACCTGGGCCATCATGGTCCAAGGCACATCTCCATAATTGAACAAGGTATGCAATTCCATGGCCAGCACGCCGCCTTTCCACACCTGATGGTAGGTGCTATAAGTCAAGTCGGTATAACTGAAAGCGTAGTCGTTTCCGAAACCGGACGGGTAGAACATCTGTTCCCAACGAAAGAAATTGCCGCGGTAGGCATTCAGTACAAAGTCCCGCGTATCGTACGTGAAATTAAATCCCGCTCCGTAATTCGCCACCGATTTGTCTTGTCCCTCCAGCAACGTCTCGTTTTCAAAACCGAAACTGTTCACCCATTCTACGTCCACGACCGGCCCCAAAAAGACCGATTCGTTCAGGCGAAACAAAAAACTGGGCTTGAACTGAAGCTTCACACGCTCATAGTCGCTCTTATTCGCATCACTGGCACCGTTTTCATAACCTATTCCCCAAAATTTTCCCGGAAAGGTATAAAACGACAACTGATAATCGAAACGGTATCTCTGATGAGGTAGAAAATTATTTCCCCGCAACCCTACAGCCAACATCCCCGACAGGGAAGCATTGGCGTACACCGAAACATTGGACTTGGGCAACAAAGGATCGGAACGATCCCATGAATACAGACCGGAGGCCGTAGCTCCCAATCCGACAGATGTAGCAGCCGAATAACTCGGCCCTATCAGCATACTGAAATCGAAGGGCCGGTCTTCGTGTTTATTGGTGTTACTCAGATAACGCCCTATCCACTTGAGCGGATTGCGCGTCTTGCGAACCGGCTCCACAACTGAAGATACAGAATCCGCGCCAGGTTTTATACTGTCTTTCACCTCAGCGAAGGCATGTCCACCTTCTCCGACAGCCCGAACAAACATGCAAGACAGCCCGTACAAAAGCACAGTACAAAAGAATCTATTCCGCATTTCTTATTCCATGAAGTTGCAAAATTACAGTTTTTTTGCCATTAAGAGCTACTGTTTTCAGTATATTGATGCTTTCTTAAAAGAATTAACACTATGATTTCTACATCCTATCAGCCTGTTTGTCACGAAAAACCGCCAGCAAACATTGTAAGGAACAAAAGATTTGCGTAATTTTGTCTTAATGAACAAACGAAATACAAATACCATGACTCAGATATACTCCTACGAAAAGATTCGGAACGACATGAGACTTCTGGAACTGCTCTCCCAAAGCGTCCCCAACATCGGTGCCGCATGCACGGAAATCATCAACCTGGAGGCCATTCTGAACCTGCCCAAAGGCACGGAACATTTCCTGGCCGACATACACGGGGAATACGAGGCCTTCCAGCATATCTTGAAAAACGCGTCGGGCAATATCAAACGTAAGGTGAACGAAATATTCGGAACCACGATGCGGGAGTCGGAAATCCGGCAACTCTGTTCCCTGATTTATTACCCCGAACAAAAGCTACAATACATCAAGAACTCCGAAACGAACCTGAACGATTTCTACAACATCACCCTTCACCAACTCGTAAGCGTATGTCAGTCGGTCTCGTCCAAATACACGCGTTCTAAGGTGCGTAAGGCGCTCCCTAAGGAATTTGCCTATATCATAGAGGAGTTGTTGCACGAGTCTCCGCAAGACTATAACAAACAAGCTTACTTCAACCGCATCATCGAGACCATCGTGTCCACCGGACGGGCTGATGAATTCATCTGCGCTATCTGCAACCTGATACAACGCCTGAGCATCGACCAGTTGCACATCCTCGGTGACATCTTCGACCGCGGCCCCGGAGCGCACATCATCATGGACACACTGTGCAATTACCACAACTTCGACATACAGTGGGGCAACCACGACGCGCTTTGGATGGGGGCGGCAGCCGGCAACGACTGTTGCATTGCCAACGTGCTGCGCCTGACGCTCCGTTACGGTAACCTCGCCACACTGGAAGACGGCTACGGCATCAACCTGGTGCCGCTTGCCACGTTCGCCATGGAAACATACGCCGACGACCCCTGTCATTATTTCGGGCCGCAACTGGACAAAGACGACACGAGGCATAACCAGAAAGCCCGACGCCTCATCGCACAGATGCACAAGGCCATCAGCATTATCCAGTTCAAGCTCGAAGCTGCCATGATAGACAGCCGCCCCGAATGGCACATGAAAGAGAGGAAACAACTGGAGCACATTGATTTTGAAAGAAAAGTTTTCGTGCGCGATGGGAAGGAATACGCCATGCGCGACTGTTATTTCCCCACCATCGACCCGAAATCGCCCTACAAACTCACGCCCGAAGAGCAAGAACTGGTCAACAAACTGCACCACTCTTTCAGCGTGAGCGACAAGCTGAACAAACACATACAATGCCTGTTCTCCCACGGTTGCATGTACGGGATATTCAACTCCAATTTGCTGTTCCACGCTTCCGTACCGTTAAATGCCGACGGAAGCCTGAAGGAAGTGGACATCAACGGAGAAAAAGTCAAAGGACGGGCCTTGCTGGACAAGATAGGCCTGGTCTTGCGCTCCGCTTTCAACAGCGACACCGAGCCTAAAGAAAGAAAGTTTGCCGTCGACTATTTTTGGTATCTGTGGTGCGGCGTGGACTCCCCCTTGTTCGACAAATCCAAAATGACTACTTTCGAACGCTATTTCCTGGAGGACAAAACCACCCATACCGAAGAGAAAGGGTACTACTACAGATTGAGGGACGACGAGAAAGTCTGCGACATGATTCTCGATTCGTTCGGGGTCACGGGGCAGCACCGCCACATCATCAACGGCCACGTCCCGGTACGCGTGGGGCGCGGAGAGACACCCATCAAAGCCAATGGCAAACTGATGGTCATCGACGGCGGCTTCGCCAAGGCCTATCATAATACGACCGGAATAGCGGGCTACACCTTGGTGTTCCACAGCCGGGGCTTCCAGTTGGTACAGCACGAACCGTTCACATCGGCCGAAGAGGCCATCAAAAACGGGACGGACATCGTGAGCACCACGCAAATCGTGGAAATGAGCACTCAACGTATGATGGTGAGGGACACCGACAAGGGTGCCGAACTGGAAAGCCAGATAGAAGAGCTGAAAGAATTGCTTTATGCCTACCGGCACGGTTTCATCAAGGAAAGTACCAAAAACAAGTTCCGCTATTGACGCGCAGCGCACGCGTTTCCTTCGCCTGCCCCACGAAGCGTCGTCGTCCGGACGCACCGAACATCCGACCTTCCGTACATATTATTTACCAGAAAAACATCATTGATTTACAACCGATTACGGTTGTAAAAACGTTCTGCGCCAAACGGAAAATTGTTCTCAGCAGATTGATAAATCATTCTCAGCAGAACAAAATTTCGTTTGGCGCAGAACGTTTTTTGTATATCATTCTTCCTTTTCACGCTTCCCAAACAGCAGTTGACGGTCGCGCTCGCAAGCCGGAACGGCCCATGCTTCCGGCACCAAACGCCATTGGTACAAAGGACGGGCGTCAATCTCGCCCTTCTTCTTGATATATTCTATGATACATGCACGCAAATCCTTATCCGTACTGGACAGCAAGCGTTCGTTCAATTTCTCGTGAGGAATGCCGGCACCTTTGGTAAACAGCTCCCCTCCTCCGTTTCCGCGGTAGGAATTGACAACCACCGTGTACCACGTTTCAAATCCGAACGTACTTCCGTCCGCCATCCCCGTCACGCGGATTTTCTCGCCGTAGGGTTTCGTCACGTCCACCGTGTAACAAATGCCGGCAGCCGAATCGAAGTTGTAGGCCAGATGCTTGAACCCCAAACGCCGGCCTTCGTCCAATACATAGTCCAAAAGCATCACGTGGTCGTCCGGCGTTTTCATCTGCGCCGTCCAGAGTCCGTAACTCATCTCCAACATATCCTTGATTTCCTGTCCGGTAAGCCGCATGGTGTACAGCACGTCGTCGTAACGGTAAAGATTGAACACGTCGCGCACGCACACGTCTCCCTCCTTGATGCTGGCCGCAAAAGAGACCGGAGCGGCAAACGACACCTGGGCACCCGTGGTTTCCAACTGCGCCCGGTGGACAATGTCTACAAAAGCCGAGGGGCCGAAATAAGCATCCTGGCTCTCTATCGTATGCACGAACCTTCCGATTTTCTGCCCTACGTAATACTCCGTATTGCGGATATAACGGCTGAAATAACGCTGCATGTATTTGGATTCTTCGCCTTTATAGTACGACAAATCCGTTATTTTCCCCTTCACGGACACCACACGGTTGCCCTCCCGTCCCGTCTCTACGTCTATATCGACCTCGCCCACCGTTACGGCCATGCTCGAGGGAGCCAGACAAAGCACCTCTTTGCCGTCGGGACCTTTCACCGTTTCACAGTTCCTTATATGGTCATGCCCATAGCACACGACATCGAATCCCGCCACCTCGCGAGCTACGTCCAAAGCCGCGTTCTCCGCATAGTCCGGCGTAACGATGCCGCCCTCCTTGCCGGAATGGAACAGTCCGACGAGTACATCCGGCTGCTCTTTCTCCCGAATCAGGGGAACCCACCGCTTTGCACAAGACACCATATCCTCAAACTCCAGGCCGTCCCACAAAGCCGGCGGAAGCCAGTTCGGCACAGCCGGGGTAGTCATCCCCATTACGGCTACTTTCACACCGCAACGCTCCAATATGCAATAGGGAGGCAAGTAGCACCCGCCCCTCGCCCGGTCTATCACATTAGCCCCCAGCACCGGAAAACGGCAGGCGGCCGTCCAACGGTCGTACACCGCATGCCCCGTCTCGATGTCATGATTCCCCATCACGCCTACATCGTATGCCATATAGTTCATGATTTCCGCTGCCAGATTCTTTCCGGAAGAAGCCACGAAATTACTGTAATACACCACGGGACTCCCCTGCAATATGTCCCCGCCGTCCATCAGCAACAATCTGTCCCCATAAGCCTTCCGCAACGACTGCACGTAAGCATACACTCGGGAAAGGCTTCCCCTTACGGCATGATTGTTCACATAATCCCGCATGAAAAAACTGCCATGCACGTCACTGGTATGCACAATTTTTAAACTCACTATCTGTCTCTCTGCCGTACTATTTGCCATAATCTTCCCTCTGAAATTGAATCTTCCATGCAAAAATAACAATAATGCCGTCTTCTACAAACAGATTGGCATCTTATTTGTTGCAAATTATGCAGAAAGGAGATTTTTAACTATGGCATTTATCGATTATTATAAAATAATGGGTATCAGCAAAGATACTCCGCAAAAGGACATCAAGGCCGCTTACAAGAAAAGGGCCAAACAGTTCCACCCGGACCTGCATCCCGACGACCCTAAAGCCAAAGCCAAATTCCAGGCACTGAATGAAGCGTACGACGTGCTGAACGATCCGGAAAAACGGGCCAAATACGACCAATACGGCGAACACTGGAAGATGGCAGGCATGGGCGGCGGTGCCACAGGCGGTGCAGACGCAGGCGGCTTTGAAGGATTTGATTTCAGCCAGTTTACAGGAGGAGGCTTCTCGGACTTCTTCACGCAAATGTTCGGCGGAGGCGGCGGACGCGCACGCAGCTACCGCAGCGGCTTCAAACGGGGATTCGACCCGTTTGGAAACGAAAGCGGGACTGTAAGTTATGCCGACCGTGAGTGCACGGTAAACATCGACATGTACACGGCGTTGCTGGGCGGCTCCATCATCGTACAAACCCCGGAAGGCGACAAATTGAAACTGAAAATAAAGCCCGGCACACAGCCCGGCGCCAAAGTCCGCCTGAAAGGCAAAGGCGACATGCATTCCGACGGTACGCGCGGCAACCTGATTCTGACATACAACGTGCAACTCCCTGCCAGCCTGAGCGAAAGGCAAAAAGAGCTGTTGCAACAAATGAGAATGGGATGAAGATAAGGAAATATGTTGTAAAATCCGGAGAAAAGTGCGATATTTGCACCGGATTTTAAACTTCAATATCAAGCAATATGAACGACAATATCACACCCTACGTCAGATACATTGGCGCCGACGACAAGGATTTGGACTTATTCGAGAGCCAATACGTCGTACCACAAGGCATTTCGTACAACTCATACGTTATCACGGACGAAAAGATAGCCGTGATGGACACGATAGACCAGCGTAAAACGGAGGAATGGACAGTTCGTCTGGAAGAAGCCTTGGAGGGAAGGACGCCGGATTATCTCATCGTGCAGCATATGGAACCTGACCATGCGGCCAACATCGGATGGTTTGCCGAAAAATATCCCGAGGCCACAATCGTAGCCAGTGCCAAGGCCATCCAAATGATGCCTCAGTTTTTTGAAGAAGTCAACTTCGCAGGACGTACGCAAACCGTCAAGGAGGGCGACACGCTCTGTCTGGGACAACATACCCTGAAATTTATCATGGCGCCGATGGTACACTGGCCGGAAGTGATGCTGACGTATGAAGAAAGTGAGAAAATCCTGTTCTCTGCCGATGCTTTTGGCAAGTTCGGTGCACTTTGTCATGAGGGGGAATGGATAGACGAAGCCCGCCGTTACTACTTTAACATCGTCGGAAAATACGGGGCGCAAGTACAGGCTTTGCTGAAGAAAGCCGCCGGTCTGGACATCGCCATGATTTGTCCGCTCCACGGGCCTGTCTTGAAAGAAAACTTAGGGTATTACATCGGGCTTTACGATACTTGGAGCAAATACGAACCGGAAACGGAAGGAGTTGTCGTGGCTTATGCCTCCATACATGGAAATACGGCTGCCGCCGCACGCCGGATGGCTGAAATCCTAAGCGAAAAAGGAGCCGCCGAAGTCATGCTTATCGACCTCTGCAGGGACGACATGGCTCTGGCCGTGGAAAGTGCATTCCGTTACAGCAAGATGATTGTGGCCGCATCCTCATACGATGCAGGGGTATTCCCCCCGATGTTCGACTTCCTGCACCATCTGCAAATCAAGAATTTCCAGAAACGCCGGGTGGGCATCATCGAAAACGGCTCTTGGGCACCTACCGCCGGACGCATGATGTCGTGCATGTTGTCGGAAATGAAAAACATGGAAATCATGGAACACATGGTCACGATTAAAAGCAGCATGAAGAAAGCCGACCTCTTGCAAATGGAAGAATTGGCCGAAGAACTCCTTGCCACAGAATAAAAGAAGGCCGGCACTTAGCAAAGAAATCAGAAAAGCGGGAATGCAATGAAAAGCACTTCCCGCTTTTTGTTTTTCACCCCCCACATCCTTCCGCAAGCCTCCCTTCCAACCACGCGTCAATCAACATGCGTGCCATGGAGACCTTTCCGGGTATGTCCGGCAATTTGTCACGATTAAACCAACCGCCGTATGCGATTTCGCTACGTTGCAAATGTAAGTCTCCCTCCACATAGTCGGCATAAAAACCAATCATCAATCCGCAAGGATAAGGCCAAGGCTGACTTCCGAAGTACCGGATATTCTTCACGGTGACACCAGTCTCTTCCATCAACTCGCGGCGCACACATTCTTCGAGCGTCTCTCCGGTCTCCACAAAACCGGCCACCAGTCCGTAATACTTCCCACGAAGATTATGGGCATGCACCAATAGAATGCTATCTCCCCGGCGTACCAATACGATGATGGCCGTGGCCAACTGGGGCCAGACTTCTTTCCCGCAGTTTGCTGATGTCCGTGTGCAACTTCATCGGCGCCCCGCATACTCCGCAAAACTTCGTATTCTTATCCCAATAAAGAATCTCGGCTCCCTTTCCGGCCTTCAAATAAAGTTCGCGGGGCAGAACGTCGTATGAGGCCCGAAGTCCAGTCATGACATAGCGTTCGTCTCCCACCACCGGCATATCAATGCTTACCGCCCGGCATTCCCGCCCTTCCAACGGGGTCAGCCGATGCACGATATTCCATTCTGCCAACTTCACCGGAGGTTCTGCCCCGTAAGGCACCGTACAACGGCCTTCCGTCTCTCGCTGCAACAACAATTCGTCCTTACAAAAAACAAACCAATACGCCGGCTTGTCATATACAACCTGTACCATAAGTCTTATCATACAAAACGGAAGCCCCAACCTTAAAGGCGAGGCTTCCCGAACAGTTATTTCATCAGACGTCCTATTACAATCCCAAAGAAACCTTCACGGCTTCGACGGTTTGCATAGCCTTCTTTTCTGCTTCTGCGTAGCATTTCGGACATTTCATCTCACCTGTCACTTCAATGTAGAACTTGATTTTAGGTTCTGTTCCGGATGGACGGACACTCACCTTTGTTCCATCTGCGGTATACCATTGCAGTACATTGGAGGTAGCGGGTTGCGCAATGTCCGTCACGTTACCCTTATTATCCGTAGCCTTCAGACTCTGATAATCCTTCGTCAGTACGACTTCCGAACCGGCTAGTTCCTTCGGCGGATTCGTACGGAAGTTCACCATCATTTGTTTGATTTCGTCAGCTCCCGTCTTGCCCGGCTTCACGACATTAACCGTATGGTTGAGAGAGAAACCGTACTCCACGTAAATATCCATCAAGACATCGAACAGCGTCTTCCCCTGGTCTTTGGCCCAAGCACAGATTTCTGCCAAGAGCGAACAAGCGGACACAGCATCCTTGTCGCGCACGAAGTCTTCGGCCAAGAATCCGTATGACTCCTCTCCTCCGCCGATATACTGCTTCTTGCCTTCGTTTTCGCGAATAACACTGGCAATCCACTTGAAACCGGTGTAACAATCGTACATCTCTACGTTGTTCTTGTCGGCAATAGCCTTAATTAATTCCGTGGTCACGATGGTCTTTACTACGAACTCGTTCCCCTTCATCTTTCCCATTGCGATACGGTTCTTGATGATGTAATAGAGGAAAATCATACAAGTCTGGTTACCATTCACCAACACCCATTCCCCGTTGCTGTCCTTGCAGGCCATACCGACACGGTCGGCATCCGGATCGGAAGCCATCACGATGTCTGCGTCTATCTTCTTGGCCAAAGCAATGGCCATGGAAAGTGCTTCGGCATTCTCGGGATTCGGTGACACTACCGTGGGGAAGTTACCGTCTTTCACCATTTGTTCGGGTACGGTATTGACGTTCTCAAATCCCCACAACTGCAACGACCGGGGAATCAGCATCATGCCTGTACCGTGAATGGGAGTATAGACAATCTTCATGTCCTTCTGACGGCGTATCGCCTCCGGGTCGATGGAAATAGTTTTTATTTTATCCAAATAAAGTTTGTCTATCTCTTCACCGATAATCTCAATCAAAGGATTGGCCGTGTCCAATACCGTATGCAAACCTTTAATATCCTCGGCACCGACTTTGTTCACCTCGTCGATGATACCCTTGTCATGGGGAGCCAATACCTGAGCACCGTCGTCCCAGTAAGCCTTGTAACCGTTGTATTCTTTCGGATTGTGGGAAGCCGTAAGGATGATTCCACTTTGGCAACCCAACTGACGAATCGCAAACGACATTTCCGGCGTAGGACGCATGTCGTCGAACAAATATACCTTTATGCCGTTTGCCGCAAAAATATTGGCCGAAACCTCGGCAAACAAACGGCTGTTGTTACGGCAGTCGTGACCTACCACTACGGCAATCTGCTTCAGATCCTTGAAGTTCTTATTCAGATAATTGGACAAGCCTTGCGTAGCTGCCCCCACCGTGTAAATGTTCATACGGTTCGTGCCCACTCCCATGATGCCGCGCAGACCGCCCGTTCCGAATTCCAGATTCTGATAAAAAGATTCCACCAAATCCGTCTTGTCGGGATTGTCGAGCATCTTGCGTACTTCCGCCTGCGTAGCCGCATCATATACTGAAGAAGAAAGCCAGGCTTCAGCTTTGGCCTCACATGATTTAATCAGTTCATTATCCATTTCGTATCTTATTATTATGAGTTATTTTTTATCCTTTGTTCCAAATTACAGGCAAATATACTCAATTCACAGCATATCGCCTACGATGAAATCTGAAAATACCCTAATTGCACGATTTATTTCACCTCAAAGCGATCTCCCGTAGCTTTCACGATTTCACGGCGATAACGTTCCGGATATCCCGGACGTTCTACCGGAACGCCCAACCCTCCGGGCGTACGCACATACTGCCCGTCTCTTTCAGGACGTACGGTCCCGTCAATATATTTCACCATCAGACGCTTGCCCAGCTCCATCCATTCATAGAGCATTCCGGCAGCCGTCCGGTTCGTATAAGCCGTCAGGTATTTACGGGCGGCCGACATCCCTTCGCCCTCCATCCCGGCCAATGCCATGGCTTCTTTTTCCGTTTTCTCCTGTAACGTATTGTAATCGGTTTCCAACCGGTCGCGCACCGTTTTGAGTTCACCGAACAACTGGCTGTAACGGGGATACACGATGCTGCTTACCCAATTACATACCCAGAAAGCACTTTTAAAAGAAAAGTGCAAATCGTCCGCCACCTTGTCGCTATAACACTCCGGCACCAAGTCCGTACAGCAATACACCGGCGTGAAAGCCATCATGTTCGCATCGTCGCAGCCGAACCACAGTACGCCACCCACATAATCAGGCAACTGGCTGCGCATCTGTGCCACCATAACAAACGCCGACTGTTGGGTAGAGATAGGACGTTCGTTGAAATACGTCTTCCCGTCTACTTTCCATGTCAACGGCGTGGGGCGGTAAGGAGCTTCGAAAGGCCCCATACCGGGATCGTTGTCCAAAGCCAACGGAGTACCTTCGTAATGGTCGCGCATCATATCCTTCACGTCCTGCACGGAAAGCAGGCGGTTCGGCTTGACAAACAGCGGCATCGGTTCGGCCTGCGGATTTTCTCCCGAAGCGTATGGCAAATATTTCTCCATTCCGTCCACATAGCGGTTAAAGAAGCTCCACACCCGTGCCTCGCAAAAACGCAAAGCACTGAAATCAGCGGGAGCATAAGCATCGGCAAATGAAAAATCGCTGTCTTTCTTTCCCTTGAAATACCCCTTCTCGCGGGCAAAGCTAATCACGTCTTTGGAGTAAAGGCAGTTCTCCTTGTCGCGCAACGGAAAGCGGCGGATACGGCTCTGGTTGGCATGGGCACAGATACAATCGTCCGGCACACGCACGGCCACCCACACCGCACCTTTGCGTCCCGTCCCTTTCCCGATCAGGTCCATGACCCACGCTTCGTTCTTGTCTGCTATCGTAAAGCTCTCGCCTTCACTGTTATACCCGTATTTATTAATCAGTTCCGTCATCACTCCGATAGCTTCTTTCGCTGTCTTGGCACGCTGCAAAGTGATGTATATCAAGCTACCGTAATCCAACAATCCGGTTGAATCGACCAGTTCGGCACGGCCCCCGAAAGTCGTTTCCGTAATCGTCAACTGGTATTCGTTCATATTCCCTATCACGTTGTACGTTTCGGGAGCTTCTTCTATCTCTCCCGCATAATTGTTGTTTTCCCAATTATATACCGGACGCATAGCGCCCTTCGCATGCTTTCCGGCCGCCCAATGGCGCAAATAACCGAAACTGCCGAAGTCGTCCGCACTGTAAGACACGATGACCGACCCGTCGGCCGATGCCTTCTTTCCCACAATCAGATTCGTGCAAGCCTGCCCGTAGCCCGTGCACACAGCCAACACGACCGTCATTATCCATTTGATTTTCATCTTTCTGTAAATAAACCTATCGTTAATAAATAAACTCTTTCTCATCCACCGTTTCATTCCCGCAACGGTCCGTCACCGTAACTACTCAGCACTCCTATAGAAAACTTCTCGTTAATAAAGCATAAACTTGA
>ENA-ORUB01003340-ORUB01003340.1-human-gut-metagenome-genome-assembly--contig:-NODE-3340-length-13714-cov-2.156527_pt1 | contig 13714 bp, 9 predicted proteins | sample MGYA00241918_ERZ509200 | MGnify/ENA primary metagenome ERZ509200 (study PRJEB26280, sample SAMEA2338853) | human gut metagenome | biome: human gut; feature: human-associated habitat; material: faeces... | reverse complement strand
CCTCATCATTTTCTATTGAATACATAATAGAACCTGTTGTAGTAATTGCATAAATAACATTATCTATTTCAATTGCCTTCTTTATCCCCTCTACTCCATTGCCTAGATAAGATATATTCTTTGTATTTTTATCAACTTTTACAATATTTCCTTCACTTCTCTGCCAATAGCTGAAAATATATACTTCATCTTCATGGTTTATCACATTATGTGATAAACAGTTCTTTAAACCTTCTATTTCAAAAGCTTCCCTTCCCTTCTTATACCAATAAAAATTATGCTCTGTGTATGGCTCAATAATGAATGTATCTTTATCACAAATAGCCCATCTAAAAGACTCAAATGGCATATCCACATCAATTAACTCATATGTTCCATCTTTCATCGAATATTTTAAAACGTCCTTTGAAGAACAACATGCTGCATAAATATACTCTCCCTCACAACTCACACACTGAAAATACCCTGTACCAATTACTCTATTACGTTTTTCATCAAGCTTAAGTAAAGGCTCTTGAACATATTCCATTTCATTATTTTCTAAATTTAATTTTATTATTGCTGGATATGCACACGCTATAAGAAAAAGATTTTCTCCATAGACTACTGCCTGCGCAAACTTGTGTTCTTTAACATACATTGGATTTTCAAGAACCCCATCATAATCAAGTTCAATTGCTGAAAATTCTTGTTTTTTGATATCATAAGTCCATATTTTTTCAGCACTTCTCGGAACAAAGATAAGCTTATTATTATACCCAAAAACATTGCTAAATAAATTGGTTTTTTCATCTATACTTACTGGGATTTCCGCAATATACTCAATTGTCCATGTATCCATTGATATCTTTATCAATGCATTACTTCCTGATGAAACACCCCAAATTGTGTTCTGAACAACTGTAAATGCTTCTATTCCACCTTCTACTATTCCAAATTTTTTATTATTCATTTTCATTATCCACCTATCTGTAAAAATCACCAATATAGTTATGAAACCTAACTCCTACTTTTGCCTTAAAATCTATTGTTCTTGCAAATACTTTATTTACATACTGTTATCAGTTTTTCGACCTTCTTCAAATATATTTTTTTCTTTTCTTCATCTTCAATTAATTCATTTCTAAATGCTAAATTAATCACTTTATTTTCAAATACAACTAATTTATATTCATCCTCAAATTCAAAACACTCAAAAGCTAATAGTCCTTGCTCATAACCACATTTCTTATAAATGTATTTGTAATCAGGATTATATATTTCAGATCTTTGATACTTAACAAATTGTGTTTCATTAGATTTGTAATCTGTATTATCCATTAGGCAAATAACTACATTTGAAAGCTCCATTAAAGAAAACAAATTATTGACTGTCTTAGGCTCTACGCCTTGCTTTGTGATTAAAAAAGGAATATGATAGAGATCTTCATGCAAGAAAAGCTGAACACTTTTTACGTTTTCAATCGTTTCCCCCTCTTGCATAATATAACCACCATGGTCTGCATACAAAACCATTCTTCCATTAAAACACTTAAGCAAAGAAAATATTGAATCATCTAAATACTGGATAGCCTTATCATGCTGAGTTTCGTAATCGATTTTCACTCTTCCTCCATTCATTGGTAAGACATCAAATACCATATTGGTTCCTGTAGCAATCATCCTGTCGTCTGCGTATGGACTTGGATATGAAAAATGGCTTTCAAATAAAACATGCACATAAAACAATCCATTATCCTCATCCACCGCATCTATAATAAAATTCCATAGCTTTTCTGTTGCCGTCTGGAAACTTTTTTGATGCTTAATATGAGACGAACTTACAAATTCTATTCCATCTGTATAAAAATGAATCGCCCTACCACTCTTGATGGCGTGTCTTATAAATCTACATTCCATTTCTTCCAGCTTATCTTTCTTATAATATGCAGTACTCATGTCATTGTTTTCGCCATAAACAGGAATAAGACTTTCAAAAGTTGTGCTAGATACTGACCTTGCATTGTCATAACAAACGGATTTGTTTCTTATCTCCAAAAAATTACACAGTTCTGAATGTAAAGAATCCCTGCATCTCATACCATCAACACAAAACATCAGAACATTATTATCATTTATTGCTTTCATTGCCTTCATCTCATCTTCTATTATTAAATTAAGATCCATAAGCAATTGTTCAGCCAGCTTACTTTTATTGATTTTTACATATTGTTCAGCATATTTTCTTGCCAAAATGTAATCATGAATTTTTATTAACTCGGAAATTATCTCAAAACAAATTTCACCAGACTTTTGATTATATTCGCAAATAAGTTTATTTAACTTTTGATATTTGCCATAGGGATGAAGACTTGTATAATATTCCTCGCTAAGAACTATCCCATTCTCACTTAACATTTCGTATATATCAAAATAATCTACTGAACTATTATTTTTTTTGATTTCTTCCTTTATTTCATTTCTGTACTTGTATGAAGAAATAATTATTCCATCTATCTTACAAGATGTAATATCTGATTTTCCAATAAACTTATATCCAGATTCCTCTGTAACATTCTTATTTTGCGAATCAATTATGATATTCACCTTTCTTAATTCACTTATAAAATCAGACATAAGCATCTTTGTATGTACACCATTTCCCCATATAGCTACCTTAGAATGCACTTCCATAAAATGAACCAGACCATTTCTAATTTTTTCAGTAATTGAATCAAACATAAGTGAATCATCTATTTTATATTTCGTTAAAAGCTTTTTATGATCTGCTACCAGTCTTTCTCTCATGCAAATGCCTCCATCAAAAAAATTCTATATACTAAACAATAAATAATTATCACACTTCTTATTTAAAAGAATTTCCACTATCGCCTTATGATGAATTTGTGATAATGAAACTATTACTAAATCACCATCCTCAAAGTTTACCTCATCAATAGATAATATCTCTCTTCCGTTAAAACTATCTTTACTACTATTTTTATTTGTCACTACACACTTATAATCAAAACCCTTGTAATCAAGCACCTTTGCAACCTCTGTCGCCATAAAGCCGGCACCATACACATAAATTGCTTTTGCCTGATACATTTTTTTCTCTTCTTCCTTGCTGAATTTATCAATACATACTGGTATCTGCTTCACAATATGATTGTAAAAATATTTCGCTGAAGGCCATTTGTCAAGAATCGGTGTAGCTCCTTTATATTCCCTGAGCTGCTGGTACATATCAAGTATTTCTCTATGCCTAAGTCTAAAATATTTCTCAATTCCACAATTAATCTCATTTGAAAAACCATACCCGTTCCAAAGCCGCATTTCCTCCACAAAAAGCACTATAAGAGACTCTAAGTAGTGAATTTTTACTTTCGATGTTATCTGGCTATTCTCCCTTACTCTTCTTCTATATAATATATCTGAAATGCACATTGCTCTTTTTGCTGCCATATAAAGATGGAACTCACTTCCATCTGCATATCTCAACCCCTCTACATAATACAGTTCCTTTTCTCTTAACAAAGTTCCTTTATAACAATGCAAACACGCAGACCATCTAACAGTTTCACCTGCATCGAATAATTTAATAAATAAATCTGTACCATTTAGTATCTGATTGCAAAGTTTCGTTCTTTTGTAGTCATTCTCTCCTGCAAATTTTCTACCATCCACATTATCATAAAATACTTCTGCCGAAAACTCCAACAAATCCAAATTTTCTTTCTTGCAAAGTCTATACATTTTATAAAGGGCATCATCCTTTAAAACATCATCACCATCCATAATATATATATACTCACCTGTTGATACCTTTAATCCCACATTTCTTGAAGATGTAATTCCCCTATTAACTTCGTTTCGAATAACCTTAACTCTTTCATCCCTACTAGCATAATCCATACATATATCATATGATCTGTCATATGAAGTATCATCTACCAAAATTAGTTCAATTGATATTCTATCCTCTTTTAAAATACTCTCTATACAATCAGCAATATAATTCTCGATATTATAAACCGTAACAATCACTGACATATCTATTTTCTGCACAATCAACTCCTCCTTATTCACATACTACATAACAGCACATATCTCACGCCTATATAATACATCAAAGTATCATATTCTAACCAAGCAGTAACTTGTATCCTAGTATAATCTTTTTTGATGAAAATCCATAATCATTTAACTTTTCCACTATATCATAGTAATCATAAGTTGCAACAAGAATAACCTTGTCCTTATACATAGAAAGAATGTCTGGTTTTTCAACAACAACTCCCATAAATTCACTTCCTGCCTTGTTATTATCAACAATCATAACTGGATTTAAATCATTGGCAGAAATAAGCTTTCTCGCAGTTTCCCCAGCACCAAATACAATAAGTGAATTTTCATTAGATACTTTCTTCAAGCGCTTAATTTCCAATTCTCTATTATAATTTCTTGTCTTCTTTATTGCATATGTCATCTTATATGGATATATAATATAATCTTCACCGACACGACAATTTTTGTTGCGTAAAACATACTCAACCTCTGTTGTAAGCCTATCAAATAATACAAAGTATCCCTCTTCTAAATATGCTTCTAGAGCCTCACATCTGCTTGTGAGCTCAATATCTACACTATAAGTATTCAAAATATCTATAAACGTATGTGCATCTGAAAGAGCATACAACAAAATGCTTTTTCCATGAGATGATTGCTTCACGATTTCGTCAATTACCACATTTAAATATCTATAATCCCAGTCACTTGGATATACTCCTGCTAAACCATTGATATCACATTCGCTGCAATACTCCGTCTTGCACCTATTTCCACTTAACATGCTTTCTCTGTATTCGTTATATTTTTCTCCAGCAAAAGCCTTCATAATACTTTCCTTACTAACATCACCTAAAGTTTCATTACCATACACATCCTGACAGCATCTGCTAATCTTTCCATCCGGTCTTATTACCATCTGAACAAAAGGTAACAAACAAGGAGAATTATACAAACTTTTTTTATTGTTATTAGGTGATAATCCACCTCTATTTAAAAGTACTTGGTTCTTCTTTCTTACCTCTACAACTACCTGACAATTCTTCTCATCAATTTTCTCTTCTATCAATGCTTTTACGCTTGGATAAAGTTCTAAATTATCATCATAATTATTGATTCTTAGATAATCCAAATGTGCTATAAGCTTTTTGTAACCTTCCATATTTAATAAAAGTCCATTCGTAAACAGCGAATGATACGCATTAGGCAAATGCTTTTTCCCATACTCAATAAACTCAAAGATCCTATCATCAAGTAAAGGTTCGCAATTTGAGAAATAGCTTATTCGTCCCGAATAATTCATCTCTTCAAGTTCCCCGATAATCTTCTCAAACAATTTTCTATCCATCTTTGTAACATGTCTAATATCTTGTTTCACATTTGCCGGACAAAATGAACAATCGTTATTACATCTATTTATCGTTTCAATGTCCACAGCATACAAATGACTACTATTTTCCCCCAAGTTATTAAGCATCTTTGTAAGAATCAATTCATGATTTTTATCATATTTTATTGACTCCTCAACATTAGTTATGTAATCTGCACTATCCCAATAATTTACTAACATACCACACATCCTCCTATGTGAATACTTTTATATTAAAATACTAAAAATCTAAACTTCTAATTTCTTAACCGCACGAATCACTTCATATATCTTTTCTTTTATTTCCTCATCTCCAAGATATTTCTCATGTGTAAAAATATTGACTCTATCCTTACATTTTAAGTCTGCAACCACCCTAGAAATATCTTTATCTATAATATTTTCTATTCTAATATCTGTATTATAATAAGTAATACCTATCTCTTGATCAAAAAAAGAACCACATTTCTTTATTTTCTTAACCTTATCTATCTCCAACCCATAACTTTTCCGATCATCATCTGCACTAAATAGTCCTTTTATCCCTTCACTTTTTAGTCCCTTTACAACATCTTCATTTCCCGAAAAAAAATGCAAACGTATATTATCTTCAAGCTTTTGTATACCAGTAATTCTGACTATCTGCTGCCTAAATTGCTGATATTCTTTTTTTATTTGTTCATATGTTGCATCATTGTAATTTGAATCATCTGTATAACAATGATATCCATAAGAAATCCAATCACTATTTTTCATAAATTCTTCTTTATAGCAATCTGTAAAATCTTCAAGCGTATAACCACCACGCTCATACATACAATATAAAGAAAAGTTCACATCAAATTTCTCATGTATATCTTTAAGAGCACTAAAGAAAATCGAATCAAATATAGATGTGCATTTGTTTTTATTAAGTGATAAATATTTCAAAGAGCCAAAAACATCATCTATTGAAAAATGTATAATCAAGCTTTATCTCCCTTCAGATTATCACAAATTCTCTGTTTCATTATATAAGCCATAGATTCTTTTACCCAATGTGAACCATCCTTACATTCTCTATCTCTAATATCTAAATAAGAATATTCATTCTCTGTTTCAACCATACCTAACGTCAAATATGCATGTGCATTTATGCAATATGGGCTCTCACATCCATAGCCAATTGCCTCTATATCGATTGGTTTAAAGATGTTTTCATAAATATTTGCCACATTTTTATTTTGAGGACAATAATATGCACTCCCTGTATCAAGATGCAACAAAAATGTTCCCTTTCCTGCTATGCAATAGCCTTCCTGCTTCTCCCTTTTTTTGAGTTTATATGTAAACATATCCGAATCAAATACACTCCAAGTCTCATCATATTCTTTTTCGGATAATCCAGTGAGTAATGGCAAAGACTCCTCTCTCTCATCTCTTGCCACCGTTAAATGTGGTAATGCTCCGAACTCTCTAATTGAATATTCCTTAATCTCATCGATTAGTGGAATCAAATCATCATACGGAACCATCTCTACCGAAACAGATGCACCACATCTTCTCATCCTATTCACATTATTAGAAAAAAGGGACAAAAGACCCTTCTTTTTTAATTCTATATAATGAAAGGAACATTTAAAAAACAAATGATCTACATATTCATTTTTTAACAGTTTATCAATTTCTGGCATTACTAAAGCATTCGTAATGATTGAAATATAATGTCCCTCATTAAGAAGCTCCTTGATAATTGGAACTAATTCTCTACATAAAAATGTCTCACCTGTTCCACACAAATTGATAAACGCTGTACCTCCTATTCTTTTTCTCGACAAAGCTTTTCTAATAAATTCCGGAGAATGATACATAATTTCTTTTTTATGAAAACCATTATTTTGACCAACGTAACAATATTCACACTGAAGATTACAAAAGTCTATCGGAACCGATATAGTAATAAAACACTTTATCAAATTGTAATTTATATCTTCATCTATATTCTGCATTGTTTCATCATAAAGTCCAATTTGCTCTTTCTCATACAATGGCATATATTCCTTAAGGAACTCATTGATATGTAAAACCACTACCTTTCTAGCCGATAGTTTCTCTTTTACGGTACTAAGAACCTCTTGTGATTGTACTGCAACTAAAACTACCATATCTTCCTTGATATGTATATCTGCAGGGTTCTGACATACAAAACTCTTATCACCAATTCCAATCTTTTTACCCCATTTATTCTTATCCGAATCAACAACAGTACAAATGTTTATTTGGGGATTTATCATATATGATATGCTTTTTAAATACTTTCCCGCTCCCCATATTACAAAGCTATATTTTTTATATTTTTCCATCAAATACACATCATACCTCTTTTCCGAAAATGCATTCTTCTAAAGCTAAAAACCCCTGCTCTAAACTACTAATTCTATGCTCTGATTGCTCTTCTATGTGAATTTTGTTTTTATTAAATATACCCTTAAGTTTTTCAACTATATCTGTCTTATCTTTTATTGTCCTGATATATGGCAGATCCTCAATAAAACGATAGACGCCAGAAACCTTGCCACTTAGATTATCAAATGCAACACATGGAATTCCAGCAACCGCACATAAAAGCATACAATGAAGCCTATCTGTTATTACCAGCTCACAGTTCATAAGTTCAGAAATTTTATTTTCCACAATCGCATTTACACCTTTTGAATTGACCAAATAATCACTTATCATTGTAATCTCCACAAAATCTTCTTTACGCATTGAGAAAAAATCATAGATATTTTTTTTATCCTTGTCTGAAAGAACACACTCTGAATCATTTCTAAAACAAAAGCCTATTTTTTCACCCTTTATAGAAACAGCCTTTGGCTTTAAGTATAAAACTAGATCTGGGACTAATATACACTTAATGTTACTAGCAAATATTTCTTTTGCAAGCTCAAAAGATTTCGTTTCTCTAAGGCATACCGTAAGTTTGTCAGCCTTGTTATATATTTCTTTTGTGATCTCAAGCTGCTGTTTTCCATAAATATTTTCTGAAAAATATAAAGTCTGTGGAAGGATAATTATCTTGTTATGCTGAAAATTTTTTATTATTTTGCGGACACTATTCTCACCATAATCTAGCCATAATGAACCAAGGTATCCACCTCCAGAAATAAGGATGATGGCATTTTCATTAATATACTTCTTTAAATATTCCGTTCCATCCTGGCATATCACTGCTGGAATTTCTTTTATTCTAAATTCCTTTGCTTTGTCCTTAAGAAATCTTTTTGTCGCATAGGTAATAGCATAATCTCCTATATTACTAAAACAATGGGTATTAACCAAATAGATTTCTTTCCCTCCATCAGTTTCTTCACAATTACTATTAATCCAATATTCGCTATATAAAAGATAATTATCAATTTCCTTTCTGGAAAGTTCACTGATTATTTCTTTCGCATATTTTACTGTAGAAATCACAACTTGAAGTGTATTAGCAACTTCCAAATACCTCTCTAAAGAAATGACTTCTATTCCCATCCAAATTGATCCAACTAAAGACTTATTATTGTCGATAATATATGCAACTTTTTCAGAACCAATCTCATTGATAAACCATTTCCCTATAAGTCCCAAACCAAAAACCACTATTTTGTCTTCTTTTTTTACCAATTCAATCACTTCCTTTATTTTTTCATAATCTGTAAATTCTTTATTTTCACATATCCAATAAAGTTTTTTCCAGACATTTTTTCAATCAAAAACGCAGGTTTTTTGTCGTATTTTCAAGGTTTTTAACAATTGATATGCAACGAATTTTTGTTTAGTTGTACCTATAATCGGAAGTTAACATATACGGTATCAATTATTTAAATGAACTTTCCGACACCATCACCGGTTTGTGCTGTTCCACAAATCGGCAGATCAGCGGAGACGGACTGCCATAATAGGCGGTCATGCGGTCGATGTCAATCGTATCCTCTGACAGAAGCTCAATATTCTTATTCTTTTGATATTCTTTTAAAACCTGAACAATGTTCTCCTTTTCCTGCTCTGATACAATGTCCCACATTGCAATATCATACGGATACAGACACACCGCGGCTTTGAGTGAATCCGGATATTGAGTAATAACGTCAAGCCGCTCTTTTACTTTATCAAGTGCCGCGGCTGTATTTTCAAAAAATTCATTTTCACCAATGCAGTATAAAAGTGTTTTTTTCTGTTCCGTCTGCATTTGTCCAGTTCTGTCTGCCTGTGCGCCGTCTTCCCGGTTCTCTTTCAAATCTTCTGTTCCTGTAAATGCACCGATTGTTTCTATTTTTTCATTCCAGACTGCTCTCGTATCCTTTCCTGCAAATGCGGTCAGATGATTTACAAACAGTTCCTTCATCGCACCCGATTCGATTAAAATCTTATCGGCATACATCGCGCCCGGCACAGTCAGACTGTATTTCAGCCCATATATATCAGTAATATCATTCTCCGTAAAATCATTGACCCCCTGCGGCATCATATAAATCAGACAGTCTGTATACTGCTGAAGCTGCTTTGCATAATATACCGGCGGAACCGTCAGATACGGATTCTCGACATCATACGGATTCTGAATCACTATCGCCGCAAATTCATACGACTGCATCTGAACTGTATGCCACGGAATGATATTCAAATCAGCCGGGTATTCGCCCCTCTTATCATTCTTATCGTATTCGTCCTGTTCTGCCACAATCTCTCCGTACAGATTTTTGGCAAACAACGGCAGTGGAATTACGCAGACTTCTGTATTTTCCTGCTGTCTGTAATAATCATATAGCGCCTGCATTTCTTTCCATCGTTTTGGGTTGTCCGGCAAAAATGCAACCAGCTTTTTATGGATAATTTCATTTTCAACCGTCTGTTTCATCTGAACAAATGTCTGCTGTAATTCTTCGCAGCCATACAAATCTGATTCTGACTGAATGTTGTCTGTCCAAACCGCCTGTGCTGTTCCTGCCTGCGTTCCATTATCAATCTGTGGATTTTCTTCCGGCTGCTCATTAATCAAAGATAACTTATTATAAGCATTGTAAATTTTCTCGCAGTATTTTTCTAATGTTGCAACACACACCTTTGCTGACGGATGCTGCTCACCTTTCATCTGCTCAATGAAATTGCCCAAATCAATCGCAACACCCTGACACTGCGCCAGTGTGTCCAACAGCTGTGCCGTACTGTCTGCTGATAATTTGCCCGTTCTCTGCCCTGCGTTAACCGCCGCAACAGCGTTTCCTGTTTTTCCCTGAATTTCCTCTATAAACGCTTTATGCAGTTTTTCAATATTAAACAGTGCTTCTGCGGCAATGTTCTGCATGGTATCGGGATTTTTCATTTCTTTGGTGTTTTGGCGCAGCATTGCCTTATCAAATGTAAATTCCGGCAGTTTAAAGTCCGCAACCGCCTGCAGATTTTTACGCTGTCCTTCAAAATACGGATAATCATGTCCGCTCCAGACCTTGTGGATTTTAAAATAATCATGGTATTTACCGCTTAAAATCCTGTGATAATCTGCCGGTACAGGCATTGTCGTATCTTCAAACGGAAGACGTACAAACTTCTCATAATATTTTTTTTCCTGCCCACGATTGCCCAATAAACCCAACGGAAAAATCTGCGCCATTCTGTCGGACTGTTCCTCTGGCACACGCGCCATCTGTTCCTCTGCCAGACGGTACAATTCAATCCCCATATGGCGGTTGTCCAGTTTTCTGTTAAAGGTTTTGTGGTATTTTTGTTCCAGCTGAATCAGATTGGCTTCTTTTACCGGCTGTGCAATCTTTCCCGCAATAATGCTGTCCGCAACCGCGATAATGTATTTGACTTCCTCACAGCGATGTTTTTCCTGCTGTTCGTCTTTATACAGGTAATCCAGTACAAAAATATCAATCCCGGCTATGTACGGAAAGTTGTGAAACTGCTTCATATGCTCCGGCTCAAAATTGATATGGACGCTGTTGGCAACGCGCGACAAAAACAACCAATGGTCTTTCTGATGTTCATAGTCATGAATCCGGAAATCCTTTGGCAGTTCTGTCTTTGCGGCTTCTTTAAACCGCGTATAATCCTCTCTTTTCATGCAGATATCCATATCATCGTCCCACGGCACATAGCCGCCATGGCGCACGGTTCCAAGGATTGTCCCCCAGTCCGCAAAATATGTAATACCATGCTTCCTGCAAATTGTTTCAATCACATCCAACACCTGTAACTGCGCCGCCCACGCCTGTTTTACTACTGTCGGAATAAAAAATCCGTTTCTTACCTCATCCCTGAAAAAATCCATTGAAATTTCTTTCATCTGCTCTGCCTCTTTCGCCCAATCCGTTTTTACTGTCCGCCTGAAATGTTTCAAATCCACTTTAGCCGCTTATTCCATAACCGCCATAATTTTTATATAATCTTCCGATTTATCCCGCATAATTTCAAAGCCCCGGTCTAATTCTTCCAGTCTGTAACGATGTGAAATAAACTGTGCCGGGTCAATCTTTTTTTCCTTTAACAAATGCACCACCATATGCCAGTCATCAGTTACTTCTCCTGTAAAAGAGGAGTTCCACGTTCCTGTCACCGTCAACTGGTTTCTTAAAATCTTCCAATAAGCCTGCTTATCAAGCAGCATGTCCGAATACGGATTTCCCACCAGACAGACCTTTCCGCCGGGTGCCGCATGATTTATAGCAAGCAAACAGGTTTCATTTTTACCTACACATTCAAAAAAGACGTCCGCTCCGATTCCACCGGTCTTCTTATCCAGCCATGCTTCTGTATTTTCGCATTTACTGTCACAATACTGTTCTTCTTTGATACCAAGCTTTAAAATCTTTTCTTTTTGAAATTCCTTATTACCGATTACCAGCAGATTTTTCACATTCCGTTCCAATAAAAGCATGACAATAAACATTCCAATCGTTCCCAGTCCGCACACCGCAACTGTATCGCTTGATGATGCTTTCACACGGCGCAGTGCATGGCATGCCACCGACATCGGTTCAAGCATTGCCGCTTCCTCATATGAAACATTTTCCGACAGTTCAATGAGGTTGCGCTCCGGCACTGCGACATACTCCGCAAATCCGCCGTCCCGTCTGGAACCGAGATAACTGTAATTTCTGCACAACTCATACTGCCCTTTCTGACACGCAATACAGTTACGGCACGGAATTAACGGAAAAATGCCGACCCGCTTATTCTGCCATTTTACATCGGCATTTTCACCGGTCTGTACCACCTGACCTGAAAATTCGTGTCCCGGTATCAGCGGCATCTGATGCGCCCCTGTCTGATAAATCCGTGGAATATCCGAACCGCAGATACCGGCCGCCTTCACTGCCACTAACACTTCATTTTCCGAAATGTGAGGTTTTGCAGCCTCTTTATATTGAATATCGCCGACATCTTCCAGCACCCATGCTTTCATTGTGAACTTTCCTCCGATTATATGCTCTTTTGCTCTATGTATTCCCTGAAACGTTTTAAATCCGTACCTGTTGTAATTTTATAATTATTTTCATCGCCCGGTATCATCGCAATATCCATTCCGGCAAGAATTGCCGGTTCAGTTGAACCATTGACCTTCAAAATCTTTTGCGGAAGCAGCCGCTCATTGGATTCATAATATTTCCCCAGCACAAACAGCTCCGGTGCCTGTCCTGCAAAGATTTCCTGCCTGTTTAACAACGATGACACACTTTTTCCATCACGGCTTAAATAAACCGTGTCTTTCATCGGCAGCACCGGAAGTACTCCGTCATGTCCTTCCAATGCGCCAAGGCACTCCGTAATCAATGCTTCTGACAGACATGGACGCGCCGCATCATGAATTAATACCGTATCCTCTGCTTTCGCATAGGTAAAACACTTTATAAAAGAGCCTTCCCACGCTGATAGCCGGACAGGTTCACAAAGTCAAAAAAATATCCCTCAGACCGTTCCAGATGGAAAGCTGCCTGTTTTCACCCGGCTCTGAAAAGCCCTTAAACTTTTTTCTACTATCATATGCCGCAACGCACTCCAAAACCGGTCCGCGCCACGATTCCTGCGCTACAATCTGAATCGCATCAATCTGCGGGTGCATAGAAAGCTGCTCCACGCAATATGACAAAATCATTCTGCCACCAACTTTAATATACTGTTTTGGAATATCCGCCCCCAGCCTGCTGCCGACTCCACCGGATAAAATCAGTGCTGTGTTCATAGCCGCAAATCCCGGATATCCCGCAAAATTTCTCCATAAGGTCTGTCCTTTCCAAACAGCAGCGTTGTTCCCAGCACAAACCCTTT
>ENA-ORUB01003321-ORUB01003321.1-human-gut-metagenome-genome-assembly--contig:-NODE-3321-length-13778-cov-9.128543_pt1 | contig 13778 bp, 9 predicted proteins | sample MGYA00241918_ERZ509200 | MGnify/ENA primary metagenome ERZ509200 (study PRJEB26280, sample SAMEA2338853) | human gut metagenome | biome: human gut; feature: human-associated habitat; material: faeces... | reverse complement strand
AGTACCAGTCCGCGTACGACGACTTCGCCGCCGCGCTGGCCAACGCCGACGATCTGGCGAAGGCCGACGGCGAGGCGCTGGAAGCGGCCTACACCGCCGCGAAGTCCGCGTTGCGCTACGACCAGTCCGCACGCGACTACGCGCAGCTCGCGCTGAACGACGCCGAGCCTTACGCGGGCAAGGCCTTCGAGTACACCAAGGACAGCTATGCCAAGTTCACCGTCGCGTATGAGGCCCTGAGCAAGCAGCTGAAGGCCGACCCGAACGGCGAGGGCGATCCCGCCACCTACACCGCGCTGCGCGCTGCGCTCGACAAGGCCATCAAGGGCCTGGTCAAGAGCGACGGCACCGAGCCGGAGCGGCCTGGCGAGAAGCCTGGCGAGAAGCCCGGCGAGAAGCCGGGTGTCAACAAGCCCGGCGCCGACGGCAAGCTGTCCAACACGGGCGCCGACGTCTTCGGTCTCATCGCCGCAATGACGATGTTGGCCGCGGCGGGTGTGACGATGGCCTGCCTGCGCAAGCGGATCGGCTGATTCGGCATGAGTCCGGGCGGTCGCCCTCGCTCGTGAGAGCCGGGGCGTCGGCCCGGACGACGCTGGCAATTACGGGCTGAAATGGCCGGAATCCAAGATTCCCCGTACGAAATGGTACGTTTCGCGGTGCCGAAACGGCGATAATGTACGGTGAATCCCGGATTCCGTCTATTTCAGCCCGTATTGTCGTGCATGGAAGTCAGTAAAGAACATATGGCGAGCGAGGCGAACATGGCGGACGAAACCAATAACAACGAGGCGACGGAACTGGTCGGTGACCACGTCGAAACCGTTGACGTTTCCAAGCATCCGGACCCATCCATCCCGGTGACCGACCTGTCTCTGGCCGATATCGAGCGGCGGCAGTCGCACCCGGTGCCATGGGCGGTGTTCATCGTGGCGGTGCTGGCCGCCATCATCGCGCCGTACTGGCTCGGACGCTCCCTGGCGGTCGGCCACACGCAATGGCTGATCACCCATCTGAACCTGTTCACCCCGCGCGGCGTGGCCTTCGTGTCGTGGACCGTGACGCTGACAACGTTCACCGGACTCGGTCTCGCCGTGGTGGAGTCGCGCAACTGGCTGTGCCGCATCGTGTTCGTGGTCGGGCTGGCCGCCGAACAGTTCATCGCCGGCCTGAGCCTGCTCAAACTGAATTTCTGGTACTCCACGTACGTGGTGTACGGCGACTCCGCGCAGCTGCCGAATGCGGCGAATCTGGGAATCATCGCGGCCGGGGTCGGCGTGGCGGTGTATGCGGTCGTGTGGGTCGGCCTGCTGATCCTCATCAAGAAGGACTCTCCGCTGAACGTGCTGACGCGCAGCTGGGCTTCGTTCATCCTGTTCTTCGCCATCGAGACCGCGGCGCTGCTCATTGTGCTGTTCGGCGGATTGCTGACGGCGGTGTGAGACCCTGCCGCGAAAGGCCGGAAGTAGTCCGACCCCTTGCCTATACTATCCCATTGGCGTGTTTCGCCCGCGGATAGAGAGCGCACCGGCATAAAGCCGGGTGCACCGCGCAGCAACCATAAGGAGGATGCCGTGGCACTTACGGCTGAAGAAAAGCAGGAAATCATCACCAAGTACGCGACGCACGAAGGCGACACGGGTTCCCCCGAGGTCCAGGTCGCGCTGCTGAGCAAGCGTATCGCCGACCTGACCGAGCACCTGAAGGAGCACAAGCACGATCACCACTCCCGTCGTGGTCTGCTGCTCATGGTCGGTGACCGTCGTCGTATGCTTGATTACCTCAAGCGCGTCGACATCAACCGTTACCGTTCCCTGATTGAGCGTCTCGGTCTCCGTCGATAAGAGAACTGTCGCCCGGGCATTCCTTGCTCGGGCGTTTTGCATATCGGCATGTGGATGAGGATGTTGCGAATTCGCGGATGACATACTGTGGCCCGGCGGTTGAGGGCCGATGATGAAGAAGAATCTGGAATGAACGGGTGCGGTCCGGGACGGGCCGCGTCAATGAGAAAAGCCGACAAGCTTGAACAAATCGGGATTTCGGCGTCTCGATGTGGATTACAGATATCAGCAGACAATAGAACAAAAAAGGAGGAACCCTATGGAGGGTCCCGAAATCAAGGCCGTGGAGGCCGTTATTGACAATGGTTCGTTCGGAAAACGAACCCTGCGCTTCGAGACGGGTCGTCTCGCACAGCAGGCGGATGGCGCGGTGGCAGCCTATCTTGACGATGATTCGATGATTCTGTCCACCACCACCGCCGGTTCCAGCCCGAAGGAGAACTACGACTTCTTCCCGCTGACCGTCGACGTGGAGGAGAAGATGTACGCCGCGGGTAAGATCCCGGGCTCGTTCTTCCGCCGTGAAGGCCGCCCGAGCTCCGAGGCGATCCTGGCGTGCCGTATCATCGACCGTCCGCTGCGCCCGCTGTTCCCGCACACGCTGCGCAACGAAGTGCAGGTCGTGGAGACCGTGCTGTCCATCGATCCCGACGACGCCTACGACGTCATCGCCCTGAACGCGGCCTCCGCTTCGACGATGATCTCCGGCCTGCCGTTCGAAGGCCCGGTCTCCGGCGTGCGTCTGGCGCTGATCGACGGCCAGTGGGTCGCCTTCCCGCGCTGGAGCGAGCGTGAGCGCGCCGTGTTCGAGATCGTGGTCGCCGGCCGTGTCATCGAGAACGGTGACGTCGCCATCGCCATGATCGAAGCCGGTGCCGGCAAGAACGCCTGGCACCTCATCTACGACGAGGGCCAGATCAAGCCGGACGAGGAAGTCGTCGCGCAGGGTCTCGAAGCCGCCAAGCCGTTCATCAAGGTGATCTGTGAAGCCCAGAACGAGCTCAAGGAGAAGGCAGCCAAGGAGACCAAGGACTTCCAGCTGTTCCCCGAGTACACCGACGAGCTGTACGCCCGCATCGACGAGATCGCCCACGAGGACCTCAACGAGGCGCTGTCCATCGCGGAGAAGCTGCCGCGCCAGGACCGCATCCACGAGATCAAGGAGCACGTGCGTGAGGTGCTCGCGAACGAGTTCACCGACATGGACGATGCCGAGAAGGAGAAGGAACTCGGCAACGCGTTCAAGGAGCTGCAGCGCCAGATCGTGCGCCGCCGCATCCTCACCGAGGACTACCGCATCGACGGCCGTGGCCTGCGCGACATCCGCACCCTGTCCGCCGAGGTGGACATCGTGCCGCGCGTGCACGGCTCCGCCCTGTTCCAGCGCGGCGAGACCCAGATCCTGGGCGTCACCACGCTGAACATGCTCAAGATGGAGCAGCAGATCGACGCGCTTTCCGGCCCGCAGTCCAAGCGCTACATGCACAACTACGAGATGCCGCCGTACTCCACCGGTGAGACCGGCCGCGTCGGCTCCCCGAAGCGCCGCGAGATCGGCCACGGCGCCCTCGCCGAGAAGGCCATCGTGCCGGTGCTGCCAAGCCGCGAGGAGTTCCCGTACGCCATCCGTCAGGTCTCCGAGGCCATCGGTTCCAACGGTTCCACCTCGATGGGCTCCGTGTGCGCCTCCACGCTGTCGCTGCTCGCCGCCGGCGTGCCGCTGAAGGCCCCGGTCGCGGGTATCGCGATGGGTCTGGTCTCCGGCGACGTCGATGGCCAGCACGTCTTCAAGACGCTCACCGACATCCTGGGCGCCGAGGACGCGTTCGGCGACATGGACTTCAAGGTCGCCGGCACCTCCGAGTTCATCACCGCCCTGCAGCTCGACACCAAGCTTGACGGCATTCCGGCCGATATCCTGGCTGGTGCCCTGCAGCAGGCTCACGAGGCCCGCACCACGATCCTCGACCTCATCAACGAGTGCATCGACGGCCCGGCCGAGATGAGCGAGTACGCCCCGCGCATCATCACCACCACCGTTCCGGTCGACAAGATCGGCGAGATTATCGGGCCGAAGGGCAAGATGATCAACCAGATCCAGGAGGACACCGGCGCCGAGATCGCCATCGAGGATGACGGTACCGTGTTCATCTCCTCCGAAGGCGGCGAAGCGGCCGAGAAGGCCAAGGCCATCATCGACCAGATCGCTAACCCGCACGTGCCGGAAGCCGGCGAGACTTACAACGGCAAGGTCGTCAAGACCACGTCGTTCGGCGCGTTCGTCAACCTCACCCCGGGCACCGACGGCCTGCTGCACATCTCGCAGATCCGCAACCTCGCCAACGGCGAGCGCATCGACGCCGTCGAGGATGTGCTCAAGGAAGGCGACACCGTCGAGGTCGTCGTGCAGGGCGTGGATGACCGCGGCAAGATCTCGCTCGCCATCCCCGGTTTTGAGGACCAGGAGAACAACGCCGGCCGTGGTCGTCGTGACGACCGTGGCGACCGTGGTGACCGCCGCGGAGGCCCGCGTCGCCGTTCCGACCGCGATGACCGCCGTGACGACCGCGACTACGACGACCGTCCGCGTCGCTCCTCCCGCCGTGACGACCGCGATGACGATTTCGACGATCGCCCGCGCCGTCGTCGTTCCGACCGCGACTACGACGACCGTGACGACCGCGGCTATGACCGCGATGACCGTCCGCGTCGCCGTTCCGACCGTGACGACCGCGATTACGATCGCGATGACCGCCGTGGCGGCCGTTCCGATGATCGCCGTGGTGGCCGTCGTGGCGGTTACGATCGCAACCCGCGTTACGCGACTGACGAGAACTACGACGAGTACCGCGCCGACCGCGTGGAGCGCTCCGAGCGTCCGCGCCGCCGCGTGCGTCGCGACTTCGATCCGTTCGAGAACTGATCTCTTGCGGCATGGCCGCTCGCGCTAACGGCTCGACGTCCGAGAACCGGCGTCCTCTGAGCCAACGCGGGTAGCCTGCGCCTCACTTACGGGGAGCCCCATCACGGGGCTCCCCGTTTTTGTGTTTTCTGTGCCGCGCGCCCATTCTGCACGCCAAATTACGGGTTGAAATTGTCGTTATTCGCAATTCCCCGTGTCAAATCGCCGCTTTTGGGCCCTAAAACGGCGATTTGACACGGGGAATCATAGATATCGACAATTTCAACCCGTAATTTGGGGATGATCCGGCCTGGCGGGGCATTCGCCACGGTAAGTGAGGCGGCACCGTTTCCGGATGTGGCCTGCGGCAAAGGCCGCATGCCTCTTGTGTGGCCTCAGCCCGCGAATCCGAGAATCGTGGTCTCGCGGCGGGTGAATCTCGGCGGCGTACGTTCTACGCCGGGCTCGAATTCCTTGCCTTCGATCTGCTCGATGGCGACTTCGATCGCCCTCGCCGATCAGCCCGATGTCCTTGCCTGGGGCGACGCCGGTGAGCAGCATCATCTGCTCTATCCACGCCAGCGTCCGCGGCGAGCGGGTGTAAATGCATACGCCGTTGCCCTTCCACTCCGGGAACTTCCCTGTCAGCGGCTCGAACGATTGCCAGCGCGTGTCCTTTGCCTCGAACCGCTCCAGCTGTATCCCATGCCGTTCGGCGCATATGACGCTCTCCCGGTCGAAGATGTTGATGAACGGAAACTCGTGGTCGCCGTACGGCACGATGGGCAGGCCGAGTTTCATTGCGGATTTCAGACGCCCGTCATGATGCCGGATGTCCAGCATGATGAATGCGTCGACGAGGTTGCCTTTGCCCAGCCGACGCATGTCGGCGAGGTCTTCGGTCGTGCAGGTCGATGACATCAGGATGAGGTCGTAGCCGTGTTCCTTCGCGGTGGCGCGGATGGCCCGCAGGATGGGGAACAGCTCCGCGCCTTGCGTGGTCTCCGTGGTTTCGGTGAGCAGACCGATGATGTGCGAGCGGTTGCTGATCATGGCCCGGGCGTGTGCGTCGGGCACGTAGCTGATCTTCCGCATCGCCTTCTCGACTTTGTCCCGCGTCTTCTGCGAGATCGGCCGGTTGCCGCTCATGACATACGACACGGTGCTCTGCGCGACGCCGGCGAGGGCGGACACGTCCTTTGATGATACCGTGCGGAGTGAAGGACATGGACGACGACACGGTGACGTATCATCTCACATAGTCATGCTTCAATGGCGGCAACAACGATACGAAGGAGTGCACATGGGGTGGATCATTCTGGCGATAGTCATCGTCGTCATCATCGCGCTGGTGCTGTGGGCGGTCGGTGCCTACAACGCGCTGGTCGCGCTGCGCAATCGCGTGAAGAACGGCTGGGCACAGATCGACGTGCAGCTCAAGCAGCGCGCCGACCTGATACCGAACCTGGTCGAAACGGTCAAGGGGTACGCCGGGCATGAATCCTCCGTGCTGACCCAGGTGACCCAGGCGCGCGCCGGAGCCGTCGCGGCCGCGGCGAACCCGAACGCGACCACCGTCGAGCGTGCCGCCGCCGAAAACGCGCTGTCCCGCGCGCTGTTCAACCTGCAGGCGACCATGGAGGCGTACCCGCAGCTGCAGGCGAACCAGAACTTCATGGATCTGCAGGCGCAGCTCAAGGACCTGGAGACGAAGATCGCCTACGCGCGGCAGTTCTACAACGATGTGGTGCTCAAGTACAACACCAAGATCGAGACGGTGCCGAGCAACATCATCGCCGGCATGTTCCACTTCGAGCAGGCACAGTACTTCCAGGCCGACGAGGGGTCCCGCCAGGTGCCGCAGGTGCGTTTCTGACGCCCGACGCCAGATGTCACCGACCGCCGAACCATCGCCGCTGCTGATCATTGGAGATCGCCATGAACCTGAAACGTCTGCTCCGCTCGCTGGCAACGGCGTTGGCCGGCACACTCGTCGTCTTCGCCATCGTCATCGGCGCCGGCCTGATGCTGAGCGGAAGCTCGCCCGACCTGAGCTACCGCACGCTGGACTATGACGTCGCGGTTCAGGCCGACGGCAGCCTGAAGGTTACCCAGCACATCGATATGAAGCTCCGCGCGCGCGACGGCGACACACCATGGCGGCAGCTGTACCAGAAGTACACGCTGCGAGAGGACGGCCTGACCAACATCACCGACATCAGCGTGCGCAACGTCACCGCCGGCGAAAACTATGAGCAGGGCGCGCTGGCATCGCCGGCCGACCATTCTGATACGTCATGGGACCGCGAATACGCCGGGCACTGGTACATCGCGGACGTGACCGACGGGGCCGAGAACCCCCAGCCGTTCGATCCCGCCAAGGACGGGTACGAGATCAGCGACAACACGACCTCGCGGCGGTCGAAAGACGTGGAGATCGGCTGGAACATCCCCGCGACCAAAAAAGCCAGCAGTCTCAAGTTCGACGTGACGATGACGCTCCACGGCGGCACCACGCTCTACAAGGACGTGGCATCGTGGCAGTGGGAGCCGTTCGGTGACAGCAACCTGATCCCCATCGGCAAGGTCACCGGAATTGTGCGCTTCCCCGACGGCATCGACGCCTCCAGCAGCTGGGCATGGCTGCACTACGCCGGCGTCTCCGAAACCTCCCGGATGGACGACGGCTCGCTGCATTTCAGCGCGTCCGATGTTCGCGCCGGGCAGTATCTCGACGTGGTGGCGGCCTACGACGCCTCCGCCGTCAAGCCTCCGTCCGGATGGCGGCAGGGCGATGCCGCGTGGGTGCGCCGGCAGACCGGCCGCACGTACCTGCCGAAGCTGAAGCAATCCGAAGGCCAGCAGGAAATCGCGTGGCGGCAACAGCAGGCCGGCCCGGCCCGCGTGCGCGTGGCCTTGTGGATCGCAGTAGTCCTCGCCGGATTGGTGCTGTTCGCCATCGGCATGGTCGCGGCGGTGCGCAGCTATCGCGAATCCCAATACCACGGCGACATCGAATACTGGCGTGAGCCGCCGGACATGAGCCCTGCCTCGGCCGCGAAGATGGCGGATGTCATGGGACTGTCCAAGGGCAGTGTCGACTCGCTGCAGATGACGGCGACGATGCTGTCGCTCGCCTCGAAGAAGGCGATCGCCATCTATCCGGGTCCGTCGAGCCTGTACCGGGGCGTCGACATGAGCAATGCCGACAACGTGCGTCTGGCCGGCATGATTGGCGCCGACGAGGGCAAGGCGAAGTCGCTGGGCAAGACGATGACCATAGTGCTGCTGCCGGCGGGATTCGACAAGGACGCGGAGCGGGAGCTCAACCTGAGCCAGAGCGAGCGTGCCGCGCTGAGCCTGATGCAGAAGGTCTCCAAGCGCGTCGGATCTCCCGTGTTCGATCTGGACGGCATGAAGCGGCATTGCGAGGACTGGAAGAACGGGTACAAGGTGCTGAACCTGTTCACCGAAGCGTGCTCGTCCGAGTTCGCGATGCTCGGAGCGACGCGCGACGGCGGCACGCTGGCCAGCTGGATGGGCGGCCTCGGCGCCGCGCTGGCGCTGGTCTCCGGCATCATCGCGGTGTTCGGCGGTAATATCGCACTGGCGCTGATCATTTCCGCACCGATTATGATGCTGTCGATCGTCGTGTGCTCATATGCTGCGTCCAGTGCGCTGACGTCTTCCGGCCAACGGTATGCGGGACAGGTGCAGGGACTGTACCGGTATCTGCAGGATTTCAGCAATTTCAGTGACCGCGGGGTGGCCGACATGGTGCTGTGGGACCGGTATCTGGTGTATGCCGCGGCGTTCGGCATTTCGGACCGCGTGATGGCGGAGTTCGCCAAGGCGTACCCGCAGGTGACCGATCCGCAATGGCTGGACGCGCATGGCGCCGGCTCGCTGCTGTACTGGAGCTACCGCCCGTACGGGTATGGCTATATGGGCGGTCCGACCGCCGGGGCGGGTGCCGGCGGCGTCGGCGGTGGTTTCGACCCGGCGTCGTTCAGCGCGAACTTCGGTGACTTCGGCGCGCGGCTGAATGCCGGTTTCTCCGAGATCGGCTCCGTCATCCACGCGGCGACGTCCGGTGGTGGCGGTTTCGGCGGTATCTCGGGCGGTTCGTTCTCGGGCGGCAGCGGTTTCGGGGGCTCCTCCGGCGGCATTGGCGGCGGATCTTTCGGAGGCCGCTGAAGTCACGCTCTCAAAACTCGCAGATAGAGGGGCTTCTCGACTGAAAAGCCCCTCTATCTGCGAGTTTTGAGAGCGCAACCTCAGCTAAGCGCGTGGTCGATGTCGCGAATCAGGTCGTCCGTATCCTCCAGACCGACGGCGAGACGGAAGAAACCCTGATGGAACTCGGGCGGATACAGGTACTGCCGTTCGTCGTCTTCGCCTAGGAACACGATGAGGCTTTCGTCATGGCCGAGCGACACCGCCGACGTGATGACGTTGAGTTTGCTGACGAAACGGTTGTGTCCGTCATGGTCGGTGTTCAGTCCGAACGTGAGTACCCCGCCGAAACCGGCGTCCGGGCGGGCGATCTGGCTTGCGGCGAATGCGTGATGCGGGTGCGATTCGAGCCCCGGATACGCCACGAACCGCACCTGCGGCAGTGATTGCAGGTGTTCGGCGATGGCCTGGGCCGAGGCGTTGTGCTGCCTCATGCGCAGCGGCAGCGTGACCGAGCCGCGGTTGATGAGCCATGCGTTGAACGGCGAATTGAACGTATCGTCCACCGACAGCAGCGCGCCGGCCGTGTCGGAGAAGATCGCGTGATCGCCGCGGTTCAGCACGGTCGTGAACGTGGCCGCCAGCGCCGCCACTCCGCTGGCGAGCGCCTACGCGTAACCGGTGCGATTCCAACGGTTGATAGCCCCTCATACAAAGAACCGTCGCGCTGAGGGGCGCAGGGGTACCGCTCAAAGCGTCACTGTGTGAGGCCACCGTCACTGTGTGCGCCCTCGCACGGTGACGCCGCCCTCGCACGGTGACGCAATTTCAGCCACCGTGCGAGGGCGCACATCCGTCAGAAGTCCCAGTCCTCGTCGTCGGTCTCCTCGGCCTTGCCCATCACGTAGGACGAGCCGGAGCCGGAGAAGAAGTCGTGGTTCTCGTCGGCGTTCGGCGACAGCGCCGCCAGAATCGCCGGGTTCACGTCGCACGCCTCGGCCGGGAACAGCGCCGGATACCCGAGGTTCATCAGTGCCTTGTTGCCGTTGTAGCGCAGGAACTTCTCCACGTCGTCGGTCAGTCCCACACGCTCGTACAGCGACTCGGTGTATTCCACCTCGTTGTCGTACAGCTCGTTGAGCAGGTCGTACGTGTACTCGCGCATCTCCTCGCGCTTCGCGTCGCTCACCCGCTCAAGTCCGCGCTGATACTTGTAGCCTATGTAATACCCGTGCACGGCCTCGTCGCGGATGATCAGACGGATCACGTCGGCCGTGTTCGTCAGCTTCGCGTGCGCCGAGAAATACATCGGCAGGTAGAAGCCGGAGTAGAAGAGGAACGATTCGAGCAGCGTGGAGGCGACCTTGCGCTTCAGCGGACTGTCGCCCTCGTAGTAGTCGAGCACGATTTCGGCCTTCTTCTGCAGGAACTCGTTGCGCTCGCTCCAGTCGAACGCCGTGTCGATCTCCTTGGTGGAGCACAGCGTCGAGAAGATGCTCGAATAGCTTTTGGCGTGCACGGACTCCATGAACGCGATGTTCGTGTACACGGCCTCCTCGTGCGGGGTGAGCGCGTCGGGAATCAGCGAGACCGCGCCGACCGTGCCCTGAATCGTGTCGAGTAGCGTGAGTCCGGTGAACACGTGCATGGTGAGCGTGTGCTCGTCGTCACTCATCTTCTGCCAGCTGGGGATGTCGTTGGAGACGGGGACCTTCTCGGGCAGCCAGAAGTTGCCGGTCAGGCGGTCCCATACTTCGAGGTCCTTCTCGTCCTCCAGACGGTTCCAGTTGATCGCGGAGACGCGGTCGATGAGCTTGAGCGGTTTGCGCGGTACGGAAATTGGTGCCATGGTTGTCTGTCTTTCGTTGTTGGGGGTGGTCTGTTACGTTCTTTCGGATTACTCGATCTCGTCGTCGGCGGGTTTGTCTTCAAACTCCTCCGGCGCGGTCAGACGGAGTATGAGCCGGTAGATCATTGGCGACATGTGGGTTCCTTGAGTTGCGGGCGTGCGCAGGGCTGTGGAGCGGAATCGGTGGATGACGTGTGTGGAGACCGCCGTCTGAGGCCGAAGGCGTACGAAGGTACGTCGAGCGCCGAAGAAAGGCGGTATGCGCATACATCATCCATCGATTCCTCAGAGCGTGCAGGAGACGCAGCCTTGCACCTCGGTCCCTTCCAGCGCCTGCTGGCGGATGCGGATGTAGTAGAGGGTCTTGATGCCCTTGCGCCAGGCGTAGATCTGGGCCTTGTTGAGGTCGCGGGTGGTGGCGGTGTCGGGGAAGAACAGCGTGAGCGAGAGTCCCTGGTCCACATGCTGCGTGGCTTCGGCGTAGGTGTCGACGATGGCCTTCCAGCCGATTTCGTAGGCGTCCTTGTAGTATTCGAGGTTCTCGTTGGTCATGTAGGCGGCCGGGTAGTAGACGCGCCCGAGCTTGCCTTCCTTGCGGATCTCGATCTTGGAGGCGATCGGGTGGATCGACGAGGTGGAATGGTTGATGTACGAGATCGAGCCGGTGGGCGGCACGGCCTGCAGGTTCTGGTTGTAGATGCCGTCGCGCAGGATGTCGTCGCGCAGCTCGGCCCAGTCGGCCTCGGTCGGGATCGCGACGCCGAAACGCTCGAACAGGGCGCGCACGAGTTCGGTGCGCGGGGCGAGGGAGCGGCGGCCGTCGGTGTACTTGTCGAAATAATTGCCCTCGCCGGCCGGCTTGGCGTACGCCGAATCGGCGAAACCGCGGAACGCCGTGCCGTGCTCGACGGCCAGCGTGTGCGAGGCGCGGTAGGCGTGGTAGGCGACCGTCATGAAATACATGTCGGTGAAGTCGAGCGCTTCCTCGGAACCATACTGGATGCCCTCGCGGGCGAGGAAACCGTGCAGGTTCATCTGTCCCAGGCCGATCGCGTGCCCTTCATCGTTCGCGCGGCGGATCGAGGGCACCGCGTCGATGCGCGTGTGTTCGGACACCGATGTCAGGGCGCGAATCGCTGTCTCGACGGTGCCGGCCAGGCCCGCGTCCATCGCCTTGGCGATGTTCAGCGAGCCGAGGTTGCAGGACACGTCGCGCCCGACGTGCGAGTAGGTCAGGTCCTCGTTGTAGGAGCTCGCCTCCTGCACCTGCAGGATTTCGGAGCACAGGTTCGACATCGTGATGCGCCCGGCGATCGGGTTCGCGCGGTTCACCGTGTCCTCGAACACGATGTACGGGTAGCCGGATTCGAACTGGATTTCGGCCAGCGTCGTGAAGAACTCGCGCGCGTCGATATAGGTTTTCCTGATGCGGTCGTCGGCCACCATCTCGTCGTAATGCTCGGTGACGGAAATGTCGGCGAACGGCTTGCCGTACACGCGCTCCGCGTCATACGGGCTGAACAGCGCCATCTTGGCCTTCTTCTTGGCCAGCTCGAACGTGACGTCCGGGATTACGACGCCCAACGCCAGTGATTTGATGCGAATCTTCTCGTCGGCGTTCTCGCGCTTCGTGTCGAGGAAGCGCAGGATGTCCGGATGATGCGCATTGAGGTACACTGCGCCGGCACCCTGCCTCGCGCCAAGCTGGTTCGCGTACGAGAACGAGTCCTCCAGCAGCTTCATGACCGGGATCACGCCGCTCGACTGGTTCTCGATGTGCTTGATCGGGGCGCCGAGCTCGCGAAGATTGCTGAGCAGCAGCGCCACGCCGCCGCCGCGCTTCGACAGCTGCAGGGCCGCGTTGATGCCGCGCGAGATCGACTCCATGCTGTCTTCGATGCGCACGAGGAAGCAGCTGACCGCCTCGCCGCGCTGCGCCTTGCCGAGGTTCAGGAACGTCGGCGTGGCCGGCTGGAACGCGCCGGAGAGCATCTCGTCGAGGTATTCGACGGCCCGCTGCTCGCTGCCGGCCGCCAATTCGAGCGCGACCGCCGCGCAACGCTGCGGGAAGTCCTCCAGATACAGTTTGCCGTCGAACGTCTTCAGCGCGTATGACGTGTAGAACTTGAACGCGCCCAGGAACGTGCCGAACTCGAATCCGGAGGATTCGGCGTGCGCGTAGAAGTCGTCCAGGAACTCGGGGGAGTAGCGTTCGAACACCGCCGGGGCGTAATACTGGTGGTCGATCAGGTAGCGCAGGCGCTCGCCGGTGGATTCGAAGCGCTTCGTGTTCGCGGCCACGTGGCCGGTGACGTATTCGCGTTCGGCGGCCTTGTCCTTGCCGAACTGGATGCGCCCATCGGCGTCGTACAGGTTCAGCATCGCGTTGAGCGCATGGTAGTCGTGTGCCGGATCGTACTGCTCGACAGTGGTGTCGGTGGTGTTGTCGAGCGGCAGCTCGGTGTCGGTGAAGTCAGTCATGAGTATAGTTTTCCCTTGGAGTAACTGGAATAACGGTGATTGTGGCGCGTTCAGCCGCGGTGGTCCCGGAAGAAGCGCACGAGTCCATCGCGCACCTTGCGCGTGTCTTCGCGCGTGCCCATAAGCTCGAAACGGTAGAGGAACGGCACGCGGCATTTCGCGGCGATGATGTCACCTGCCGCGCAGTATGCGGTGCCGAAATTGGTGTTGCCGGACGCGACCACGCCGCGGATCCACGCGCGGTTCGCGGGATTGTTGAGGAAGCGCTTCACTTGCGGCGGCACGGCCTTTTTCGCGTCGCCGCCGCCGTAGGTCGGCACCATCAGCACGTACGGCTCGCGCACGTTGAGCGGCGCCGAGCCCGGCTTGAGGGGGATGCGGTACACGGCGATGCCGATGCCGCTCAGCTGGCAGGATTCGATGAACCGGGCCGTGTTCTCGGAGGCGGAGGAGAAGTACACGACCGCGCCGATGTGCTCGACCGTGTTGCCGGCCGGCTGCTCGGGGGTGCTGGGCGTGGTGCTGT
>ENA-ORUB01003315-ORUB01003315.1-human-gut-metagenome-genome-assembly--contig:-NODE-3315-length-13785-cov-2.846540_pt1 | contig 13785 bp, 6 predicted proteins | sample MGYA00241918_ERZ509200 | MGnify/ENA primary metagenome ERZ509200 (study PRJEB26280, sample SAMEA2338853) | human gut metagenome | biome: human gut; feature: human-associated habitat; material: faeces... | reverse complement strand
TTTAAATGTTATGGAGACCTTATGGATATTTTTATATGTGACGACAATACTCTTATATGTAATGAAATTAATTCTCTTGTATCTGAATTTTTCAGAACCAATAATATGACAATGCCTGTTTTTCATACATTTACCGACGGGAAATCTCTTTTATCATCTGATGTCATACCAGATATTGTCTTTCTTGATATTCAGATGCCGGAAATGTCTGGTATAGATGTGGGGAACATATTACACAACAAGTATCCTAACACTATTATTATAGTAACAACCTCTTTCATGGATTATCTGGATGATGCCATGCGTTTTAATGTTTTCAGATATATATCAAAACCAATTGATAAAGACCGTCTCTTCCGCAATATGCAGGATGCTGTCAACGTATACAATAACCAGAACTCAACACCACTATATGTAAAATGCGGTTCTGACCATAAGGTTATTAATCAGCATGATATTATAATGGTTGAGGCCTCTTTGAAGCAGACTATTATATATACAACTAACGGTAATTTTAGAACTTATCATTCATTTTCAGAAATAAAAGAAAAGCTGGCGCACAATTATTTTTATCAGTGCCATAGAAGTTTTGTTATTAACTTGAATTATGTGGTTTCTCACAATTCGCACAATATATATCTTAATAGTAACTTGTCTGCAGATGTTGCAGCTAGAAAATATACAGATTTTAAAGAACACTATGCTGCATATGTTAACTCACATATCTAGATAAAGGAGATTTATGGATAATTCACTTACATATTATACGGTTGCTTCTGTGATTGAAGCATTTATTTTATGGCTTTATTGTAATAAACTCTTCAAGCAGAGATTAAACACTCCGCTCTCAATATTAATTGCAATAATTATGCATTTGTTATCAGCGCCTGTATATATGTTACATTTCCCTGTTTTGAATATTATTTCTTTCATTCTTATTACATATATTGTTACCATTATAATATCTGATATTTCCTTTTTTTCTGCTATTTTTCACAGCCTTATGCTGACAGTTGTAATGGGGTTATCCGAATTGTAGGCTTTGTTCCTAATCTTTATATATTATTTTTCCGTGAATCAAGTACTATAAATAATAACACCCTGCTCTATGTTTTTCTAAGTAAAACAATCTATCTATTCATATCACAGGCTGTATCCACAATCCTGATAAAAAGGAAAGGTTCATATCCTTATTCTGATAGAAGCACATTTTTTCTTTCTATTATTCCTGCAATATCTATTATTATTATGTTATGTATGTCTTTTATATGTATAAGCATACCGCTTACTTCAAAGGTTAATGCATATATTTCTGTGTCCATACTGCTTTTACTGGCAATTAACATGTTCACATTTTATATGCAGCAGATTATTGTCAGGAAGAACAATGAAAATGCCCGCCTTTTACTTGAATTACAACATGAATCGGATAATGTACAGTATTATAATTCTCTTAAAGACAATTATGATAAACAGCGGATATTGATTCATGATATCAAAGAACACCTTAACACGATTGCATTACTTAATGATGGAAAGCATACAACCGAAATATCTGAATACATATCGGAACTTTCCGATAGCGATGCTCTTAAAGCTTCAAGAACTTATTGCAAAAATCCTATATTCAATGCTATCTTATCGCGTTATGCACAGATTTGTGAAAGTGAAGGCATCAGCTTCGCTGCTGACATAAGATACAGAACATTAGATTATTTTTCTGCTAATGATTATGCTTCATTATTCGGCAATATGCTGGATAATGCTGTTGCTGCCGCAAAGGGAAATCCAGACGCTTATATTGACTGCAATGTTTCCCTCATCCAGAATGGCAATGCTGACCTGATATGTGTCATCAACTCATGTGCTGCTAATCCTATTGCGCCGGATGGAAGCCTGAACACAACCAAGAGTGATACTGTTAATCACGGTCTTGGAACAAGAAGCATAAAAAGAATTGCTGATAAATATGATGGATTAACCAATTATATATATGATGAGGAAAAACACTGTTTTAAATATGTAATTGTAATACAACATCCCGATATAATGCAATAACTTTGGCACATTCGGTAATATATGGCATATTCTGCACATTTATTAATTTTATAAAATGCAAAAGATTCCGATTGAACTACTCAACCGGAATCTCTTTTTATCACATTATTCTATTATCATTATCTTAGAAAAGACTCTTAACAGTATTAACTACATTCTCTACTGTGAATCCGAAATGCTCGAATAACTGGTTAGCCGGACCTGAAGCTCCAAAGGTCTTCATGCAGATTACCTTACCGTCAAGTCCTACATATCTGTACCATCCAAAGTCTGAAAGTGCCTCAACTGCAACTCTCTTTCTTACACTCTTAGGAAGGACTGATTCCTTGTATTCGTCTGACTGCTTCTCGAATACGTCCATAGATGGCATACTTACTACTCTTACATCTATTCCTGCATTCTTAAGCTCTGCCTTTGCTGATACAGCAAGGTTTACTTCTGAACCACTTGCAATGATGATTCCATCCGGAGTCTCTTTATCTGAATCCTCAAGAATATATGCTCCCTTAAGTGCTTCCTTTGATGAACCAGCCATCTGTGGAAGGTTCTGTCTTGTAAGAACTAAAGCTGTTGGCTCGTCCTTAGATTCAATAGCATATTCCCATGCAAGTGCTGTCTCTGTTCTATCACATGGTCTGAATACTGTGAAGTCCGGCATTGAACGAAATGCTGCAAGCTGTTCAATTGGCTCATGTGTAGGTCCGTCCTCACCAACTCCGATACTGTCATGTGTAAATACATATATAAGTGGAAGCTTCATAAGTGATGTAAGTCTTGCCATTGGCTTTGTGTAATCACTGAATACGAAGAATGTTGCAACGAATGGTCTTAATCCACCATGAAGTGCAAGTCCGTTACCAATTGCTGCCATAGCCTGTTCTCTTACACCAAAGTGAAGGTTAGTTCCTGCATAATTCTCCTTAGAGAAATCTCCTGCATCCTTCATGTTAGTCTTATTAGATGGTGCTAAATCTGCTGAACCACCAATAAGGTTAGGCATGAGATTCTTAATCATGTTAAGAATTGTTCCACTTGAACTTCTTGTTGCTTCTGCCTTCTCTGGCTTCGCAAGGTATTCCTCAGAATTGAATAAATCGGACATATCACATCCATTGTAATATTTATCCCAGAGTTCCTTCATCTCAGGGAACTTCTCACAGTATTCAGCAAAGAGCTTATTCCATTCTTTCTCTGGCTCAGCCATTCTTGCTGCTATCTCTTTATAATGGTCATATACTTCCTGTGGTACTTCAAAATCACCCTTGCATGGCCAGTTAAGATTTTCCTTAAGTGCTGCAACATTATCAATACCAAGAGGCTCACCGTGTGCACTTGCCTTACCCTGCTTTGCAGGACAGCCATATCCGATAAGTGTATTAACCTTGATAAGTGAAGGTCTTTCCTTATCAGCCTTAGCTTCTTCAATAGCCTTGCCGATAGCTTCGATATCATTGCCATCAGCAACCTCGATTGTCTGGAAGCCAAATGCTTCAAATCTCTTCATTACATTTTCTGTAAATGCAATATCTGTGCTTCCTTCAATTGATATATTGTTAGAATCATAGAATACAATAAGCTTTGAAAGACCTAATGTTCCTGCAAGTGAGAAACACTCTGATGAAATACCTTCCATCATACAGCCGTCTCCACCAAGTACATATGTGTAATGGTCTACTACATTGTATCCATCCTTATTAAATACTGATGCAAGATGTGCTTCTGCCATAGCCATACCTACTGCCATAGCCATACCCTGTCCAAGAGGTCCAGTTGTTGCTTCAACACCAACTGTATGACCATACTCTGGATGTCCTGGTGTCTTTGAGCCCATCTGTCTGAAATTCTTTACATCATCTAAAGAAAGATTGCCAATTCCAAGTAAATGGAACAATGAGTAAAGAAGCATTGAACCATGTCCGCCAGAAAGAACGAATCTGTCTCTATTCTCCCACTTAGGATCAGCAGGATTGTAATTCATATGGTTAGTCCATAATTCATAAGCTGTTGGTGCAGTTCCAAGTGGAAGTCCAGGATGTCCTGAATTCGCCTTCTGAATTGCATCTGCTGACAATACTCTGATTGCATTAATTGACATTTCATCGATATTAGTCATAGTTTCCTCCCTGTGTAAGCACATTTGTGCATATAGTTTTATCTGTCTTTAAAGTCTGCCTCTGTCAAGAATATAACATCACCATTCTCGCTTCTCTTCTTCTTAAGTCCGCCAAAGAATCTTCTTGATGCTCTTCTTTCAGAATTGACAATTGCCTGATTGATAATTTCCTTGATATCATCAAGTTTAATATTATCATTCACGTTATGGAGTTTGTCAATCTTAAGATACAGTTCTAGTAATGCATCATCATCAACCTCATACTGTCTCTTTCTTGCAAATCTCTTCGCCATCTCAACAAGTTCATTGACTGTATACTGCTTAAGAATAATTCTGTGATTAAATGTGTTAGTTAATTCAGGATTAAAGTTAATCAGTACATTCATATCTGTATCTGAATCTTCGAATATAACTATCATTCTGTCAGTGTCCTGCTCAAGACAGTTAAGAAGCTCGTTAATTCTCTTAGGCTGGATTGTTCCTGCGCCTTCTACAATAAGTGCAGTACCTTTAAGTCTTCCCATAGCCTTTGCAATTCCGCGCTGGTTTATACTCTCTCCTGATGTCTTTGCGATCTTTTTCTGTTTATCTGGATATAATGTATTGATTGCTCTTATAATTGTTCTTGCCAGATCAGTCTTATCTGAACTTGAATTACCAGAAATGAGAATATTGCCCACTTTAGATGTATTAATCTGCATCTCATCATCGATTGTATCGAATAAATCAACAAGCTGCTCCTCAAGTCCTGGCATATCCCTGTACTTTCTGAATATCTTGGCAAGCTCTCCTGTAAGCTTCTTATCTTTTTCTTCTTCGACTTCATCGTTGTCTGTATTATATTCTTCCATACTCTCCGGCTGTCTGTTCTGTCTAGTAAATGGAACTGTTTCTTCTGGCTCAACGCCCGCAGCTGCCTCTTGCTGGGCAACAGCCTCATCACCTTCTTCTTTATTATTATCATCATTCATAATTGAATTGATATCTGATATCATAGATTCTGAAACTGTTGGAATCTGTGCTGTAACTAAAGGAATTTCTTCACTTGGTTCCTCTGCATTAACTGGTGCCTTCTTAGTTACTGCTGCCGCAGCCTTTGCCGCTTCCTGCTCTAATCTTGCAGCAGCCTTACCTGTTCTGATAGCTAAATCCATTCTTGCTGAATCAACCGCCATCTGTGCAAGAGCAACCTGTTTTGCTTCCTCTTTATCAATCTCTTTGCCTGCTACCAGAGCTTCTGCTTTTTTACGTTCAACCATTTTCTCATAGGCAGCGCTTTTTTCTTCTTTTTCGTCAAGATATCTCTCAAGCTCCGACTTAGAAAATTCTCTCGTATCCTGCTTACCGTATTTCTCTTCCCTGACAGACTGCATCCATTCTGTTATATCCATCTGGCCTTCAATCTGGTCATCATCATCTAATGTTTCAGTATTTTCAGCTTCATCAGCAATATCAGTATTCACAGATACTTCCGTAGCATTTTCCTTAACAGGCTCTTTCTCTTCCTGCTTTTCATCCTGATGCTTTGAAGCTGGTACAAATGTCTTAACATCCTCATCTTCTTCATCATCTTTGAACAGATCGCTCATGTTAGCAGCAAGTTCTTCCTGAAGATTTTTTGTATCATAAAGGCTGTAATCCGGAACCGGAACATTAATATCAATGTTCTTTGCCTTCTCATTAATACGAGCCTCTGTCTCTCTTCTCTGCTCTGCCTCATCTTCTTTATTAATCTTATCATAATTATTTTCAAGCTTCTGCTTTGCATTTGCGATAAGCTCCTTTAATGAAAGATTTGCCTTATTAATTTCATTAGAAAATGCTTTTTCTCCAGCTTCACTTAAGGCTTCTGCAACCTCTGGCTTCTCAACCTGTGGAGTCTCAATCTTTCTTACACTGGCCTCCTGCTCCGACAGCTGACTTTTACTGTTATCACTGTTCTTGCTCAGTGCTTTCATAATAAACTCTTTAATATCATTATTCTGGTCATTCTGGACAAGATCCATTGAAAGAGGACCTTCCTCCTGCTGCCTGTCGTACTCTGGAACATTAAGATGTACTTCCTTAGGTGTCTGTGCTGCCTTCTTAGGTAATTCAGATATCTTCTCATCTTCTTCCCTGAAAACATCCTCAACATCGTCTCTCTTAAGAGCTATTAACTCTTTCTGTTTAGCAAAAAGCTCTTCCTTAGCAGCCTCGATGTCATCCTTTCTCTTCTTCACATCCTCTAAGATACCCTTCTGTGTCTTCGTAAGCGTAACACCCAGCTGCTCCTTTAACTGTACTGCCTTTTCAACATATCTTCCATCCTGAAACCACAGAACAATATTATCACAAGTCTTGACACACTCTTCTTTTCTTCCCGTCTTATAATAAAGAGTTGCAAGCTCATACATGTATTTCTCATCAATCTCATGATCCCTATAGTCCTCTAAGATTCCTACTAGTTCATTATCAGATGCATTCTGCGCTTTCTTCAAATCATATAAAAGAATGAATCTGCTCACATCATGCTGTGATGTTCTGCTATATTCTTCATAAAGTTCATTGGCATTTTCAAAATCTCCAACTTTAATAAAGAATTCTGTAAGCTTATAAACAAGCTTTCTTCCTCCAAGATTTCTATTATAAGCAAGAATTGCCATATCTCTTGCTTCTTCATAATCACCAACTGCTTCCTGCACATTAATTGCGGTAGCAAGTGACTGCCAGTCCTTTACCTTTGACCAGTTAAGCTCTTTTGCAATAGCTGCAGCCTCGGCATAATCCTTCTTGGCAGCCAGTTTCTTAATCTGGTCTATCTTAATTCCTAATTCATATTTATTCATGGTTATATATTCCTCATTCCTGTGCTTACTGAATGTTAAAATTGATTCAATTGTCGCATTTTACAACTCATTAAAGTTTAGCACAGCCTAAGTTCATTGTAAACCGAGTTCACAGAATTGTTACAAATATGTTACAAAAAATCAAATGTTGCCTGTTCGTAATCCATTCTCGTGTATTCCAATTCTGATTCCTTCGTGCTGCTGTAATAATCAACAACCACAGTCTGCTGCCTTGAATCAACAAGCTTCTGACCAAGTATGTAATTAACATCGAATCTTCCTGTAATAGCAGGAGTTGCACCTCTTGCCGGAACAATAAGCTGGACATGATTAGTTGCAAGCAGCTTGAATATTGGCTCCCATATGTATATATCCTTTGCCGCACCGAATGGGTTATCTATGAATATTGTCTTACCCTCAACACCTTCATTACCTGAAGAATTCATATTAGATATGTAGTTGATAATCGCAATAAGGAACTGGATATATATACCCTGTGACTGTCCTGTTGAGCCAACCGCTTCCTCATATCTTAAATAACGGCTCTGGTCCTTGATTCTCTCTCTCTTATACAGATTAATTCTGATTGAATTCATATCTGTGACAATAACTGAGAAAAGTCTCTTCCATGACAGTCTGTTTCTTATATACTTGAGTCTTTCCGCAGGCTCTTTAAAACTTTCCGCCATAAAAACAGTTTCATCAATATATTCAGACATCTTTTCCTTATATAATTCTTCCTTTATATAAGGAATCTGCAAACTGATTATTGCAATCTGTTCTCCGTCAAGATTGATATTAGACAACTGTGGCAGACGGTCAAGCTCAGTCTTAATATTACTGCATGTCTGGATACAACGATTTTCAAAGTTATCCTTAATCATCTGCATATCCTCTATACCCTTGGCAATGCGGTCTTTTTCTAACTGTATAAATGTGTTCGTCTCATTTAACGATTCAATCATACTTCTGGTCTTAGCCACATTTTCAGGAACATTAAGTGATATCCTTACTTCATCAGCAAGCTCGACTGCATTAAATCCGTTAAGCAGGTCAATAAGTTTAGATTTATTCTTATTAAATTCATCAACCTTCTTATACTCTAATCTGGTAATTGAAGCATATTCTTTATGAACAGTCTCATATTCTGTAAGATTAGCTGTAATTCCTTGTGCATCCTCAGGACGGAATTCTTCTGGAACATGCATGCCCGCATCAGACACGATTCTTTCAAGGTCTTTTCTGCATACAAGTATGTCTTTTAATGAATCAGACATCTGTCTGCGTGTCTTTTCCTGAACCTTGGTGTTATCCTCTAACTTCTTAATAAGTACCTTGTGCTGTGTAATGAATCCATCCGGGTCATCGCATGGGAATTCATTAAAGCTTCCATAATTATTCTCAATCTGGTTAATACCGTGCGCGATACTTCCCTCAAGTCTGTTAAGAAGTGCTTCCTGTGACTCAAGTTCTTCCCTTACAGCATCACTGCTCTTCACAAGATTATTAAGAGCATCCTTGGCATTCCTTAACTGCTGTGAACCTGCTGCCATAATCTCACCGGCTTCATACTTTGCCTTAATATCGTCAAATGTATAACCTCTGTACTCTATTGCATCACGACATTTGTTCATAGATGCAGACAGATGATTCATCAGCGCCTGCTTATCTGCAAAGTCACTGTTCTTCTGTGAAAGTGCTGTCTTTAATCCGGCGAATCTGCTCTCAATTTCATCCTTATCAAGACGGTATGTATCATCATCGATTTCTATCGAAACATTTTCATCATAATAAGGTGCATACTGCTCCTCCCATGACTTAATGATTTCCTCATATTCCTTTCTTGTACTGTCCTCAAAATCTCTTGCAGTATCATACTCAGAATTAGCAGAAGCTGCTGCCTCCTCGCACTCATATATGCGGTTTCTTGCACTGTCCACATCAGCCTTCAGTCCCTTTAAGCGCTCATACTTTTTATCTATAGAAGTATTCATCTCCATAATACGCGAGAGCAGGCTGCATGCTGTTTCCTTCTCTTCTATATCATCTCTTGTCTGTGAAAGCTGACCTGCAAGCTGTTCCTTTGCCACATTTAATGCACTTCTCTTCTTCTCAGCCTCAATAATTGCAGCCTCGCTGTCAGCAATCTTTAATCTGATTGCTTCTGCCTCGGACGCATCCACCTTTCCAGACGCAGCATTATATACAAGTGCAAATGTATAATCATTCCACACAAGCCCCATTCTGTCGGCCAGCTTTCCTGCCTGCGCCTTATGCGAATCAAGCTCCTCCTGTGCAAGCTTAATCTGTGTCTCAAGCTTTGCCTCATCACGAAGGAATGACATATCCTTTAATGCGAATACAATCAGGTCTTTGTTAATCTCTAACTTAGTATCAATAAGCACCTGCTCGCTTATAACAGGATAAGCAACCGCACCCTTGCCGAAATCCTTAAGCATCTCATCTGCTTTGATTCTCTCGAAATCGTTCTTTATTATAAATGCGTACTCAACGAAAGGTGTTCTCTTTAATACATCTCTTTTCTGTCCTGCATTCAGGGCTGCGAACCACTCATGACCCTCAACAACATCTGAACCATACTGGCTCTCAAGGTATTCCTTAAGCCTGTCTCTTTCAGGACTCTTACAGATATATGTTCCCTTTCTTGCATTGTCAATAAAGTTCTCAAGTTCCTGGGCTGCCTTACACTCTTCTGTATATTCACTACGCATCTTCTGGTAAGTCTCAAGAATAACCGAAAGCATTGCCTCGTCATTATCTGCACTGTATATTTCACGGATTTTGCCCATACGCTCGTTATCAGCATCTCCAGCCTCATCAGCCTTTTCAAGCTTTTCTGACTGCTCTGTAAATATATCAATAAGTGCTTTATTGGCAGATATTGTCTCATTAAGTGACATTAACTGCTGCTGCACATCATTGAATTTTTCGGACATTCTTGTCTCTTCATTCTTTAACAGTTCTTTATCGCTGAATAACTTGTCATATTCTTCAGACGCATTTTCACATACGACAGTTCCTGCCTCTGATAAAGCTGCTCCAAGCTGTGTCTGTAATTCCTGTATCTCATTCTCAAGATTATCCGAAAGACTGCCAAGACCTGCCGCCTCTTTGTCAGCATTTCTAAGGTTATCCTTAGCCTCTGATAATCTGACTTCCAGAGCCTTAACACGGTTAGCTGCTATATCAAGCTTTTCCTTAAGTCTTCTGGTCTCTGTCTCATAGAATTTTCTGTAACCTGCAGCAAGTATCTTTAACTCTGCTGTTATATCAGTATCTTCTCTTAGTCTGTTATCTATCGCAATCTGAAGTCCTTTATAAGACTTCTCGTACTCTGCATAATCTTTATAATCACCCGCAGACTCCATCAAAGAAAGCTTTCCTCTTGCCTCTTCAATTGCAGTATTCTTAAGTTCAAGTGCCTTTCTTGTCTCATTAACAAGGCTCTCAACTCCTGCCATCGAATTCTTTTCAGACATAACCTCTGCAACTGCTATAGCTTCCTTCTCATGGGCAAGCTCATCATACATCTTAGTGATAAGATCGTCCTGACTCTTAAGTTCCTTATCCTTCTTATCACTTTCCCGCATAGCAACAAGAAGCAGGTCATAAAGCTGCTTCTCTATCTCTTCTTTTCTGTTGTAAAATGCTTCATATGTCGACAGATATTCTTTAAAACTGTCGATAGCTGCAATCTGGCTGTCGTATGCTCCAAGCTGTGAGTGTTTCTTTGAAAGCTCCACTAACTTGTCCTTAATATCCATAAGAGTCTGAGCCATCATGCCCTCATCATTATCAACTGACAGCTTGTTATTGAAAGATTTCTGGATAATCTCCTCTATAAGCAGATCCTCAACAACCTTACGGCTTGTCTTATAATTTGACTCGAAATATGTTCTTACATGTCCCTCTGTCTTGTTAATTCCACGCACAATTTCCCATGCACTCTCATATATTCCGTAGTTACTTATGAAGCTCTGGTAATCACCTTTTCTGTCAAATATCTTAACAACATATTTGTACCCGCCCTTCTCAAGGTCACGAAGATAAGCCTTAAGTCCGTTATATGTAATTCTCTCTCCATTACTTACAAGTGGAAGATTCTTAATATCGTTATCGCCAAACTCCCTGTAGAATATGCAGTAATTAAAGTATTCAACACTTGCTGTCGGTGCAGCTGTCTGTTCCTGTCCATCCTGATTCTCATCGTCTGTGCCTCTTCCCTTTCTTGCACAGAAACCAGTTGTCATGAACCTGAAACCATCCTTCTGATAACATGGATCTAACTTCCACTCAACCAAAGAATGAATACATGTATTACCGCTTCCCTGTCTGAAAAGCTTCTCAATAGGCTGCTTGTCATCAAGTGTGCAGTTAGGAAGCATATTCTGCATAAGAAGCAGCATAAGCAGACTCTTACCACCGCCATTGGCAAGGTCATATATAGTATTCTGGCAGTTGAAGCGCATCACGAAATCGTCGTACACCTGTGTACCGAAATTATATTTAACATTATTAACTCTGATTCTGTTAATCTGTGGCATCGCGTCCTCCATTCATAAGTTCGGCAAATCGTCCTCTGTAATCATCAAAATAATTCTCTATAAGACTTCTGAATCTGTCTGTCGGATAATATCTGTCCTGACTCTCAACTAAAAGTTCCTGCGCAACGCAGAAATTAAGCACAAGCTTTACCATACCCGACTTGGAATTTCTTGCTGCTCTCGCTCCTGTCTGATCCTCTACGGTTGTCACCGGAAGCTCGTCCCATGTAAGTGCTATCTGCTTAAAGCTGTTCTCCTCAACCTCATCAAGCACAAGCCCTGCGCTCTTATCGACAATACCACCTGTTGTCTTATCAACATTTTTAATGATGTCCTCAAGTCTTATGAACTCAGCATAAGTTGAACTCATTGTATCTGAATAAAACTCTGTTATTATGTTGTAGATTATGAAATACGCAAGATATAATTCTTTATTAACTCTTAATCCAAGTACATTTCTTAATTCCTCATTGGAATATCCAAACACCCTGTTATTATCACCTGCACTCACATACAGACCATTGTTATATTCATATATGTTAAGATTAAGTTTCTTAAGTGACATATGAACTATGTCATACACTTCTGCATTATTATTGTATTCCTGATAAAGAGCTGCATTCTCGCCCCTCTCAGACACATTTTCCCCTGTGATAAGCTTGGAAACTATGTCCAGCGCCTTATCTAGATTTCTATTCTCCATGTGCTTCCTTTCGTACCAATTCAACATCTGCCATCATACAGTTATCCGACAATATAACCTGCCCGCCAAGCCCTTTTCTTATTGCAAATGTAAAGCTTTCCGTATCTTTAAAGCCTTCCCCTAAGTATGCATCAAGAAATGTATCTTCTCCAGCATCACCGCCAAGCTGGTACTCATCCTTCTGGCACAGATTAACAAAGAAAGAGAAGAAATCTGCATTTCTTAAAACCTGCTCACCATACGCCCTCTTCATTGCATCTGCAAACTGACCGAGTGTTATAATGTCCGATTTTTTCAAACACGCAATGAGATTTTTCATAAGAAATACATAATTATCCTTAATTCTCTTTTCTTCAATCTCATCTGCGAATTCAATATCTTCCGGTCTTTCATTGCTTATAAGCTCTTTCTCCTCATATCTTGGAGGCTTCACCATAAGCGCATCATCAATGCTTATCAGGTCAAATGTCTTTCTTATGTTCGGCTTTAGAAGCGGACTTAACATTGTGACTAATATATCTGCATTGTCCCTCTTAATCATATCTGAAAGTGCCGATGTGAAATCCATATGGCTTCTTAATCTGCCAAGCTTGGCGCGTCTTACTGCGTCATCGGTCATCTTCTGCATTTCTGTACAATCCTTTAACAGCTCGCTGTGCCTGTTCATTGCCTGCTTAAGCTGAGTCTCAAGACTGTATATTTCGTTCATCGTCCTGTAATAGCCTTCGCCTGTGCTGCCCGATGCATTAAGCTTCTCGATTGATTTTGCAATAAGGTCACGGTTCTTCTTAAAAAGCTTTTCTTCATCATCAAACCATTTCATTCCTGTCTTGACGAATTCCTCATAAGCCTCTATTCCTGCAAATACATCGCCCGACAGAATTGTCAGCACTTCATTCTTCTTTAACTTAAGACGATTGACCTCTTCGTTGATTCTTTCAACCACTTCAACTCCGCCACGGAAGTTCTGTGAATTAATCATTTTTTCAAGAAGAAGCTGGGATACGCTTATCCTGCTCTCGTCCTTGATTTCCTTGGTATCAAGATAGAATTCAATAGCATCAGGGCTTATCGAATACCACACGGTATTGTCTCTTATCGAACTCTCGATTATCTTCATTCTTGATACTCTCTTTTTCCTGTCCACCGGATCAAAATACGAGAATTCAAATGGTCTGCCATCATTCTTTATCTTGTCAAATATATAATCAGCAATCTCTTTGCTGTCCTGTTCATTCAAATCAAGCCCGAAATCTCTCTTAAGTATCAGTCTTAAGAAATCGAGATATTCGGGATATGTAACATCCTTTTCCTTAAAATTATTCTCCTCTATAAAGAAACGGAGAACTGCCATAACTATATAGCCCATATCAAGGATTTCGTATTTGCCATCCTTGAAATTAGAAAATGATGTGTCTATCAGTCTGAAGAAAGGATAATATTTCTTCAGATTAAGCATTCGTTCACGGTGATCCGATATGATATCACCTGTCATATTCTCTGCCATAGTATTCTTCA
>ENA-ORUB01003312-ORUB01003312.1-human-gut-metagenome-genome-assembly--contig:-NODE-3312-length-13794-cov-5.785792_pt1 | contig 13794 bp, 12 predicted proteins | sample MGYA00241918_ERZ509200 | MGnify/ENA primary metagenome ERZ509200 (study PRJEB26280, sample SAMEA2338853) | human gut metagenome | biome: human gut; feature: human-associated habitat; material: faeces... | reverse complement strand
GAGGAGCGCCGGCGGCGCAAGGAGCGCACGCGCCGCGAGAGCCTGCGTCGGCGCTTGGGCGACTCCTCCACGTTCAAACGCGAGACCTTCTACGCTCTGGAGAACCTGAATCGGGCGAACTGGCCGGCGAAGATCGTCGGAGGTGCGCTGTTCGCGCTCATCCTCCTGAATGCCGTGGTAGTGTTCGTCTCCGCTCAGCCGGGGCTCGATCCGGTGGCGGCCAATATCATCCAGGGCTTCTACCGATTCTCCACGGTGTGCTTTTTCGTGGAATATATCGCTCGTATCTGGATTGCCGATTTGGCCTACGGTAACTGCACGCCGGCTCGTGCTCGGCTGCGCTATATCTTCTCGCCGTGGGGCATCATTGACCTCTTGTCCTTCGGGCCGAATATGGCGGCATGGTTTTTGCCCGTCACGCCCGCGCTGCAGAACGTCATCAGCGTGGTGCGGTTGGTGCGCCTGATAAAGATCTCCCGCTATATGCGCGGGCTGCGCACCATCGGTCGCGTCATTTCGAAGCACTACCATGAAATCGTGGCGTCGTTTCTGGTCATTGCCATGCTCGTGGTGGTGGCCAGTGTGGTGATGTATGAGATTGAGCATCCGGCTCAGCCCGACAAGTTCAACAACCTTTTGTCCGGCATCTACTGGGCCGTGACCACTGTCACAAGCACCGGCTATGGCGATTTGGTGCCCATCACGCCGGCGGGGCGCATCGTGGGTTCGGTCATCATGTTCCTCTCGGTGGCGCTCGTGGCCATTCCCGGCGGCATCTTCTCGGCCGGCTTCGTGGCCGAGTTCCAAAACGCCAACCTCCGCAAGATCGAGCGCGACGTCCGCCGCGAGGACGCTCGTCAAGACAACCGCGACGAGGAGGAGCGCGCCGCCGACGAAGAAACCGAGCATGACACGCCTCCTCCCTCACAACGTGCCCACAAATGACGGCTTCTCGGGGTGGAGGTTTAGCAATTCAAGATAGGGAGTGCTAAACTGCACGGGAACTATTTACCGTGCCCGACGTGTCAGTTTTACCAGAGAGAAAGCATTCGCAGAAGGGCACCAACCCAAGGAACGAGGCAACCATGTCATTCGAGAAATTCACGGACAAGGCGCGCAAAGTGCTTGTCCTGGCTCAGGATGAGGCGCGCTCGCTTCACCAGCCCTACGTGGGCACCGAGCATATCCTGCTCGGCCTCATCCAGGAGAAGGACGGTCTTGCCGCCCAGGCGCTCGACCGCTTGAACGTCAGCTACGACGGCGTCGTTCAGGCCATCCGCCAGGTGGTCACCATCGACGAGGACACCGACGTCTCCGGGCATCTCTCCTTCACGCCGCGCGTCAAGCGCGTGCTGGAGAACTCGCTGCGCGAGGCCATGCAGATGGGGCAGTCCTACATCTCCACGGAGCATTTGCTGCTCGGCATCGTGCGCGAGGGCGAGGGCACGGCGCTCGAGGTGCTGGGCCGCCTGAACGTCTCCGGCGACGACGTGCGCGGGGCGCTGAACGATCTTGTGGGCCAGTCGCCGGTCTACGCCGGGCGCACGGGCTTCGACGGGCCCAGCTCATCGGATTCCATGCTCACCGAGTTCGGCACCGACCTCACCAAGAAGGCCCGCGAGGGCAAGCTGGATCCGGTGATCGGCCGTGCCTCGGAGATCGAGCGCGTCATGCAGATCCTCTCGCGCCGCCAGAAGAACAACCCGCTCATTCTGGGCGAGCCCGGCGTGGGCAAAACGGCCATCGCCGAAGGCCTGGCCCAGCTCATCGTGGCCAACCAGGTGCCCGACATCCTGCGCAACAAGCGCCTCATCACGCTGGACGTTTCCGCGCTCGTGGCCGGCTCGAAGTACCGCGGCGAGTTCGAGGAGCGCCTGAAGAAGGTCATCAAGGAAGTCATGGACGCCGGCGACGTGCTGCTGTTCATCGACGAGATCCACACCATCATCGGCGCCGGCTCCGCCGAGGGCTCCATCGACGCGGCCGCCATTCTCAAACCCCCGCTATCCCGCGGCGAGATCCAGATCATCGGCGCCACCACGCTGGAAGAGTTCCGCAAGCACTTGGAGAAGGACTCCGCGCTCGAGCGCCGCTTCCAGCCGCTCACCATCAACGAGCCCAACGAGGAACAGGCCGTGCGCATCATGGAGGGCCTGCGCGACAAGTACGAGGCGCACCACGGTGTGCACTTCACCGATGAGGCGCTGACCGCCGCCGTGCAGCTGGCCAACCGCTACATCCAGGATCGCTACCTGCCCGACAAGGCCATCGACGTCATGGACGAGGCCGGCGCCCGCATGCGCATCCGCAACATGACGCTGCCCAAGGAGCTGCGCGATTTGGACGAGAAGCTGCGGAAGTGCCGCGCCGAGAAGGACCGCGCCATCGGCGACCAGAACTTCGAGCGCGCCGCCGAGCTGCGCGACGAGGAAGAGGCTCTGAAGAAGGAGCGCGAAGAGGCCGAGAAGCAATGGGAAGAGGACACCTCTAAGACGGTGCAGAACGTCACAGTAGAGGACATCGCGGATGTGGTATCCATGTCCACCGGCGTGCCCGTGAGCAACCTCACCGAGGCCGAGACCGAGAAGCTGCTGCGCATGGAAGGCGTGCTGCACGAGCGCATCATCGGCCAGGACGAGGCCGTCACGGCGCTTTCCAAGGCCATCCGCCGCTCCCGCTCGGGCTTGAAGGATCCGAAGCGCCCCGCCGGTTCGTTCATCTTCCTGGGCCCGTCGGGCGTGGGCAAGACCGAGCTTTCCAAGGCGCTGGCCGAGTTCCTGTTCAACTCCGAGGACGCGCTTCTGTCCTTCGACATGTCCGAGTACATGGAGAAGCACACGGTGTCGCGCCTGGTGGGCTCGCCTCCGGGGTACGTGGGCTTCGACGAGGGCGGCCAGCTCACCAAGGCCGTGCGCCAGCGCCCGTACTCGGTGGTGCTCTTCGATGAGATTGAGAAGGCGCATCCGGACGTGTTCAACATCCTCCTGCAAATCCTGGAGGAGGGCCGCCTCACGGACGCCCAGGGTCGTACCGTGGACTTCCGCAACACCGTCATCATCATGACGTCGAACGTGGGCGCCCGCGACATCACCACCACGACCACGCTGGGCTTCTCGAACTCGGGGCAGAACGGGCTTTCCGACAAGGAAATCAAGAGCCGCGTCATGCACGAGCTGAAGAACGCCTTCAGGCCGGAGTTCTTGAACCGCATCGACGAGATCATCGTGTTCAAGAGCCTGACCGAGGACGAGATCGTGCAGATCGTCGACCTCATGGTGGCCGAGCTGCGCGAGCGCATGATCGCCCAGAACATGACCATCAACCTGGACGACGCCGCCAAACGCCTCGTGGCCAAAGAGGGCACTGACACCGCCTTCGGTGCGCGCCCCTTGCGTCGCGCCATCCAGCGCATGCTGGAGGATCCGCTGTCCGAGCAGATCCTTGAGGGCCGCTGGACAAGCGGTTCGGTGGTGGACGTCACCGTGTCCGAGGACGGTGAGGAGCTGGTGTTCTCCGAGGGAACGGGCTCCATCCCGGCGCCCCGCAAGCGCGACTCCATCGCCCGTGACGCCGAGCTTTTGCTGACGAACTACGACCTGGGCCACGCCGGCGTGGGAAGTGGCCGCGGCGCCGGCACCCCCGCCGGTTCCCTGGCGGGAGGGGAGTAGGAGCGGACTTTCAGCACTAGCGGGGCTGCCCTTCGGCTCCGCCACGGTTGTGCTTCGGTGTCAAGCGAGGCCGCGCCTCGGCTCCGCCGTAGCTGCGCCCAGCCGCAATCCGAGCGTATTCTAACCGCATCTTCAAGGAGGCTCCCCGGAGCCTCCTTCTTCATGTCTGAACCGCGATTGGGACGATTTCGATTTCCCTTCCCGAATGCCAGTTCGACCCCGGAATGGTAAGAGCGCAAGACCTCTGGAGCGCGAAATCTTACCAAAGCGGGCTTCAACTGGCATTTTTCGTCCTCGCGCCTTACCAAAGCGGGCCTGAAGTGGCATTTGCGGATGAAAATCCGAAAATGCGCGCGATGGCTTATACTATGTCCCAACATTCCACGAGCCCTCAGGGGGTACTTATGCCGAACATCATCGATCCCGTCACCGAGCCCTCGGTTCTTCGCGAGCCGTCCTTTTGCATGGATGAGCTCGATTTCGATGCCCTGAGCTCGCCACTTCTGCAGCTGCAGGGCAAAGTGGACAAAAAGCCCCAGACGGCGGCCATCATTCTGGCCGGTGGCACAGGGGAGCGCTTCGGCAAAGAAGGTGGCAAGCAGCTGGTGGAGATTGCCGGCAAGCCCATCCTCACGTGGTCGGCCGAGGCCTTCGACGCGGTAGGCGATGTGGGGCTCATCGTCATCGTGTGCCCCGAGGAGCGCATGCACGAGTACTTGTCCCGCGCCATCGACCCGTTCCCGTTCGTGACGCCGGTGGTGCTCGCGCCTTCAGGGGCCATTCGCCAGGAGTCGGCGTTCTCGGGGCTCGAGATGGTGGGCGACGAGTACGAGTACGTGGTGCTGCACGATGGCGCCCGACCGCTCGTGTCGCCAGACCTCATCGAGCATACCATCAACATGGTCAAGGGCAATTTCGATGCCGACGGCGCCATTGTGGCGCATCCGGCGGTGGATACGCTGAAGGTCGTGGAAGACGGCGTCGTGGTGGGCACCCCCGACCGGTCGGTCTTCTGGAATGCCCAGACGCCCCAGGTCTTCCGCGCGGGCATCTACCGCCGCGCCCATGCGAGCGCGCTGTCCGACGGCTTCGTGGGAACTGACGACTCTTCGCTCATCGAGCGGCTGGGCGGTAAAGTGCTGATCGTGGAAGGGAAGCGCGACAACATCAAGCTCACGGTGCCCGAGGACTACGTGCTTCTCGCCAGCGCCGTCCGCACCATGCTTTTGAACTCCGAACATCGGTGATGGTCGACGAAGGGGGCCGATTTGCTGCAAAATCGGACCTTCCCAATGACCAAGAAGGAAATGAGAAGGGTTCTCAAAGGCGTCATGCGTGATGGGAGAAGGCGGAAGGAGTCTGAATGAACGATCTGCGCAATCTTCGGACGGGGCTGGGGATGGATGTGCATGCCTTCGCGCCGGGCCGCAAGCTTATTTTGGGCGGGGTGGACATCCCGCACCATCAGGGGCTCGACGGGCATTCCGACGCCGACGTGCTGGCCCACGCCATCTCCGATGCGCTGCTCGGTGCTGTGCGCGGAGGCGACATCGGGAAGTTGTTCCCCGACACCGACCCGGCCTACAAGGATGCCGACTCGCTCAAACTGCTCGCTGAGGTGGCCCGCTTCGTGCGCGAGCGCGGTTTCGAGATCATCGACGTGGACAGCGTCATTGCCGCCCAGGCCCCGAAGCTCTCTCCCTACCGCGAGCAGATGCGCGAGAACCTGGCAGCGGCCATGGGAGTGCCTGTGGAAAACGTCGGCGTAAAGGCCACCACCACCGAGCACTTGGGCCACGAGGGTCGCGAAGAAGGCATCACCGCCTACGCCACCTGCCTCGTGTGTCGCACTTAAAGGCCATCAGAACCTAACCTGGACCTTCGACTATGCACCGGAGAAGGCGGCCTTCTACGTCCTGCGCGTCCGCTCGGTGAGCGACGCCGGCGAGGTGAGCCCCGCGAGCGTCTTCGCCGAGCTGCAGGCGGGCGAGTGGGAAGACGCTCGCTCGGCCGCCTCGTTGCCGACACGACTGAAGCGCCGGCGCGAGTTGTGCGGCTTGACCCAGGAGGAGCTGGCCGGGCGATCGGGGGTGAGCTTGTGTCCCATCCAAATGTACGAGCAGCGGCAGAAGAACATCAATCGCGCCTCCGCTGAGGCGGTCTACCGCCTCGCCTGCGCCTTGCACTGCTCCATGGAGGGACTGCTGCAGTTTTAGGTTGATTCTCGCAATCTAAAAAACTCTCCCAAGCGTCGCACATTTCTCCGCTCTCAAGCGTATTGTCTGTGAAAGGCCTTTTACGGAAGGCGGTGACGGCGGGGCAGGCTAGCGGCTGCGGCGTTGGCGCCTTCCTTTTGGACGAGAAGGAAACCCGTGGACAACCGCCAGTACCGACAGATCGTCGATGACTACGCCGACATGGTGTACCGCATCGCGCTTAACCAGACGCGGCGTGTGCCCGATGCCGAGGACGTGGTGCAGGCGGTGTTCCTGAAGCTCTACGAGAAACCGCCGGCATGGTTCGGAGATGATGGCGAGCGCGATGGCGAGCGTGCCATGGCGGCCGAGGCTGAGCGCGAAACCGCCCGCGATGAGCGTTTGCGCGCTTGGCTCATCCGCGTCACGGTGAACGAGTGCAAGAGCCTCTGGCGCAGTCTGTGGCGCCAGCGAGTCGAGCTGCGCGAGATTCGCGACGGCGACGCACCACCCTTCGAGGAACCCGCTTTCGCCGAGCCAACCCATGAAGCGCTGTATGAGGCGTTGGGGGAGCTGCCCGAAAAATGCCGCATCGTCGTGCACCTGTTCTACTTCGAAGACATGGGCACGCGCGAGATCGCCGAGGTGCTGGGCATCAAGGAACCCACGGTGCGCACCCGGCTCGTTCGAGCAAGGAAACTATTGAGACAGTCATTGAAGGAGGCGTGGGAAGATGAGCAACTTCAGCCAATACAAAGCCATGATGGGCGAGGTCCATGCCTCTGCTGACCTGATAGGAAAGGTTAAGGGCATTCCCATGGAGAAGACGAAGAAACGCACGACGGCCCTGAAATTCGCGACGGCCACCTGCGCGGCGCTGCTCGGGGTATTTGTGGTCACCAACGGTGTCTGCTATGCCGCTACGGGCGAGACCTGGGTGGAGAAGGCCACGGTCTACATAAACGGCGAGCCGGTGGAGTTGGACGTGCGGATGAGCCAGAACGGCGACACCGCCGTCGGTGAGGTCAGCTACACGGTGGAAGACGCCGATGGCGAAGGCTGCGCGGTGCAGATGACCATGATCTCGGAAGGCGGCGACTTCGACGACACCACCTACGAGATCCACGATTACACGGTGGAAGGCGCTGAGGACGGCTCGCCGAATGCCGACGACATGGTGCTGGAATCCTCTGACGGCCATGTGGTTCTAGCTCCCGAGGGCATCGAGCCCATCGACCTCACCGATGAGCTTGCCGCCAACAGCGCCGCCACGGGCACCTATGAGAAGGACGGTGCCACCTACGTGTACCAGGTAAGCGGCGAGCCCGGCAATTGGCACGCCTCCGTGCATCTTGCGGGCGTCGACGCCGAAGCTTTCTCATCCGCCGCTGCGGAGGCGAAGTAGCCTTGGCTGCTGCTGTGAGGGTGCCGTAGGTTAGGCAACTACTGCGGAAATGCAGCAGGCCATCTGTTGGTCTCGCCGCATTCGAAAACTCTTGTAAGTCGAATTGCGCTTCGAGTGCTCTCTGTCGAATTCCCGCCCGGCCGTGGTGCTCGGGCGGGAATTTGCTTGTGGAAGTAGCTGAAATGGCTTGAAAATCACGAAACATCGGTCGGAGAGCTTGTTTTTGGCATTCTTTGTAATACCGGAGATAGTGTTTGCGCAGGTCGCGTATTACAGAGAGACCTGAAACGCAGATTCCGGCCAATGTTTCGTCGATTTCAGGCCATTTGAAGGGTGCGAGGTCTCATTTTGTGGATTTCGCCGATGTTTCGTGATTTTCAAGCCATTTCAGGATCGATACGTATCATTTTCCGAAAGGGAGAGAAGTGCTTTTCGACGCAAACGCAGAAACGCAACGACGAAGCGCGGAAGGAAGTGGCTATGGCGAGGTTGACGGAACGGGCCTTCGAGAACGCAGTGGTGCGGCTGCGCGACGGCCAGGGCGCGTTGGGCCAAAGCGCGTTGGATGTGTTGCACGAGCAGCGGGAGGAACTGGCGAACCAGATGCTGGCGCGACTGGCCGGCAGCGACGAGTTTGCCGCCATGCTAGAGCGCAACTTCGCACCCTACCGGCGCCTTATGACCTATTACGAGTGCGCCATGATGGAAGTGGAGACGAAATTCCGCGTGCTGGACGCCGAATTCGGCCTGCAGCATGATCGCAACCCCATCGAGTCCATCAAGTCGCGCTTGAAAAGCACCGACAGCCTGGCGAAAAAGCTCGTCCGCAAGGGCTTTCCCATGTCGGTGGATTCCATCGAGGAGAACATCTACGATGTGGCCGGCGTGCGCGTAGTCTGCACCTTTCCCGAGGATATGTTCTCTTTGGCCGAGTCGTTGCTTTCCCAGGACGACGTGCAGCTCATCGAGCGGCGCGACTACGTGGCCTCCCCGAAGCCGAGCGGGTACCGCAGCCTGCACCTCATCATCGAGGTGCCCATCTTCCTGGAGCACGAGAAGCGCTCGGTGAAGGTGGAAGTGCAGCTGCGTACCATATCCATGAACTTCTGGGCCTCGTTGGAGCACCAGCTGCGCTACAAGAAGGAGCTTCCGGAAGAAGAGACCGCGGCGGTGGCTGCCGAGCTGGCCGATCTGGCCGAGACCGCTGCCGATCTGGACCGTCGCATGCAGGCTCTGCGCAACTACTTGGACGATGGGGAAGAGTAGAAGCCTCGTTCCAAGCTCGCATCTTGGTCTGCACTCGAAGCGTAGCGCTGGCGGAGTTCTCTCAGAGGGCATCCAGGGATTTTTCGCACAGATGACGAATCTCGGGTACAAGACGCTGCGCGAGGGGGGCACCCCCCTGTAATTCTGCGGCCTCACGGGCAATGTCGCAAAGGTGATCAAGAATTGCCTGAGCAATATTGGCATACAGATTGAGCGCCATTTCCTCATCGAGGGCTGCTGCTTCCGCAAACCGTTGGATATGGGATCGCCGCAACTTTCCCACGTGGTTTTCGCCGCCGATGCCCATGGCCAGTCGCCAGCCGCCTCGGGGTGGCTCGTAAGCAAGCCCCGATGCCGCATCATAGAGAGGGGCGAGAAGGGGGCCGTTCGATTTCGTGAGAATAACTGAGTAGTTTTTCGCGTGAGCGTCAGGGGCCCCGATAAGGTAGTTGAAGAAAAGTTCGGCAGCGAAGAGAGGGACGTTGCGATCGCTGTTCGGCCGGCCGTTTAGCAAGTTCGCGATATCGCGGGCCGAAGGGCCGCCCTCATTGGCGTACTTGTGGTCGGGCAGCACACCGAGGGCCTGGCAGAAATCTTCTTGATGGATGCGGATTACCTTATAAGTGTCTTCGATGATTCGATCATATCTTCGTACAGCAATGGCGCCTATGTCGGCGAACGTCTGGAATGTCGACTGCGCGGCAGGAATGCCGCAGAGCGTTGCGAGACGCAGGCAGAGATGCTCGTTGAGAGCTTGGTGGGTGAGGGCTGAAATGCCCGGTTTCACAATATGCGTGGTTGCGGCCGCGCCTTCGCAGGTGAACCATTGGTTGCCAAAGTTTGCGAGGGCGATTTTCGATTGCTGGCCGCCGAGCGACCAGTGTTCCTCCGGCGCTTGCCAGGTAGCTTGCTCGCTGTTCGCAATGGATCGAAGGCGGCGGCCGATTGCCTCTTCGGCGATGGGTTCGTAGTGGCCTGGTTGATCGAGTGCCTGGGGGTAAAGGTCGGGAGGAAAAAACTGAACAGCACCGGGACAATCCTTGCCAATGTGCGAGAGCAGGGCAAATGGATTGTCGGCCGAAACGCCGAATTCTCTCCCCAGGGCTCGCCGCAGGTAATAGTTGTCGGGAACAAGGCCGAAAAGGTAAGGCCTGACAATTTTGTCGCCGTATTCTTGATTGGACAAGGGCATGGAGAGGGAAAGGGGTGCTCCTTGGTATGCGGGTAGGTACGCGAAGGTGAGCGTGCCGTTCTCGTGCTGGCGAACCGTGCCAGCGGGTTTGCCTTGAATAGTTACGGAGAGTTCCGCGAGTACGGGAGAGGGCATGGCGGCCTCTTTCTAGCTTTGGTTCGGGATAGTGCGCGACCGTGCTTTAAGGAGGTCGGCGTTCAGCGTAAGATCAGCCAGGGCTTCTTGAATGCGTTGCTCGCGGACGATATCGTCGGTTGTGTCAGGCGCGGAGTAGTTGAATTGTGGCAGGGCCGGGTTCTCGTTCTGATCGCTGAAAAGAGCCAGATGTAGACCGAGCGCGTCGAGGATTCCGATGAGTTTTTCGGGGTAAAGAGCGGTTGCGGTCCCTTTCTCCAATCGCACTATGAGCGAGCGGGATACGTGGGAGGCATCGGCCAGCTCTTGTTGGGTGAGCCCCTGCTGGAGTCTTTTTTCACGAATGGCTTGGCCAATTTGGCGTACAGTTCGGATGCTTTCCATATTATTCCCTTCGGATGATTTCGAGTCATTGTACCAAATGAATGTAGCAGTAGTGCATCATGAAGATAATGTTGCAAAAATGCGACATCTGTGGAATGGACTTCGTAGCGAGAGGCTTAGCTTGCCGGCTAAAACCCGCAAGCGCCATACCATTCCCGATCGGTAATAGAATCGTCCGAACTTCCTTTTCATTCCTGATCGGTAATGAAGTAGTTCTTGGTCAGCAAATGCTCTCGATAGATGACGAAGCCATCATGCTCGTGATGTAGCACCGCCTTGGTGGAGTATGCCGTGCAGCTCACCGGGTCGCTCTGTGGGCTATTTCGGTGGATCGCCATGGGCTACCCTATTGAAATTGTGATGCTCATCCGAAGATGCTCAGTAGCAATAGGTGCCTGTCACGCGGAAAGGCACGCCCATTTCGTCACACAGATCTTCGAAGCTGCCTTCTTTGTCGCGGGCCTTCCACTCGTCCCAGCAATCGTAGAGGCGCTTATGGTGCTGGAAAGAGGCAATGCGCTGATCGTCAAGTGAGAATTTGCGAATGAGCCCCTCTCCTTCGTTGATAAGATCGTGATACTCCTCAGTGGGGTAGATGCACCCCTCAGGAAAATGGTGGCGGCCGAACCAGAGCCATTCGAGGAGTTCATCGAAATAGAGATTGACGGACTCCTGATCGACGTCCTTGCAGGCAAGTGCCTGCCGCAGTCTTGCGAGAGCTCGCTCGGAGAAAGTAGGGTTGTATCGGAATAGCTCGAAATACCAGCGAAGCCAAGGCATACCCTGCCGATCGCATTGGCGGCCCATCGTTTTTTCTACGAGTTGCTCAAGACCGTAGGGCAGTCGACCATGATGCCCGAGGGGGCTTTCTCCTTGCGCCTTGCGAGCAAAGAACTCTTGGCAAAGCGGAATAATGAGCGCATCGCGCTCCTCGTCGGTAGGGAGCTTTTCTAGCCGATCGACCAACTCTTTCATAACGGAATTGGCTTGCTTTTTGAGGCCTCGATGCCAAAGCTCTCCATATTCATCGAGGTACTGACTGAAGGTGCTGCAATCCATGCCGGAAAGACCCCTATCGTAAACTTGTGGCTGGGCGCGTGGGGCTTTTGCTAGAAGAACCTAGGGCGGAGTATACTCGATTCGCACATTCGATGCTGACAAGAGGGCCGTGTCGGCTCATAGATCCTGGCTGGTAGGGCGTGATGGGTAAACTTTTTGAAGGAGGCAGCGATGCGCGAATGCTTTGAATCGGAGCATAAATACAGAGATCTCGAAATGCCCCCTTTTATGGAGGCGATTGTAGATGGCGATTACTCGACGGTTAGTCGTATGCTTGAAGAGGGGGCGTCTCCAAGCGACAAAATAGCATTTTTCGCGAACCGTGGCGAGCGTGGCCGAGACGAGCTACATGCGGTACCTCTAGAGATCGCGATAGGGGCGCGAGAGTTTGAGATCGCGAAATGCATTATCGACCATGGGGCGGATTTGTCCGACGAAGCGCCTGGCTATCTTTATCGCGCAATAAAGGCCGATAGCTTCGATCTTTTTTTGCTACCTTCTTGAAGCGGGCATTCCCGTGAAGGACGAGCGCCGGCACATCTGGCTCGTTTTCCAAGCTTTGTCGCAACGTGAGCATCCAGAGTCCTACTTGGGCGTTTTGGATGATCTTGACTTCGACTACGCAAATGAGGGCGGCAAAGCTTTGCGGGGCGTTGCGTGGGCCGACGATATGGCTTCGGCAAACTTCTTGATAAAACATGGGGCCGACGTTAATTACCATGAGCCTGACATGGTTCATCCCTATGGGGACACGCCCTTATGCGTAGCCGCCTACAAAGGCCATGCTGCCATGGTGCGTTTTCTTGTAGAAAGGGGCGCCGATGCTACGATCGCCAATAAACGAGGCGATCGCCCGTACACAATGGCCGTCCAGGAGAGGCACGAGGAAATCGCTGAATTCCTAAAAGAGCATGAGCCTCCAGAATGGCACAATCAGCAAGAGAAAGAGCGCGCGTTGAAGAGCTATAAGCTGCCTGCGGGGTTGGCACGCGTGCTCAAGGAGGGACCGCGGCGGATTGAGTTTCCCAGGGGGGACTGGGCTCAGTGGGCAGAATACTACGACTATCTCGATACCATCGAATTTCGCCGCAACCGCAGAAAGTACCTGTCCCTTATTCGGGAGATCGATCGTTACGGAAGCGGGTACGTCATTGCGTGGTGTCCGCGAGATAAGAAAATCTGGTACTTCGATGACGAGCACGGCGAGGCGTGCCCCATGGCCAGTTGGGACGATTTCAGAAAAGATCCCGGTGCGTATATCAATGGGATATTCAATGGCGATTACGTAAACGGAACGGCTCCGCAGACTTGTGCGGTGAATGTTGAGAATTCGAACGGTCAATAGGGAGCAATTTGTTCTGATCGACTTGGGTCGCAAAGGTGAGGGTGCTTTCTTGCGCTACAATGGCTCTCATTCTGAATGAACGCCCGAAGGAGCTTTTATGATCAAGCTGTACGATACGCGCCGCCGCCAGAAGGTGGACTTCGAACCTGTCGAGCCGGGGAAGGTCTCCATGTACGTCTGCGGGCCGACGGTGTACAACCGCATCCACATCGGCAACGCGCGCACGTTTATCTCCTTCGATATGATCCGCCGCTACCTCTCCTGGCGCGGCTTCGACGTCACCTTCGTGCAGAACGTGACGGACGTGGACGACAAGATCATCCGCCGGGCTGCCGAGGAGGCGCGCACGGCTGCCGAGGTGGCCGAGGAGTACACGCGCCTGTTCATCGAGGACATGCATGCGGCCGGCGTGCAGGATCCGGACATCCGGCCGAAGGCTACGGAAGAGATCGGCACCATGATCGCGCTTATCGAGCGCTTGATCGAGCGCGGCCACGCCTACGTGTCGGAGGGCGACGTGTACTTCGACGTGCGCTCCTATCCGGGCTACGGCCAGTTGTCTGGGCGCGATATCGATGAGGCGGAAAGCGGCCACCGCGAGCTGCGCGCCGACGGCCAGGGCCTGGAGGAGCGCAAGCGCGACGAGCTGGACTTCGCCCTGTGGAAGGCGGCCAAGCCCGGCGAGCCGGCGTGGGAATCCCCCTGGGGCGAGGGCCGTCCGGGCTGGCACATCGAGTGCTCGGCCATGTCCGAGAAGTACCTGGGACTGCCCTTCGACATCCACGGCGGCGGGGCCGACCTGGTGTTCCCGCACCACGAGAACGAGCGCGCCCAGTCCGAGTGCGCTTGTGACAGCACGTTCGCCAACTACTGGATGCATTCCGGTATGCTGCAGATCGCCAACGCCGAGACCGGCGAGACCGAGAAGATGTCGAAGTCGCTGAACAACTTCCTGCTGCTGCACGAGGTGCTGGAGCAGGTGCGTCCGGCGGCCCTGCGCATGCTCATGCTACAGAGCCACTACCGCAGCCCGCTCGTGTTCGGCGAGCAGCGCGTTGCCGAGGCCGACGCGGCCCTCACGCGTATCGAGAACGCCGTGAAGGCCCTGGACTGGCTGCTGGAGACGGGCACGCCCCGCGGCGAGG
>ENA-ORUB01003310-ORUB01003310.1-human-gut-metagenome-genome-assembly--contig:-NODE-3310-length-13805-cov-2.364436_pt1 | contig 13805 bp, 9 predicted proteins | sample MGYA00241918_ERZ509200 | MGnify/ENA primary metagenome ERZ509200 (study PRJEB26280, sample SAMEA2338853) | human gut metagenome | biome: human gut; feature: human-associated habitat; material: faeces... | reverse complement strand
AATGGGCATTTCGCTGTGTTCGTATAATTATGGGGAAAATGTGGTGCAGGAAGAACTGTATCTGCCGGTAGATGTTTCCTATGAGAGTATGGAAGAACGCATTGGCGGCATTGCTTATGTGAATGACAACAATTTGTTTTATATTTTAATTGACGATACATTGTATGCCATTAATTTAATCAGCCGTGAAGTCATGACAGAAGTTTCAGGGCTGGCACAGGGAACGTATGCCGTTTCTAAAGGCAGAAATATGATTGCATACAGCGAAAATCATTCGCAATATGATACGGACAGTATCCGCATTTTCAATATGCAGGATGGCACGGATTATACCATTCGTGCAGATGCGGGTGAAAAGCTCAAGGTGCTGGGCTACATTAATTCAGATTTTATTTATGGCATTGCTGATGCAGAGGACATTGTATCCGAAGGCGACGGCAATACTTTTTTCCCGATGTATCAGGTGAATATTATGGCATCGGATTATACGATGCAGAAAGAATATAATGAGCCGGGCATTTATGTGTCTAATGCGATTGTCGATAAGCTGCGTGTGAATCTGTACCGTGTTGTGAAAAATGCAGACGGCAGTTTTTCAGAAACAACGATGGATCAGCTGATTAACCGGGAAGAAAACAGCACCAGTGACGGTCTGGTTATTGATACCATTTCAACGACCAACCGAAAGACCGAGGTGATTCTTGTGTTAAAAAAAGCGATTTCTAATGTGAATAATATCACGGTGCGTTACTCAGATAAGATGATTTTTAAGAAGGATGAAACATCGGATTTATTAATGAAACACTAATGAGAGGTTTGCATGAAAAAGTTTAAGAAAATCATACGGGCAGTTTTGGTGCTTGCGGTGCTTGCGGGACTCATTTATCTGATTCCAAAAGTGATTACGGTTGTGCGTTTAAAACGTGCGGCGGATTCTTATGTAGCGGCAAGCTCGGTCAGTACCTTTAAAGATTCAAAGACAACGATTATCTATGATACGAATGACCAGGAACTCTGTACAATGAAGAATACAAAGGATATGTATTATGTGTCGTATCAGGAGATTCCGGTGACACTGGTCAATTCCTTTGTCGTCATGGAAGACCGCCAGTTTTATAAACATTCCGGTTATGATATCAAGGCAATTCTGCGTGCCATTGTGATTAATCAGAAAAGCAATGATATTGCGCAGGGGGCAAGTACCATTACCCAGCAGCTTGCAAGAAATATTTTCCTGTCGCAGGAAGTGACATGGCAGCGTAAGGTTGAGGAGATTTTTATTGCGGTCGGTCTGGAAAAGAAGTACAGTAAGAATCAGATTCTGGAATTTTACCTGAACAATATTTATTTCGGAAACGGATATTATGGCGTGGAAGCTGCGGCAAGAGGATATTTTGACAAATCCGTGTCAGAGCTTACGCTTGCGGAACAGACTTTTATCGCGGCGATTCCCAACAATCCGACACGCTATAATCCGCTGACAAATTATGACAATACCGTCCAGCGTAAAAACCTCATTTTACAGCAGCTTTACGAGGCGGATGATATTGGTTCGCTCGACCGTTATATGGCTGAAACAGAAGAGGTTGTCTTAAATCCGCATCAGACAGAGGAGATTAACAATTCGGTTGTAACGTATGCAAGGCACTGTGCAACCGAATCGCTGATGAGTGTATCGGGCTTTACCTTCCGTTATAATTTCAGTTCGGAAGACGATTATAATGCATATGAAGCTACGTATGATACATTTTACAATATGTGTCAGCAGAAGCTTTTAAGCGGTGGCTACAGCATTTACACCTCCATTGATATGAATATACAAAATCAGTTACAGCAGGCAGTAGATAACAATCTGGCGGCATATACGGAAAAGTCTTCGGAAGGTGTATACAGTATGCAGGGAGCGGCAACGTGTGTGGATAACAGCACCGGAAATGTGGTGGCGATTGTCGGTTCGCGCAGTCAGGAAGACATCAAGGGCTATGTTTTAAATCGTGCGTATCAGAGTTACCGCCAGCCGGGCAGTTGTATTAAGCCGTTAAATGTCTACACACCGTATTTGCAGCTTGGCAATACGCCGGATACGAAGGTTACCGATTCGCAGATTGACGGCGGTCCTGCCAATGCCGATGCAAGCTATGCCGGAGAGATGACGTTGACAGATGCCGTAAAATGGTCTAAAAATACGGTTGCATGGAACATTTATCAGCAGATTACGCCAAAGACGGGAAGTTCCTTTTTAATAAAAATGGGATTTCATAAAATCTGGGTGGATAAAGATTACAATGCCGGTGCATTAGGCGGTTTTACGTATGGTGTGACAACGGAAGAAATGGCAGGCGGATATGCAGCACTTGCCAATGACGGTGTATACAGAAAAGCAACCTGTATCCGTCTTATTGTAGATGCTTCCAATAAAACGGTTGTCAATGAAACGAACCGTGACAGCAAGGTTTATGATAAAAGTGCATCGCGCATGATGACACAGATGTTAAGGGAAGTTGTATTAAGCGGTACGGGAACATCAGCAAATGTGGAAAATGCAGTTGTTGCCGGAAAAACGGGAACGACAAATGCCAGCAAAGATGTATGGTTCTGCGGATACAGCAAGTATTACACCACAACGGTATGGGCAGGATACGATTATCCAAAAGAAATGTCCGGTGTCAACAGCCGTGTCAATGCAATCTTTAAAGATTTTATGACGGCGGTGCATACCAATCTGCCTGTAACAGATTTCAGTACGGTTACACAGCAGACAACACAACCGGAGACGACAGCGGCAGTACAGGAGGAAACGGAATCCTTACCGCAGGAAACTACAGCAATTGTGCCGGAAACGACAGGTATTGAACAGGTAACACCGCAGCAGGTTCCGTCCACGACAGCACAGGTGCCAACAACAACACCGTATCAGCGATGGACGACAGCACCGGCACAGCCAAAGACAACGGCACCGATGCAGTATGGCGATATTGACGCCACGACAAGAACCGATCCCGATGCAACGGCACGCGGAGAGTGGTAAATGTGAACAAGCCATAAATCAAAGTTTGTTCACATAACACTTTGTGCCGACAGCGGCACAAAGTCGTCCGTTGATGCGGGTAGATGAGAAATCGAACAAGCCATAAATTAAAGGGATAGGAAAATGTGAATCAACATTTTCCTATCCCTTTTTGCCGGGCAGCGCCCAAAGCCTGCATACATTAATATTACTTGCCGTAATGTGTTTCGTTGTATTCCTTAACACGCTGCTGGATTCTTTCAACAGGGCTTAATAAGTTGCTGATAGAAGAATCGTGGTTTAACGTATCAACTAATAAAGCAATGTATTTGCTCATATCTACATTGATATACCAAGGCTTAGAAAGCAGTTCTTCCGGCTGGTATACAAGGTTCGTTGTAAGAACACGGTCGATAACGCCGTTTTCATAAGCTTCATCAAATTTCTTAAATCCATTTGTGAACAGACCAAAGGTTGTCGCACAGAAGACTCTCTTTGCTTTTCTTCTCTTTAATTCAGCAGCAACATCAATCATGCTTTCGCCGGAAGAAATCATATCGTCGATGATGACAACATCTTTTCCTTCTACGTTAGAGCCTAAGAACTCATGGGCAACAATCGGGTTACGTCCGTTGACAATCTTTGTATAGTCACGTCTTTTATAGAACATACCCATATCCAGACCGAGGACGTTTGCAAAGTAAACAGCACGTCCCATACCGCCTTCATCCGGGCTGATAACCATCATATGGTCGCTGTCGATGTGTAAATCGTCAACACCCAGTAAAAGATATTTAATAAACTGATACGTAGCAGAAACGGATTCAAATCCCTTTAACGGAATTGCGTTCTGTACACGCGGGTCATGTGCATCAAATGTAATGATGTTATCCACACCCATATCTGTGAGTTCCTTTAATGCAAGTGCGCAGTCTAAGGATTCACGTCCTGAACGTTTATGCTGTCTGCTTTCATACAGGAATGGCATAATAACGGTAATTCTGCGTGCTTTACCACCGGCAGCAGCGATAACACGCTTTAAATCTGCATAGTGGTCATCCGGTGACATATGGTTCTTATAACCGCATAAAGAATATTCAAGGCTGTAATTACATACGTCAACCATGATATATAAATCATATCCACGTACGGAATCGTTTAAAACACCCTTTCCTTCACCGGAACCAAAACGAGGGGTGCTTGCACTTACGATATAAGAATCTCTTTTATATCCGCTGAAAGCGAGTGTAGATTCATCTTCGTGGTCGCGCTGTTCTCTCCAGTCAACAAGATAATTATTTACCTTTTTGCCTAATTCTGAGCAGCTGGCTAAAGGAACGATACCTAAGGTACCATATGGAATAGTTTGTGTGTGACGTTCGTCTCGTGGCATAATTAAAATCCTCCATTAGTATAATACGATACAAATTTGTATTTAACACAATATAAAATATAATCATTCTTTGCCGATAAGTCAATGATTTCCTAAGGTTTTTGCCCTGTTTTTTTCAAAAGACGGATATCGGCACCCGCAAGCTTTAACAGCTTATAAGCACTGGTAAGGCGCGAAAAAATTCGCTCCGAATACATGTTGCGGATATCTGAGAGCGAAAGGTTGGTTGAGATAACCACGCTTTTTCTTCTGAGAATCCGTTCATTGATACAGTAAAACAGGCGGGAACTGGTGTAGCTGTTGGCAAATTCCGTGCCGAGGTCATCAATAATGAGCAGATCACAGTCTAAAATGTAGCTGCTGTCAATTGCCGTATCGGATGTATCCGGCTTGTTAAAATCCTGCTGTTCAAAGCATTGGAACAATTCCACGGCAGTCAGGTAAATGACACTGTGCGAAGAATCAAGCAGTTCCTTTGCAATGCAGTTGGTTAAAAAAGTCTTTCCAACACCGGTATCGCCAAAAAGCAGCAGATTATCATAGGTGGTGTCAAATTCATCCACAAAGCGGTGGCATATGGACACAATATTCTGCATATTATTATAGGGTGTCAGTCCAATGGACGGAATCGGCGTTTTTTTATCATACCATTCATAGGAAAAGGTATCAAAATTTTCCGTCGTGATGATATTTTTTAAATTAGAATCGTGATACACCAGCTCAATGGCTTTTTTGGTGAAGCAGGCACATTTATGCTGACCGATATAGCCGGTATCCTTGCATTTTGGACAGGTATAGACAGGCTCTAAATAGTCTGCAGGTCTGCCAAGAGCAGCAAGACAGGCGGCTTTACGGTCTGCAAGTTCTGAAAGCTTTTTCCGGTAGGCGGTCTTGTAATCCGGATTTTTTAACATTTCTGCCGCCGCCTGCATGGAAAGCCCGATAATATCGTCTTCGATTTGGGCAATTTCAGGACATGCGGCAGTCACCTGCGCATACCGTTCATTCTGGATATGCCGGTTTTCGGTGCGGATCGCATCGTAAATCCGCATAATTGCATCATGTTGGGAATTGGTAAGTGCCATAACCTTGTCCTTTCTAGCTGTTATTGCTGATTAAAGCGCTCTCTAAGCTGTCAATGTCGGTATCACGCTGGTGAAAATTGTGAAAACGGTTGTTATTCGTGCCGGGAGCAGAAGCTGCATTGGATGCTTTTTTCTGATTGCGCAGCAGTTCATATTCAGCATCTGATTTGCGGATATCTTCGGGTGTTTTTACATTTGCCTTATTCCATTTGGTAAGGATAGAGTCTGCGTATTCAAAACTCGGCTGATGCGTTGCCTTTAAAGTGCGGTTGCAGGCTTCAATAATCATATCGGCATCAAAGCAGTACGTGTCCGTCCATTTGGTGATAAACTCCCGTTCCCGCTGTCCGGGGTCGCGGCTTCCGATGCCAAAGGCATTCATCACGGAGTAAATGGTCATATTGTGGTTTGCTGTTTCAAGCTTTGCCTGTTTGACGGAAGTAATTCCGGCTTCTGCCCAGCTGGCAGCAATTTTTTCAATATAGCGCATACTCTTATGACCCTTTTGTACACAGTAGCCGACCAGATATTCAATCAGGTCTGCGGGCAGTTTTAAGGTGTCGTAAAAATAGGCAATCCGCTGAAGTGCAGAAGAACCAAGAGGTTCGCCCATGTATTCTTCTACGGCGAATAAAAGCATGGCAAAATTTTCATCGCCAAGTTTAAATTCGCTGATGCGGGTCATGGAATAGGATTCCGGACCGGCGGTTTCTTTTGCGGCTGCCGTTTCCATCAGAGGAGCCACAGCGGATGTCATAGTGTGAGGTGCAGAAGCTGACACGGCAGTATTGACAGCCGGACTGTTTACGATGGCAGTTGGCATGACAGAATTGTCTGCATAGCGGGGGTCAGCCTCCCTGGAAGCGGACGAAGCGGATAAATCCGTAAAGGAGATGCCTGTCAGCATGCCGTCCGGGCTGAAATTTAAGCGCAGGGCATTCATTTTATCCCAGTAGCGCAGCCCGCGCAGAATGTCGGCTTCCGTCTGGTTGAATAAATCTGCCATTTCAGACACAGATAAAGAAATGTGACCGGCAGACACACAACGCAGAAGATACAAATATATTTTTACAAATTCACCATTTGCCTGTGGCATTAAGGTGTCAATAAAATAATTGGAAACGGCGGTGTTATCCGCACGGTTTTCCATATGTAATGTAATTGTATTCATACAAAAAACTTCCTTATCAATTCAGTTTCTTCATTATAACACACACCAAAACAAAATCAACAGGTGGAAAACACAGGGTTATCCACTGGGGATATTGTGGATAATGTGGACAGCGGTTTCCGTTTTTCCTGCTGCCACACTGACATACACCTGTCTTCTCCGCATAAAACCTTATGTTTTTAAATCGTGCGACATTATATTATGTTAATCTGGAAATCCACATTTTTTCGTTCTGAAAAATGTTGAAAACGCTGTGGATATTGTGGACAAATCGAGAGTACATCACTCTCCAAGGAGCTTTTCTCCCACTCTTACGATATCTCCGGCCCCCATAGTTATCAACACATCACCCTGCATACAATGTTCAAGGATAAATGTCTCAATTTCATCAAAAGATGGGATATAGTGGGCTGGTGTTCCCAGTTTTTCGATCCTGGAAGCAATATCAGCAGAGCTTACACCTAAGGTATCTGTCTCTCTGGCTGCATAGATGTCTGCCAGGATCACTTCATCTGCTGCGGAAAGCGCCTGGGCAAATTCGTCTAAAAATGCCTTTGTACGGGTATAGGTATGTGGCTGGAATACACACCACAGTTTCTTGTGCGGATAATTTTTAGCCGCTGACAGTGTAGCCGCAATCTCCTGTGGATGGTGTGCGTAATCATCGATAATGGTCACGCCGCCGATCTCACCTTTTTTCTCAAATCTGCGGTCTGTTCCCTTAAAGTTTTTAAGACCGGACATAATAGCGTCAAAGCCAATGCCCAGTTCCATAGCTACTGCAATGGCTGCCAGGGAATTGTATACATTGTGCTCGCCTGTTACACCTAAGGTAATGCGGTTGACGATCTCACCCTGGACAACCAGGTCGTAGGAAGGTCTTGCAAATTCATCATAGGTGATATTCTGGGCTGTATACATGCTGGAAAGGTCTTTTCCGAAGGTTACGATACGGCATGGTAAGCCGGATGTGATTTCGTTTATGTTTTCGATACTGCTGTTGATGACTAAAAGTCCGCCTTTTGGAAGTTTTTCTGCAAATAAGCGGAAGGAATGACGGATGTCGTTAATGTCTTTGAAGAAGTCCAAGTGGTCTTCTTCAATGTTCAAGATCACTTCTATGGTTGGATAGAAGGATAAGAAGCTGTTGGTGTACTCGCAGGCTTCTGTTACAAACAGGTCCGGTCCGCCTACACGGATGTTGCCGCCGATGTCTTTTAAAATACCGCCTACGGAAATGGTAGGGTCTGTATCAGCTGCTAACAGGATGTCTGTGATCATGGATGTGGTAGTTGTCTTTCCATGGGTTCCGGAAACTGCAACAGACTCTTTGTAGTTGCGCATTAATTCGCCTAAGAGTTCTGCTCTGGTAAGCATTGGGATGTTCTTGTCTTTTGCTGCCTTGAATTCCGGATTGTCCGGGTGGATAGCTGCAGTATAGACTACAACCTGGATGCCTGGCTCGGCTTCAATGTTAGAGGCTTTCTGGCCGTAGTAAATTCTGGCGCCCTTTTCTTCCAGGTGACGGGTTAAAGGGGACTCTTTTGAGTCGGAACCGGTAATAGTGAAGCCTTCTTCTAAGAGGATCTCAGCAAGACCGCTCATACTGATACCGCCGATGCCGATGAAATGGATGTGGATCGGGGTGGTGAAATCTATTTGATACATGGTGTGTCCTTTCTACGCGCTCTACTGTCTGCTTCGCAGACGGGTTGTTCGTTAATGGGCTTGAAAAAAACAAATGCCGCTTTCGCGGCGCTTGTTTTTTTCGGCACCCATTACATTATAACCACATTTACCCTGAAATGCTACTGGATTTTCTGTCAAATGTACTGCCAGCTTTATGCTTTTTTCCTTTGTACCTGCATAAAAACTTGCTGTTTTCCAGATTTATGCTATATTAAATTTGAACGTTATTCTTAGGAAAATGTATCATGATCAGACCTTTTTATAAATTATATACTTTGCAGGAATTTGCCCGTGCAGACCTTTTATGGCTGTAACCAGATGCTTTTTACCTGTATCATGTATACAACTTTATTCTACTTGATTTTCTATGATCTTATGGTCTGGAACTGAGCTTTTTACTCTTAAGTTTCCGTTCATTGTATCCCCAAAACAAACTAAATAAAGGCTGAAAAACAGGGGGAGCTGTGAAACTGCAGATATGCAGATAGAACCAGTGCCGTTTTATCAGCGAAAAAGGAGAACACAATGAAAACAACAACTGCAAATCCCGTAACTTCTGAGATGTCCCGTTCACGGACCACTTTTATGGTGAAGTTAGCTCTTATGGTTGCCATTATCTTTGTCATGGCATTTTCACCTCTTGGTTATCTGCGTACCCCGGGACTTACCATTACCTTTTTAACTGTGCCTGTTGCTGTAGGCGCCATTATCCTTGGTCCAACAGCCGGTGCCATCTGCGGCGGTGCTTTCGGCCTGACCAGTGCCATTATGGCTCTTACCGGTGGTTCTGCTTTCAGCGCAGCTTTATTACAGATCAACCCATTTGGTCTTTTATTTACTTTATTAGTTCCCCGTATCCTGGAGGGATGGCTGTGCGGCCTGATCTTCGCTGCTCTTAAGAAAGTTTCCAAAAACGGAGCTTTCGTTATTGCAAGCCTTTCCTGCCCGCTGTTAAACACCCTGCTGTTTATGAGTTCCCTGGTACTGTTCTTCTTCCATACAGAATACATCCAGAACATTGCTTCCGGGCTTGGAACTTCCAATCCACTGTTCTTTGTTGTCCTGTTTGTAGGTATTCAGGGTGCTATTGAAGCTGTTGTATGCACCATTCTTGGAAGTGCTGTTTCCAGAGCACTGACAGCTGCTTTAAAGAAATAACTTAATTTAACATGAAAATACGATTTCCCGGGCAGTTTTGTCCGGGAAAAATATTATAAAGATGTATAAGGAGATTTGTTTATTATGAAATTATTTCCGCCTTTGAAAGAGATTTCTATTACCGAAATTGAAGGGCTCCGCATAGGAAATGCCCAGGACTTAAATGCCATGACTGGCGTTACCGTGCTTCGTTTTGATGAGGGAGCAAAGGCCGGCTGCGATATCAGCGGCGGTGGTCCGGCTTCCAGGGAAACACCTCTTACTTCTCCTGTTACTGCTGATAATCCCATTAATGCCATTGTATTATCCGGCGGCTCTGCTTTTGGACTGGCTGCCAGTGACGGTGTTATGCGTTATCTGGAGGAACATGGAATTGGCTATGATACCGGCTTTGCAAAAGTACCCTTAGTGTGCCAGTCCTGTATTTATGACCTGGGGATCGGCCGGGCAGATGTGCGGCCGGATGCTGCCATGGGATATGCGGCATGTGAAGATGCGGAAAAGAACCATCCGGAAAGTGGTATCACCGGCGCAGGAACAGGCGCCAGTGTTGGAAAGATCTGTGGACGGGAATATGCCACAAAAACAGGTCTTGGCATCTATGCTGTCAGTGCAGGAAGCCTGAAAGTTGCCGCTGTCGTTGTTTTAAATGCCCTGGGTGATATTTATGATCCATCTACCGGCGAAAAGATCGCAGGACCAAAACTTCCTGGTATGGACGGCTTTGCAGACTCCAGAGAAGCACTTTACAAACTGAGCCAGCAGACCGATCTGTTCCGTGCTAAAAATTCCAATACTACCATTGGTGCTATTATCACAAATGGTGATTTCTCCAAGGCTGAATTAAATAAGATCGCTTCCATGACCCGCAGCGCCTATTCACGCTGTATCAACCCGGTAGGAACCATGGCAGACGGCGACTCTATCTACGCTGCTTCCTGCGGCCCAAGAGTGACTGCAGATGTAAATATGACTGGAACTCTGGCTGCTGAAGTAATGGCAGAAGCGATCCAGATCGCTGTAAAAGCTGCGAAATAACCCTTCTAAAACACAAAAACCGCCAGTAAAAGCTGCGAAATAAGAATGCGTTTTCCTTTCCTATCTTGGTGGGGATAAATCTTCCCAAAATACAAAAACCGCCCAACGGCGGTTTCAAACAAATCTCTTATATTTTCCCCCACCTGTTAGTCTGGCGGGGGATATTTTTATACCTTAGTCATCCTCTTCCGGTGCTAATTCCGTTGTCTCATGCTCAGGAGGCATGATCTTAGAAAATACGATAAATCCGATGAAAGCTGCTACCAGGCCAGGAATGATCGGCTGGCTGAACTTAATGCCAAAGAGCACGCCTCCGGAAATATGCTCCAGATAAACAACAACGATTGTTCCTGCAAGCAGGGATGCAATGGTTCCTGCCTTGGAAGCTTTCTTCCAGTAATGTCCCATAACATATGGGAAGAAGGAACCGGCTGCACGTAAGGTAAAGCAGAACATCAGGATAGAAACAATGCTCTGGGTATTAAACAGTGCAATAAACATAGATGCAACGCCTACCAGACACATAACGATCTTTGTTACGTTCATAACAGACTGGCTGGAAGCATCCGGTTTTAATACTGCTTTGTAAATATCATTTGCGAAAATAGATCCGGCACCTAACAGGTCAGAGTCGGAACTGGACATGGTTGCGGAAATGATGCCTGCAAACAGCAGACCGCAGATCAGTGCCGGCATGGTGTTCATAGCCAGTACCGGAAGGGCGTAACGGGCGCCTACAGAAGCAAATTTATCTGCGCTGAACTTGCCCATGTTGATCAGTGCCAGTGTAATGATACCTAAAATAGTAGGAACAAATGCGTAAATAAAGTTTACAAGAGCTGCCAGCCATGCGCCGCCCTTTGCTGCTTTCTCATCTTTTGCAGCATAGAAACGGGATACTGCTTCCTGTCCAACAGAGAAGGTTGCTGTATACATAACAACCAGGGAAATAATGCCAAATACATCATAGCCCTTAAACATGCTCAATGTTCCCGGCTCAATGTTTGCAGTTACGCTGCTCCAGCCACCTGCGTAATTTAATGCGAAAGGAATTGCAATGATCATACCGATGACGATCAGGAATACCTGCACAAAGTCAGTCAGTGTAACACTCCACAAGCCGCCCATAATGGAATAAGCAGTAACTACCACTGCCACGATCACAACTGCCACCTGGTAATCAATATTTAACATGGTGGAAAGGATAACCGCTGAGGCAATAAACTGTCCTGCTGTCAGTCCTACCAAAGGAAGCAGCATGATGATCGCTGTGATCAGACCACATTCCTTGCCATAACGTCTGCGGAAATATTCCGGAACGGTCTTAACAGTAGCCGCACGGAATTTCGGTGCAATAAAACTTAAGATTACAAAGGCAATACCCATGGTGGTAATATACCAGGAAGCACTCAGTCCAAAGCCGGACATACCATTCTGTACAACACCCAGGGAACTGCCACCGCCGATCTCCGTTGCAGCCAGTGTTCCTGCCATTAAAAGGGGACCTAATCGTCTTCCTGCTACCATAAAGTCTGTGTTGCTTGTGATCTTGGTGGAAGAATACCAGCCGATCCATAACATAAACAGAAGATACACGACCACAATAGCCGTTACAATAATGTTAGTTCCCATACACATTACCTCCTATGTACGCCCCCGTATTAAGAGCCGCTTTTTATGTATTTATATTAGCACAATCTTTACTTGTTGAAAATATAAAAATCCTGTTAAATTTTATAAATTAAAAATAAAAAAATACCCCTCTGCAGCCTCTTAACGATCAACTGCAAAGGGATATCTGTTTTTAATTCAAATAGGATTTAGAAAATATTACTTATTGCCTTTCAAGTACTCATCAATACCTCTGGCGCCTGCTTTACCAGCTTCCATTGCAAGGATAACGGTTGCTGCGCCTGTTACAGCGTCGCCGCCTGCGTATACGCCTTCCTTGGTGGTCTTGCCGTTGGTTTCATCAGCGATGATGCATTTCCACTTGTTGGTCTCCAGTCCTTCTGTGGTAGAGGAGATCAGTGGGTTTGGAGAAGTACCAAGGGACATGATAACGGTATCTACGTCGATGGTGTAATCAGAACCTTCTACCTCTACTGGTCTGCGGCGTCCGGAAGCATCTGGCTCGCCCAGTTCCATCTTACGTACTACCATGCCGGTTACCCAGTCATTTTCATCAGTTAAGATTTCTACAGGGTTGGTCAGAAGGTCGAAGATAACGCCTTCTTCTTTTGCATGATGAACTTCCTCAGCACGGGCTGGAAGCTCTGCTTCACTTCTTCTGTATACAACATGTACTTCTGCGCCCAGACGAAGAGCGGTTCTTGCAGCATCCATTGCTACGTTTCCGCCGCCTACGATGGCAACTTTCTTGCCTAAGTAGATCGGGGTGTCATAGTCATCGCGGAATGCCTTCATCAGGTTGCTTCTGGTCAGGTACTCATTTGCGGATAATACGCCGTTTGCGTTCTCACCAGGGATACCCATGAACTTAGGAAGTCCGGCACCGGAACCGATAAATACAGCCTTGAAGCCTTCCTCTTCCATCAGTTCGTCAATGGTAACGGACTTGCCGATGATAACGTCTGTTTCGATCTTAACGCCTAATTTCTTAACGTTCTCTACTTCCGGACGTACAACTCTGGTCTTTGGAAGACGGAACTCAGGAATACCATAAGTAAGAACGCCGCCTGGCTCATGAAGTGCCTCGAAAATGGTTACTTCGTAGCCCAGTTTTGCAAGATCTCCTGCACAGGTCAGACCGGAAGGACCGGAACCGATAACAGCAACTTTCTTGCCATTCTTCTCAGCCGGAGCCTGCGGTTTGATACCGTTCTCTCTTGCCCAGTCAGCTACGAAACGCTCCAGTTTACCGATAGCAACCGGCTCACCTTTGATTCCGCGGATACATTTTCCTTCACACTGGTTCTCCTGCGGGCATACACGTCCACAAGTAGCCGGAAGAGATGTATACCGAGAAAGAATTTTGTAAGCCTCCTCAATCTCTCCAACTTTTACTCTGCCGATAAATGCAGGAATATCAATAGAAACCGGACAGCCTTCGATACATTTTGCATTTTTACATCCAAAGCATCTCTGTGCTTCCATCATTGCTTCTTCTTTATTATATCCATAACAAACTTCTTCGAAATTCGTTGCTCTTACCTTTGGATCCTGCTCTCTTACAGGAACTTTTTTTAACATATCCATTAGTTGTCACCTCCGCAGTTTCCGCATCCACCATGATGTGTATCT
>ENA-ORUB01003303-ORUB01003303.1-human-gut-metagenome-genome-assembly--contig:-NODE-3303-length-13820-cov-2.742245_pt1 | contig 13820 bp, 20 predicted proteins | sample MGYA00241918_ERZ509200 | MGnify/ENA primary metagenome ERZ509200 (study PRJEB26280, sample SAMEA2338853) | human gut metagenome | biome: human gut; feature: human-associated habitat; material: faeces... | reverse complement strand
CCCGCCTTGACCGCGCCGCCGACAATCATCATCAAAAATAACAGGCAAAGCACGCCGCCGGACGGAAGCCCCCCGCCGGCCGTTTCCGCAAGGAAACCGCCGGCCACAAAGTCCCCGGTCCCGCAGATCACGTAAACCGTACAGATTGCAGCAAAAAACAGCTGTCCGCTGACAAGCGTATAGGTCAGATATTTCCGCCCGGACTGCTTGGCAGCATCATTGCGGTAATGCGCCACCAGCGGATAGGTTGCGATCGTCAGCATCTCATAGAAGATAAAGAAAGTCATCAGATTTGCCGCCAGCGCAATCCCCAGTGCCGATCCCACGCAGACCGCAAACGCTGCGAAATAGCCGGTCTGATTCTGTTCGTGATGTCCACGCATATAGCCGATCGAATAAAAGGAAGTCAATACCCATAAAAAACTCGCAATGCAGGCAAACACCATGCCCGCCGCGTCGGTGCGGAATGCCAGTTCCACGCCTTCTGCAATCTGCCAGAGCCGCGCCTCATAAATCTGTCCATCCAGCACTGCAGGTGTCATCGAAAAGACCAGCCCTGCCGCACATACTGCCGCGGCGATGGTAATGCCCTCGCGCAGATTGCGGTGCAGGCGATTACCAAACAGCAGGATCAGCCCTGCCGCCAGAAGGCAGACACCGACTGCCGCTACCGGTCTCAAACTTTCTATCATGCGTGGATCACCTCCATCAATGCCTTTCCAAAAATACCGCTGACGATCCCTGTATGGAACAAACCCAAACTGACGATCACAATCCCTGCGGTCAGCACCGGTACCAACATCTGCCACGGCAGTTCTGCCTTTGGATACTTGTCACGCCGTTCCTTTTTCGGATCCATAAATACATGCTCCAGCAGTCTGAAAAAATAGATCGCACTCAAAAGACTGCTGAGAATCAGGGCTGCGACAAAGAGGTACTGCCCTTTTTGTATCGCCCCCAGCGCCAGATACCACTTGCTGAAAAAGCCAGCGAACGGCGGCAAGCCGATCATCGACAGGGCGCAGACCGTCATCGTGGCTCCGGTCGCCGGCATTTCGCGGTACACTTGCCCCATGGCCGGCGTATTGTGGATCCCGTATTTGAATTTCAGTGCCCCAGAGGTATAAAACAAGGCAGATTTCATAAACGCGTGGCTGATGATATGCAGCAGCGCACCGACCAGACCGTAGTAATTGCCGAGTGCGATACCCATGGCGATATAACCGACCTGTCCGATGCTCGAATACGCGAGGATCTTGTTATAGACATCATAACGCAATGCCTTGAGAGAACCGTACAGCACGCCGCAGACCGCGAGCACGCTGAGAATCAGCAGGAAATATTCCAAAGCCTCGCCCTGCCCCTTAAAAATCCCATAGAAAAATCGAATCATCGCGTAGGCAGGAATCTTAATCATAATCCCCGCGATCATCGGGTCGGCGCCCTCATGTGCGTAGGAATGCGCGGCAGGCTGCCAGCCATGAAACGGAAACAGTGCCATTTTAATACCGAATCCAACGATCATACAACCGATCGCCAGGATCACCAGCGGGCTGTCCATATTCCCGTTGAGGCGCAGCGTCAGATCTGCCATATTCAGCGTTCCGGTCTGCGCATACAAAAATCCGACGCCCAAAAGATACATCGATGCCCCGACCGTCCCCATCAAAAGATAACGAAAGGCTGCAATCGGCCCCTTGCCTTCTCCTGCCGCGATCAGTCCGTAGCCGGCGAGCGCGGTGATTTCCATGAAAACATAGAAGTTGAACGCATCGCCCGTCGATGCCATACCCAAAAGCCCGATCGCCAGACAGGCGAGCGTCGTGTAATATAAGCTTACCCGCGTGGTCGTGTGCGTTTCCGTTTCCTCAAACGGGCAGCTGTAGAGTGCCGTCAGAAAGGAAATCACCGCGACCAGAAGAATGATCGGTGCATTGATGCCATCGATCACAAACTCGATTCCGTACGGCGGTTTCCAACCACCGAGCCAGTAATGCAGCGCCGCGCCGCCGCGAACCACCTGCACGAGCTGCAGCGCCGCGCAGACTACAGCGGCAAACAACGTGCAGATAACCGCTCTTTTACCGGCATTGCGTGACAGCTTCCCCAGCAGCGGGCAAAGCAGCGCACCGCATAGGGGAATCAAAATCACAAGAAGCGGTAGATGTTTCATTTGCGCCCTCGCTTTCCGGTAATCTCCTCTTCTTCGATCGTGCCGTAGATTTCCTTAATTTTCATCAGCAGCGCCAGCCCGACCCCGGTCGTGCCGAGACTGACCACGATGGCCGTCAGCATGAGCGCATGCGGCAGCGGATTGATATAGGCATCCGATCCGAACACCTCCTCCAGGATGACCGGCAGCGTTGCCTGGTCTTTTTGCCCGAAGGTCAGGAAAAAAAAGATGATCGCGACCTGCATGATATTCATGCAAATCAGCTTTTTCATATAGTTGCCGCAGGAAATCATCCCGTAAACGCCGACTGCCATCAGCATCAGCGCCAACATATAAATGCCACGGTCTGCGAGAAAAAATTCCAGTTGGTTAATCATCGAATCCGGTCCTTTCCAGTACAATTTCCAAAATCTGAATGATGACAGCCATGACGCAGACCGTCACGCCTGCCTCTATCATCAAGATACCGATACTGTGCAGTTCTGTGCTTTCCTGCGGCAGCGGCAGATGTCCGTACTCCAAAAAGTTACCACCGCCGATCATACACAGCATGCCCGTCAGCGCATAAAGGAACGCGCCCGCGCCGCCCAGCAGCAAGGTCGATTCTGTCCTGAGCCGCGGCAGATACATCCCTTTACCCGGCGTGATGCGGTCCAAAAGATACGCGCACGCCAGTAGTGCGCCTGCCTGGAAACCGCCGCCCAGACTGATCTCGCCATGCAGCAGTACATACACCGCATAGATGACCAGAATCGGAATGACCAGTCGAGAAGCAACGTCAAAAGCAGACTTGCTCTCCTGCCGCAAGTTCTTTTGTTTTGCAGGTTTTGCGGCGCTGCCTTTTGGCGGCAGCAGCGTCATACAGACAACCACGCCCGATAAGAACAGCACACAGGTCTCAAACAAGGTGTCAAATCCGCGGTAATCCGCGAGAACTGCAGTCACCAGATTCGGTGAAGCCGTCTCACGAACAGCATGTTCGATATAGTAATCCGAAACCTCTCCGTTCGCCGGTGTATCCAGTGCGCCGATCGTCGGCAGCACGCGGCCGATCTCGAGTGATATCCCCGCAGTCAGCACGATCACCAGCAGCACGCCGATGAGGTGTTTTTTATTGATCTTCTTCATCCGTTCCTCGCTTTTTTCGTATCGATTTGATCACAATGACAAAATATACAGTCGATACCGTTCCGATGACTGCTTCCGTAAAAGCCACATCTGCTGCGCCGACAATGGTATACAACAGCATCGCCGCAAAGCTGAAGGCACAATAGGTAATGACGGAGGACATCAGCCTCTGGTCCACGATAATGAGAATGCTGATACCGATGAGAAGCACCAACAGCACCGCCTCCGCGATCAATACAGACATGCTACTTTTCCTCCTTTTCCTGTGCGTTCCCCTTTGGCGGTGTTTTGCAGTCAAAATTCTCGCAGTCGGTATGATTTACAAAATTTTCCTTCTGAAAAGCTGCTTTCGCGATGGCATGCGTGCCGATCGGACCTGTCAGAAGCAGCATCAGACCGATAAACACGATCTTAAATCCAACCATAGAGAATCCTTCATAGATCAGGAGTCCGATGCAGCACAAAACGATACCCGCTCCGCTTCCGATGCCGGTAATTTGCAGATAGGACAGAAAATCTTTTTGCTTTATGGTACCGATCACAGATACGGCTGCAAAAAAAACGCCGAGCGTTACAAACAAAATGGTCAAAATTTCTCTAATTCCCATGATCCTCTCCCTTTCTTTCCAAATACCGGGCGACAATCAGGGAACTGATAAATCCAAGAACAGCGTAGGAAAGCACAATATCGACATACATATCCGCTCTGCCGTCGATAAATCCGAGCAGCAAAAGCAGCAGCACGATATTGGTTCCCGCTACCAGAATCACAATAAATTTTTCCGAGAATTTTTTTACTTTAAAAAGACGTGTTAAAAGAAGTAAACTGATCAGAAGAAGCGCCCCGCAAGCACAAAGGAAAAATTTATCCATGAACATGAACGGGGTCTCCTTTCCGCAGATGGGATTTGAGCGCGGAGAACGCTGATGCAGAGTCCGCTGTGCGTTCTGATACCGCAATCAGCGTACACTCCGGCATCGCTTCAAATTCGCAAGTCTCGCCGTAAAGCTTTGCGACTCGTCGCTGCATCTTGCCGCTCAGAACATCCGCCGCACAGGCTTCGGTGATCGCATGCACCCCAAAAATACCATCCTCGCTGATCGAAAGCGTAATCGTTCCCGGCGTTAGGGTAATAGAATTTGCGAGCATCGCAGTCGCAAGCGGATTTTCAAAATCCATTCTGAAATATACGACCCGCGGCACATAGTCGGTCTTGCCGCGCAGCACCAGACCTGTCGCCGAAAGGCTGGCCTTCACGACTTCTCCGAGCAGCCACAGGCTGTATCCAAGGAGCCTGCACAGACTGGTTTGCAGCAAATAAATCGGCTCTCCGGTCTTTTTGTTCTGCATCGTGAACAACGGCAGGAACAGATAGGCTGTTCCCAGCGAGGTCAGCAAACCCACTGCCAAAAACTTGACCTCAAACTTGCCGGACAGCAAAATCCAAATGCAAAACAAGGCACAAAATAACTTAAAAAAATAGATCAAGGCTGAACCATTGATCTTTGAATTCCCTGCATGAACTTTCATCATAACTAGCGTCTTTCTCCTGCAATACTTCAACTGTTTACATCTTTTATCCATCCGGATGCTGTTTCGATCCGGTTCTAAATTTATTATAAAGGATGCGTTATATTTTCGTCAAGCACTTTCTTAGCATTCCCTTAACCGGTATACAGTATTTTTGTTTTTTTACACGAATCACGCCTTTGTTTTTTTCTTTTTTCACAAAAAAGCCGGGACAGATCCCGCCATCGGAGATACTGTTCCGGCTCATACTGCTTTTACCCTCGTATGATATACCGAAGATTGTTTTTCATTTTACAATTACAGATATCTGACATAGATATCAATCAGACATATCGCAATGACCAGTACGGTCGCCGGTGCCAGCAGACCGCAATAGGTCCGCCATGAGATCGGATACCCTCTAATTTCTTGTAATCGACAGTTTTGCTGGAGATCTGCTGAAAAAACCGGATGCCGCCATCCCTTCTACCATGACCATCATGCCCGCGATGAAAAATATCGTAGCCCAATTGATACCCGTCGATAGACTCTCTGAAGCGCCGACATGATACCAAAAGGCCACTGTACCGATCTCTGCGAAGTTCAGTGTTTTCCATACAGCACCCAAGTCGTGCATGGCAACGCCAAAAACCAATACCAAGTTCAAATTTCTCTGTGACGATCAGAATAAACATCAAGACAAAGATTGTAAGTGCTAAGATTGCTGCTGTCATATGCACCTCCGATGACACTAACACACTGATTCCTATATTAATATCTTCTTAACATACTTGCAATATTCTTTGCGAGTTCTTGGCATTTTTTTCGCACATTCTTGGCATTTTTTTGGCGTAAACTATATACACATACAAATATGCGCACCTACAACAAAGCCCGGCGCGTACGCCGGGCTTTCTCTTTCGTTTCGTTTTCGCAGATTCGCTCGTTTCTTATTTCAGAACGACAGTTGCGCCAACTTCCTCTAACTGCGCCTTGATTGCGTCAGCTTCAGCCTTTTCGATGCCTTCCTTGAGGTTGGTCGGAGCGCCGTCTACTGCCTCCTTCGCTTCCTTCAGACCAAGACCGGTGATTTCTCTTACAGCCTTGATAACTTTGATCTTTTCTGCACCTGCAGATTCCAGAACAACTGTGAATTCAGTCTGTTCTTCAGCTGCTGCTGCACCACCTGCTGCACCTACAACTGCAACCGGAGCTGCTGCGGATACGCCGAATTCTTCTTCGCAAGCTTTTACCAATTCATTTAACTCTAAAACTGTCATCGCTTTGATCGCTTCGATAATTTGCTCTTTATTCATTTTATTTTCTCCTTTACAAATTTTCTCATCATATGAGATCGTATTTTATCTTCTTTTTACGCTGCGGTGCGCAGACCGCAAGCCGCATTATTCTGCTTTCGCGTCTGCGATAGCCTGGAATGTTCTGACTGCTTTGCTGACAGGGGACTGAATGCTGCCCATGAACTTTGCAATGAGAACATCTCTGGACGGAATGTCCGCGATGGCCTGAATGCCGTCTTTGTCAAAGAAGTTGCCTTCTACCACACCTGCTTTGAATTCCATCTTCTTGAAGTCTTTGATGACTTCGTTGAGCACTCTTGCCGGAGCGGTCGCATCTTCCTTGCTGATCGCAAGTGCGCTCGGTCCGTCGAGCACTTCTGCAAGACCCTCAAATTCGGTGCCTGCGATTGCTCTCTTTACGAGTGTGTTCTTATATACGGTATAGTCTACGTTTGCCTCACGCAGTTTCTTTCTCATTGCATCTGCCTGTGCAACGGTGATTCCCATGTAGTCGATGACAACTGCAGACTGTGCGCCGTCTAATTTTTCTTTAATTTCGTCAATGATGACTTGTTTTGCCTTTTGAGCTTCTACTGACATAGTCAATTCTCCTTTCTTGCCGGTCCGCGCGGGACAAGCAGAGTCATGGGGTACGCCATAAAAAAACCTTGCTCTCCTTACGGATTTCTCCATAGACAGGGCAAGGTCGATCTTTATCTTGTACCTCGGCGGGAAATTAAGCTTACGCACCCGCTGTCTACGGTTTTATTTCGTTGTTATGATTCATTCAGTTCAAAAAAAGCCTTAGATTTCCTACGGAAATCGCTGACATTCTTTCCTTTCGACAACGTCGTAAAGACGATCGAAAGAAGCGACTCAGATTTTGCGGAGCAAAATCGCTGGCTTTTTTTCCTTGCGGCAACGCCGTAAATATAATCGAGAAAAAGCCTAGAACTGGATGACTGCCGGATTTACCTTTACGCCAGGGCCCATCGTGGAAGCAACGGTAATGCTTCTCAGATACTGTCCCTTTGCAGCAGCCGGTTTTGCCTTAACGATCGCTTCAAGCAGTGCATTGAAGTTGTCCGTTAATTTTTCAGGTCCGAAGGATACCTTGCCGATCGGCGTGTGGATGATGTTAGTCTTGTCAAGTCTGTACTCAACTTTACCGGCTTTGATTTCCTGCAGAGCCTTTGTAACATCCATGGTAACGGTACCTGATTTCGGGTTTGGCATTAAGCCCTTAGGTCCTAAGATCTTACCAAGACGACCTACCACACCCATCATGTCCGGGGTAGCTACCACTACGTCGAAGTCAAACCAGTTTTCGGTCTGAATCTTCTGTGCGAGCTCTTCCGCTCCAACGTAATCAGCGCCCGCTTCTTCTGCTTCCTGCGCCTTCGGTCCCTTAGCGAATACTAAAACCTTTTTGGTCTTGCCTGTTCCGTGCGGAAGAACGATCGCGCCTCTGACCTGCTGGTCTGCGTGTCTTCCGTCAACACCAAGCTTGATGTGAACTTCAACGGTTTCGTCGAATTTTGCGTGTGAAGCCTCTACCGCGAGCTTTAACGCTTCCGGTGCTTCAAATAAAGCTGTCTTATCATATTTTGCAACAGCCTCTCTGTACTTTTTACCTCTTTTAGGCATGTTTACCTCCTCGTGGTACTAGCGACTTTCGTCTTCCACTTCTTACTAATCTTCAATAACGATACCCATACTTCTTGCAGTTCCCTTGATCATCTCTGTTGCAGATTCAAGATTTGCTGCATTTAAGTCCGGCATCTTTGTCTTAGCGATCTCTTCAGCCTGTGCTCTGGTTAATGTAGCAACCTTCTTCTTGTTAGGTTCTCCGGATGCTGCATCCAGTCCTGCTGCCTTCTTCAGAAGTACTGCTGCAGGCGGTGTCTTGGTGACAAATGTGAATGATCTGTCAGCATAAACCGTGATAACAACCGGAATCACCATGCCCGGCTGATCCTGGGTTCTTGCGTTGAACTGCTTACAGAAGTCCATGATGTTGACACCCTTCTGACCAAGCGCAGGACCTACTGGAGGTGCTGGCGTTGCATTGCCGGCTGCGATCTGAAGTTTGATATAACCTTCTACCTTTTTAGCCATTTTGTTTCTCTCCTTTCTTTAGATTTTTTCCACCTGACTGAATTCCAATTCTACAGGGGTATCTCTCCCGAACATAGAAACCTTGACTTTCAGTACCTGTTTCTCTTTGTTGATCTCTTCTACTGTGCCCATGAAGCTTTCGAAAGGACCGCTGATAACGCGTACTGTCTCGCCGACTTCTACGTCGAGGTCAATATACACTTTTTCGATTCCCATTCTGGCGACTTCTTCATCCGTCAGCGGGATCGGCTCGGAGCCATGACCCACGAATCCCGTTACGCCTTGCGTGTTGCGCACCAGATACCAGGACTCATTGGTAACAATCATCTTTATAATTACATAACCCGGAAACATCTTCCGTGTTTTGATTTTACGCTGTCCGTCTTTGATCTCAACGCGGTCTTCCGTCGGTACAACGATGTCGATGATAAGGTCTTGCATGCCGCGGTTCTCAACCATCTTTTCGATATTCACTTTTACCTTATTCTCGTGACCGGAATAAGTATGCACCACATACCATTTCGCCTGGCCATCTCCACGAATGCCTTCCCCCTCTAAAGGAGAAACGCCTTTGTTTTCAAAATCAGACATTTTCGTACCTTCTCTTTTCCTTTTTGCTTCGGGAATATCGACAGGATATTTCCCACATGATAAGTAAAGTCCCGATTACCTGCAGGAATTAGCTGAGAGAAATGTTCAGAACACCCTTCAGTGCTGCAAGTACGCCTGTATCGATTAACCAGAATCCCAATGCGAAAACTGCACAAGTAGCGATAACCACCGCTGTATAGGACCAAACTTCCTTCTTGGTCGGCCATACAACCTTTTTCATTTCAACTTTTACGGATTTGAAATATTCCTTAAAGCTGAACTTCTTTTTTGCTTCGTTTGCCATAATGATCTCTCCTTATTTGGTTTCCTTGTGAAGCGTGTGTTTCTTGCAGAATCTGCAATATTTCTGCATTTCAATACGATCCGGATCGTTCTTTTTGTTCTTCATCGTATTGTAGTTTCTCTGTTTGCACTCTGTGCATGCCAGCATTACTTTCACTCTCATGTTGATTGTCCTCCGTTTAACTCAAAATTCAGAGCCCTTTTCAGAAGCTCTGCTTATGCCTAATCATAAAGTTGCCTATTAATTATAAAACAGCGCTTTGTCAATGTCAATATTCTTTTTTTGATTTTTGCCTGCATTTTCAGCTTTTTCCCCGGGAAAGCTCAGAACTCCGTCGGGTCTTCGGCGGTCAGTGGCAGAATCCCCCGCTTTTCCCCCTCCGGCACGTTTTGGTCGTCGATGAAATTCGTTCGGATATAAATACCGGCAGCCTCCGCGACAACCACGCCCGCCGCGTCCAAAATTTCACCCGAGTTAAAATTTTTCCTGCCCTCGCTGCGGTCAATGCGTCCGAACGCGCGCATTTTTGTCCCGACGCGGATTGGCAAATAGTAGCGGACCGTCATTTCGCCGGTCACATACGGGTTGTACAGCGTTCCGTCCGCGGCTTCAACAAAGTTGCAGCGTCCCATCACTTCATCCAAAATCGCGCCAGACAGCCCGCCATGCATGATGCCGTCGTGACCTTCGTGGATCTCTTTTGGCGTAAAAAAGGTCGCCAGTTCTCCATCCTCCAGCTCATAAAAGTCACACCCCAAGCTTGCCGGATTCTCTGTACCGCAGACGATGCTGGTCTTCGTTCTGGTCTGTTTAGCGATCACCCGTTTCTTCTTTCTGTCCGTCTTCTTGCTCTGCATCTTGTTTTGTCTCGCTTTCTGTCTGTATATCTTCTGTCGCTATTCTTACAATTTCATCCACAGCCTTCGCCTCTTCCTCCGGGATCGCATCGACCGTCGCCGCCTTAAAGCCGAGCGCGTAGCAGTATTCATACGCGTTCGTTCCCTTAATCGCCTGTCTTTCGATCTTCCAGTCCGGCATATCAGCAAGCTGCATTTTGATAATCGCTGACATTTCTTCCGGTGTCATGTTGGTTGACATGTTTTCCTTGACCGCGTCCAGGAGGGCGGTATATTTGGTCAGAATCGTCTTGCTGTTCAGTGCTTTTTTGAGAATGGCTTCCAGCACAATTTGCTGATTCTCGTTTCTCTGCATATCACCGGACAGGAAAGCATGTCTTTCTCTGCAGAACGCCAGCGCCAGCTTTCCATCGACGTGATTCACACCCTTGGTAAAGTGGTGCCCGTTCAGCTCCGGCATTCCCTTCATGCCCGAGGTATAGAAGTCATGTTCCGAATTGATATCGATGCCGCCCATCGCGTCGACCAGCTTGATGATCGTACTGTAGTTGACACGCAGATAGTAGTTGATATCGATGCCGAGCGTGGTCTCCACCGCGCCGACGCTTTCCTGCATCCCGTAAAGGCTGGAATGCGTCAGCTTATCCTTCGCATTCTTGGTCGGCAGCGTCACATAATAATCGCGCGGGATTGAGGTCAGCAGTACCTCATGCGTCCGCGGGTTGACCGTTGCGACCATGTTGACATCCGTACGGTTCGTAACGTCGATAGACCCGGACATATCGGAACCACTGATGTAGACATTGAAGCTTTCCTTGGTTACATCGACCGCGGAGGTCTGGTCCTCCGTTTCAATCGGCAGCGAGACCGTATACAGAACTTTGGTTTGTGTTCCCGCTTCATCCGTTTCTGAGGTCTGCGCTGGTGCGGAATCTGTTTGACTGCTGCTTTGCGGGTCCGCAGCTGTATCAGAAGTCGTTTGGGACAGATCATAGTTTGCCGCCGGCACGAAAATCGCCGTATAGCTGCCGTCCAGCAGCTTCTGCATCAGCGTCTGAAAATCCGCTTCATAAGCATACTCCACTGCGACCTGCTCCTGCAGCTTGGCCTTCGCCTCCGAATAACGCAAATCGTTCGTCACATAGGTGCCGACCATCTGTCCGCTGATGCCGCTGACGTTCTCCAAGAGCGCCTCCTGCGGTACGACCACATAGTAGTCCTCTGTTTCCTGTTTTATCTGTGTGATATTGTCTATAAAATCCAATGTGTCTGTCAGATACCAGGTCCCGACGCCAAACACACCGATCAGCAGCACCGCAACGACGGACGCGCCGATTTTTCGTCCCCTTTTCCCTCGTTTGCTGAACATCACCGGCACGATAAAAATCGATGCGATGACCAGCGCTGCGATTCCCGTATAGAGGTATTTTGCCGGCAGGGCATTCAGCTTAATCAGCAGCACCACAAAGGCCGCCGCCAGAATCGTGTATAGGATAGAAAGGAAGCGGCAAAAACCATTCCCCCGTTTTCGTTTCTCCGCCCGTTTGTCGGCCTCCATCTGTGCCATGATTTCTTCTCGTCTGTCTCTTCTCATAAAATCCTCATTGCTTGATTTCCCCTCGCGTCTGCGGTCGCCTCACGGATTCCGGAAGCATCATGCCGCGTTCGCACACGAAAAAAAGCCTTTTTCAAAGCTTATCCGTTACATTATACCTCTTTTTTCATCATTTCGCAACAAAAATTGCATCGCAATGTCCCCACGATACGCCGCGCCGCCCCTAAGCCTGCGTTATGAAGCCGCCGCGCTGCGCTTTCTGTCCCTCCCCGGTAGCAGTTTGCTTCGCTCTGTAGCTTCTAAGCTTCGCAAGTTTCTTTTGCAAATTCCGATACTGCATGATATAATGCTTCCTGTTCGCGGTCTCTTCCGAGCGCCGCAGAGAGTTTCGTCACAAAAGGAGATTTCCATGAAAAAATTCGCAATGCTGCTTCCGCTGATTGCCGGCTCCTGCTGGGGTGCCGGCGGCATCTTTGTCCGCACGTTAAAAACCGCAGGCTTTGGCAATCTCTCCATCATGTGTTCCCGCTCACTGGTTTCCTTTTGCATCCTGCTGATCGTGCTTTTGCTTTACGACCGGAGCCTGCTGCGGATTCATCTGCGCGACCTGCCCGTTTTTCTTTCGGCGGCTATCAACGGCTATCTGCTGATGAACATCTGCTACAATACCAGTGTTGGCATGCTCACCTTAACCCTGGCTTCAGTATTGCTATGCCTCTGCCCGATCTTCGTGCTGCTCTTGAGCGCCGTCTTTTTTCATGAAAAAATCACGCCCGTCAAGGTCTCCTGTATGCTTGCGGCAGTCGTCGGTTGTGCGCTGATCAGCGGTGTATTCGACACGCATACCGCGTTTGTCTGGAGTACTGTCGGCATCTTGACCGGTCTTGGCTCCGCTTTTTTCAACGCCATTTACACCATCAACTCCAAACAGCTGACAGCGCGAAGCTATCACGCACTCACCATCAACATTTATATTTTCGCAATCACCACGCTGATTCTGAGTCCATTTGCCGATTGGAACGCAATCGGCGCATTCGTCTCAGCTGCGCCATGCAAAGGCGCCGCCTTTTATCTTGCGCAAGCGCTGGTTACTTCTATCCTGCCGAATTTTTTCTATGCAGCTTCCATCAAATATATCGATTCCGGCAACGCAGCAATCCTCTCCTGCGGCGCAGAGCCGACCGCCGCCATGCTCTTAGGCATTCTGCTTTATAACGAAATCCCTGCACCCTCCGGGCTTTTGGGACTTGCTGTCACCATCAGCGCCCTGATTATTTTGACAAAAGCGAGCAAAACGGAATCGTAGGCGCCTTTGCACCTATGCCTGCCATGCATGGCAGACGCATCACAAGGCGCTTTTGGTGATATTCCCTATACAATGACAAAAACGGTCTTTCCGGAGTTTCCGGCAAGACCGTTTGAACCATTGCAGCCTGCTTCGCTTCGCAGGCTGTTTTTATTTCCGCGCCATGCAGGCTTAGATAAAGGTCAGCAGTGCGTCGACATCCTTTCTCGGCGGTGCCGCGACCTCCCCCTCCGGCAGGAAACCAATCGGAATCATCGCGCCGACCTGCTGCCCTTCCGGGATCGGAATGACCTTTTTGACCTCTGCATCGTCAAAATAACCGAGAATCACACTGCCCAGCCCCTTTTCGTAGGCTGCCAGGCAGAAAGTCTGTGCCGCGATACCCGCATCAAAATTCTGCCATCTGTCCTCCTTCGGCGTCGAAAAACTGCCGTCTTTTTCAAAGCCGGAACGTCCTTCCACGATTGTCAGCAGTACCACCGCCGGTGCCTTAGCGATGGTCTTGATATTGTATTCAAATCCGTAGGTGCATTTATCGCTGGCGAGTGCCGCGATTTTTTCCGGATTATCCACAACGATATATCTCGCGATCTGAGTGTTTTTCCACGACGGCGCGAATCTTGCGATCTCCACGACCTCCGCGATCAGCTCTCTGGGAACCGGTTTATCCGCGAATCTTCTGACACTTCTTCTTTCCTTGATGCCTGTAATTAAGTCCATTTTCGTATCCTCCGTTTTTTTCGTTCTAAGCAGTACCGCGTCCGCGTTGCCCCGCAGACCCTCCGCACGGCACCCTCGTCCAACTCCACTACCCTTTAGGTATACCACATTTTTGCCAGAACTGCAATACAAAAGCGGCCCCTCGCGGAGCCGCCTATCATCTGCGTGTGAAATAACGCCGGATTTTTCGTTATGCAAGGCGCACGATGCAAGGTCAAATGCGCAGAAAAAATCGCCTGCAGCCAGCAACGCCACAGACG
>ENA-ORUB01003283-ORUB01003283.1-human-gut-metagenome-genome-assembly--contig:-NODE-3283-length-13895-cov-9.131142_pt1 | contig 13895 bp, 9 predicted proteins | sample MGYA00241918_ERZ509200 | MGnify/ENA primary metagenome ERZ509200 (study PRJEB26280, sample SAMEA2338853) | human gut metagenome | biome: human gut; feature: human-associated habitat; material: faeces... | reverse complement strand
CCCGGCACCGGCCGCACCCACCAGCTGCGGCTGCACCTGTCCGCCATTGGCCACCCGCTGCTGGGGGACTGGCTCTACGGCCAGGAGGACCGGGACCTGATCCCCCGTCCGGCCCTGCACTCCCACCGGCTGGAGCTGACCCACCCCGTCACCCGCCGCCGCCTGACGGTAACGGCCCCGCTGCCGGAGGATATGGCCCGGCTTCTGCCGGAAGATATGAACAAATCTTGAAAAATGCAAAAAAAGGGTAGAAATTTTGACAGTGTATAGTATAATAGCCTATACACTGTCTTAACGCCGCGCCCCGGCGCGGAATCTATTTTCGGAAGCGGGAGGAACGTATGCGGAACATCTGGCGCATCATCAAGGCGGACGCCCGTTCGCTGTTTACGCATTTCTTTGCTCTGGCCGTGGCCCTGGTCATTGCGGTGCTGCCCAGCCTGTACGCCTGGCTGAATATCTACTCCAACTGGGACCCCTACGGCAACACCGGCAACATCAGCATCGCCGTGGCGTCCTTGGATAAGGGCTGGACGGAGGAGGACGGCGCCCAGGTCAACAAGGGCCGGGAGGTGGTGGACGATCTGCGCACCAGCACCAGCATCAACTGGGTGGCGGTGGACACCAAGGAGGAGGCCGAGCACGGCGTCTATGCCGGGGATTACTACGCTGCCGTGGTCATCGGCCAGGACTTCTCTTATAATATGTACCACATGCTGACGGAGTGGACCGGCAAGCCCACCATCACCTATTATGAAAACTACAAGAAAAACGCCGTGGCCACCAAGATCACCGACACGGCGGTGTCGTCCCTGAAAACCACCATCAGCAAAAGCTATCTGGACGTGGTGGTGGACGCCGTTTTCCGGGGAGCCAACGACCTGTCGGACCAGCTGAAGGGCGACGACCCCGTGGGCTCCGTTCAGGGGCTGCTGGGCCAGGCCCGGAGCCTGCTGCGCTCCTGCGCCCAGACCGTGGACGCCTTCCAGGCCGCGGGCCAGGACAACAGCAGCTATCGCCAGGACCTGTCGGACCTGGTGGCGAATATCAACCAGAACCGCCCCGACAGCCAGGAGCTTCTGGACACCGTGGCCCAGCTGAACCGCCAGGTCCACGCCGCCCTGGATAAGGCCCAGGCGGCCCTGGACAAGGCCTTTGACGCGGCGGAGAAAATTCTGAACGGCATCGACGTGGACGCTCAGCTGCCCCAGATTCAGGAGGACCTGCGGGACGCCGCCCAGACCATGGACGATATGGGCGATAAGCTCACGGCCTGGGCCAGGTCTATCGCCGTGGAGGCCGGGCCCGTGGGGGCCCAGGCCGCAGCCGCCGCCCAGCGCCTGGCGGACAGCTGCTATCAGCTGCGGGACCGGCTGAACACCGTGGCCGACGGCATCCGGCAGAACTCCGCCGTTTTGCAGGACACCGTCGCTTTGGTGGCCCAGCTGGAGAAGCTGACGCCGGTGTTCGGCGATGTGACGGATGATGTGAAAAACGTTCTGGGCCAGACGGAGGGCCTGCTCCAGGGCCTCCACGGAACGGCAGCCGATACCCGGGACCTGCTGGCAGCCGCCGGCGCGGCGGCCGGCACCCTGGACGGTCTTATGTCCCAGGGCCGCGACGCCATGGGCCAGGCCATCGACAAGCTGGGGAGCCTGCTGGGCGGCCTGGAGGACAGCGACAGTCCGGACTATCTGGACACCCTGCTGGATATCCTGGGCGGCAGCCCGGAGGATTACGGCGCCTACTTCTCCCAGATGGTGCAGACCACCGTGGAGCCGGTGTATCCCATTGCAAACTACGGCAGCGCCATGGCCCCCTTCTATTCCGTTCTGGCCATCTGGGTGGGCGGCGTCATGCTGGTGGCCATTCTCAAGCCCCACGCCCGCCTGGAGGGGCTGGTGGACCCCAAGCCCCACCAGCTGTTTTTCGGCCGGTACTTCCTGTTTTTCGTCATGAGCCAGATTCAGGCCGCCGTCATCGTGGCCGGGGACCTGCTGGTGCTGAAGATCCAGTGCGTGGAGCCGGCGCTGCTGTTTGCCACCGGGGCCATCACCTCCCTGGTGTTCAGCCTGCTGATCTATTCCCTGACGGTTTCCTTCGGCGACGTGGGCAAGGCCGTTGTAGTGGTGGTCATGGTGCTCCAGATCGCCGGCTCCAGCGGCACGTTCCCCATTGAGCTGCTGCCGGACGTGTATCAGAAAATCTATCATATCTTCCCCTTCCCCTATGCCATCGACGCCGTGCGCGAGTGCGTATGCGGCCTGTATGGGACCACATGGCTGAAAAACATCGGCTGCCTGCTGATCTTCGGCGCGGCGGCCCTGGTCATCGGCCTGCTGGTGCGCAAGCCCTTTATGGGACTGAACCATTTCATGGAGGAGAAGCTGAAAGAAACGGAAATGCTGTAAGAAAGGAGGACTCCCTATGGACGAAAAGAAATATAGCCAGCTGTATCAGGCCCTTTTGCAGGAGGTCCTTCAGTTCCACAGCGGCAATCAGCGCCGCATCCGCAAGGGAATGCTGAGCCTGCTGCTGGTGCCGCTGGCATTTCTGGTGCTGCTGTTTTTATCCGACGGCTCCCGGGTGATCTTCCTGCTGCTGTGGATCGTATCCATGTTCGGCATCGCGGCGTATCTCATCGCCGTGGAGTATGTGGACTACGAAATGCAGAACAAGGTGAAGAAGATCACCCAGAAGGAGGTGGAGCTGGGTCAGCTGATGGCCCTGCCCACCGGCATGCCCCAGCTGCTGCCCCATCTGCGGGGCCGGAGTCAGGAGAGCGAAGCGGCCCCGGAGGAGCCTACCCCAGAGGAGCCTACCCCAGAGGAGCCTGCCCCAGAGGAGCCTGCCCCGGAGGAGCCTGCCCCAGAGGAGCCTTGTCCCGCCCCTGTCCCGCCTTGTCCCCAGCCTGTCCCGCCCCGTCCCGCCTCTGTCCCGGTACAGCCGGAGCCCCTGCACCCGGAGCTGGCCCTGACCCTGTCCGACCTGCAGGAGAGCAGCCGCCAGCTGGCCCAGGGCTTTGAGCAGATGTCCCGGGAGCTGGGCCGCATTTCCCGGTCTATGGGCGATCAGGACCGGCGGTCCAGGGAGGTGCAGGCATGAGGAATATCTGGAGAATTTTCCGGGCCGACTGGCAGCGCATCAGCGCCAGCGTGGTGGCCGTGGTGGTCATCATGGGCCTGTGCCTGATCCCGTGCCTGTATGCATGGTTCAACATTTTTTCCAACTGGGACCCCTACGGCCCCGACGCCACGTCCAATATCCGCGTGGCCGTTACCAGCGAGGATGAGGGCTATGAGCTGCTGGGCCTGAAGCTGAACATCGGGTCCATGGTGCTGGACGGCCTGAAAAGCAACAACCAGATGGGCTGGGACTTTGTAGACAGCCGGGAGGAGGCCCTGGAGGGTGTCCGGTCCGGCAAGTACTACGCCGCCCTGATCGTTCCCGCAGACTTCACCGGGGACTTCGTCAGCATTCTGGACACGGACCTGCGGCACCCCCAGATCGAGTATTACGAAAACGAGAAGAAAAACGCCATCGCCCCCAAGATCACCAACAAGGCCAAGACCGCCGTTCAGGACGAGATCAACGCCACCGTGGTGGAGACGGTGACCAACGCCGTCACCACCGTCAGCTCCGTGTGCAGGGCTCTGGGCCTGGATGCGGACGACGTGTCCCAGGGGGTCATTGAAAAGCTCAGCAGCGCCCAGGACAGCCTGCGCACCCTGGAGGAGACGCTGACGGCCATGCAGACCCTGGCGGACCAGACGGACAGCATCCTGGCCTGCGCCGGGGTGGTCGCTGGCGACCTGGACAGCATCGTCAGCGGCAATGACCTGTCCGGCATCCAGGACGCCCTGGACCGGGGCATCGGCCGCCTGAACGAGACGGAGGCCGAGATCGCCCGGCAGCTGGAGGATATCGACGCCCAGATCGACGTCATCGCTGACGACATTGCCGCCGCCGTGGGAACGGCGGAGGATGTGGCGGGCTTTCTGGCCGGTCCCGCCCAGCAGCTGGACCAGCGGCTGGAGGAGCAGCAGCAGCGGCTGGAAAAGCTGCGGGACTTTGCCGCCGGTTATCCCGCCGTTCAGGAGCGGCTGGGCAACGCCATTTACCGCATCGGCGAGCTGCGGGACCTGCTGAAAACGCTGGAGAACCCCGGCCAGCTGGAGACCTGGCGCCAGGAGGTACAGGCCAAGGTGGATGAGCTCCGCCAGGAGCTGCGGGAGGCGGCCCTGCGCATCAGCGGCAGCGTGAACCAGCGGCTGGAGGAGCTGAACCGGGATGTGACGGAAAAGCTCCAGACCCTGCAGAGCGTGTTTGACAGCGTATCCGGCAATCTGTCGGCCCTGGGCGATAAGCTGACCCGGTATCAGGAGGCCATCCAGTCCACAGGCACCACCCTGAGCGGGGCCATCCAGCTGTCGTCCACCCTGCGGGGCGACCTGGGGCAGCTGGCCCAGGATATGGACCGCATCGTCACCAGTGACGGCTTCCGCCGCTTTGTGGAGGTGCTGGAAAACGACCCCGAGGGCCTGGCGGACTACCTGTCCGACCCCGTGGCCATGGAGACGGTGCCGGTATACGAGATCACCAGCTACGGCAGCTCGATGGCGCCGTATTACATCATGCTGGCCCTGTTCGTGGGCTCCCTGCTGACGGCCACCATGCTCCATGTGAACGCCCCCATGCCGGAGCTCTTCCGGCTGCGCCCTTGGCAGCGGTTCTTCGGCCGGTATCAGCTGTTTTTCCTGATTGGTATGATCCAGGCCCTGGTCACGGGCCTCGGCTGCATTTACTACATCGGCATCCAATGCCCGTATCCGGGGCTGTTCCTGCTGGCGTGCTGCGTGTGCAGCCTGAACTTCACCATGATGAACTATGCCCTGGTCTATGCCCTGGACAACATCGGCATGGCGGCCTCCGTCATCATCATGGTCATCCAGGTGGCGGGCTCCGGCGGCGTCTATCCCATCGACGTGCTGCCCGGGATCTTCCAGACGCTGTATAAGTTCATGCCCTTCCACTATGGCATGGACATGCTCCGGGAGACCATCGCCGGACGGTATGAGAATGTGTACTGGAAGAATCTGGCTGTGATGGCGGCCATGTGCGTGCTGTTTGCGGTGCTGGGGATGGTGCTGTATTACCCGGCCCGGCCCCTGAACCGGCTCATCGCCCGCAGCAAGGAAAAATCCGGCATTATGTGAGGAGGACTGCTGCCCATGAATGCAAAGCATGACCTGGCGGAAGCCCTGTGCCAACTGCTGGAGACAAAAACCCTGGAAAAAATCACCGTCAAGGACATTGTGGCCCGGTGCGGTGTGAACCGCCAGACGTTTTACTATCATTTTCACGACGTGTACGACCTGATGCGCTGGATCTTTGACCGGGAGGCCGCCGCCCTGGCCCAGAGCATCCGCAGCAACGGCAGCGACTGGCGGCAGGAGCTGCGCACCATCACGGACGTGCTGCGCAGCAAGCGTCACCTGGTGATGAATGCCTACCGCTCCGTGAACCGGCGGGATCTGGAGCGCTATCTGATGCAGGGCTACGGCCCGGTGATCCGCCGCATCGTGGACCAGGCGGCTGTGGGCCTGGACGTGACCCAGGGGGACCTGGAGTTCGTGTCCCGGTTCTATGCCCGGGGCCTGCTGAGCGGCGTGTTCGACTGGATCGAATCCGGCATGCCGGAGAGCATCGGCGACGATCTGCGCCGGTGCATCCTGCTGCTGGACGGCAGCCTGCCCACCGCCCTGAAAAGCGTCAGTGAGAAATAAGCGCAAAGCCTCCGGCTTCGGCCGGAGGCTTTGCTTTTCCTGCCAAATCCCCGAAAATACGCCCCGCCGCCCCTTGTCAAGTCATTCGGCGTTTGCTATAATAAAATATTATTTGCAGTACCGCGAAAGGGGTGTCCCGTCATGAAATATCAGCAGTGGAGCATACCGGACCTGCCTGCCCAGGCGGTGGACCGGCTCACCGGGGTCGGATACCCCTATCTGGTGTCCTCCGTGCTGGCCTCCCGGGGCGTCACCACACCGGAGGAGGCCGCTGCCTTCCTGGAGCGGGACCGGGAGCTGCCCTATTCCCCGTTTTTGATGAAGGATATGGACCGGGCTGCCGGGCGGGTGAACCGCGCCCTGGCCGATGGGGAAAGGATCGCCGTGTTCGGCGACTATGACGTGGACGGCATCACCGCCACGGTGATTCTGGTGGATTACCTCCTGTCCCGGGGCGGCGACGTGGTGCACTATATCCCCCGCCGCATCGAGGATGGGTACGGCCTGGGAAAGGACGCCATCCTGTCCCTGCATGACCAGGGCGTCCGGCTGCTGGTAACGGTGGACTGCGGCATCACCGGCGTGGAGGAGGTGGCCTATGCCAACTCCCTGGGCATGGACGTGGTCATCACCGACCACCATGAGTGCAAGGAGGAGCTGCCTCCCGCCTGCGCGGTGGTGGACCCCCACCGGCTTGACTGCGGCTATCCCTTCAAGCACCTGGCCGGGTGCGGCGTAGCGCTGAAGCTGGTGCTGGCCCTGGGGGGCGAGAGCCGGGAGGAGGCCCTGCTGTCCCGGTACTGCACCCTGGCCGCCATCGGCACCGTGGCCGACGTGATGCAGATGTCCGGCGAGAACCGGACCATCGTGTCCCGGGGGCTGGCATCTATCGGCCGGTCGGATTTCATCGGTCTGCACGCCCTGCTGCGGGAGGCGGGCCTGTCCGACAAGGCCGTCACCTCCGTGCAGATCGGCTTTGTCCTGGCCCCCCGCATCAACGCCGCCGGCCGTATGGGCGCGGCGGATATGGCGGCGGACCTGCTGCTGAGCACCGATCCCCACCAGGCAGAGCGTCTGGCCCGGGAGCTGTGCGCCCTGAACCGGGAGCGCCAGAGCGTGGAGCAGGCCATCTATGCCCAGGCCGTGGAGCAGATCGAGCAGTCCCCGGCCCAGGAGCGCAGCGCCCTGGTGCTGGCCTCGGATACCTGGCACCAGGGGGTGGTGGGCATCGTGGCCTCCCGTCTATCGGAAAAATACGCCTGTCCCAGCTTTATGATCCATCTGTCCGGCGGCACCGGCAAGGGGTCCTGCCGCAGCTGGGGCGGGTTCAACCTGTTCGCCGCTCTGGAATCCTGCTCCGACCTGCTGCTGGACTTCGGCGGCCACGAGCTGGCGGCGGGCTTTACCATTGAAGAAAAGAACATTCCCGCCTTCCGGCAGCGGATGAACCAATATACCCGGAAATTCCGGGGGGGCAAGGCCCCGGTGTCCTGCCTGCAGGTGGATGTGTCCATCGGCCAGGCGGGACGGGTGACCCTTTCGGAGGTGGAGGCCCTGGACGCCTTGGAGCCCTATGGCGCAGGCAACGCCCGGCCGGTGTTCTGCCTGCGGGGGGCCACTCTGGAGCGGGTCCAGAACGTGGGCCAGAACCGGCACCTGAAGCTGCGCCTGTCCAAGGGCAGCGCCCAGTTTGACGGCATTTTCTTCTCCGCCGTGGCCCAGACCTGCGGCGTGGCCCCGGGTGACCGGGTGGACGCCGCGTTTTACCTGCAAATCAACGAATTCCGCAGCAGCCGCACGGTGCAGCTGCAGATGGTGGATATCCGCCCCTCCCTTTCCGGCAGCGCCCGGGAGGAGGAGTCCCTGCAGTTGGTAGGCCGCTGCCTGCAGGGCCAGGAGCTGCGTCCCCGGGACGCGGTGCGCCTGCTGCCCTCCCGGGACCAGTGCGTGTGCCTGTGGCGGGCCCTGCAGCACACGGTGCCCCCCGATGGGCTGGAGGCAGACTATCTGCCGCTGCTGCGGCGACTGTCCGGGGCCCTGCATGGGGCGGAGCCGTTTCTGCGGACGGCGCTGTGCCTGGAGGTGTTCCGGGAGCGGGGGCTGCTGCAAAGCCTCCGCCAGGGCGACAGCATCCAGCTGCATCTTACGGGCCAGGGGAAAAAGGTGGCCCTGGACCGGTCGGAATATCTGCTGCGCCTGCACCAGGCGCTGGACGCCGCGAAAGGAGGGGGACGCTCATGACAGTGGAAGAGCGATACCAGCACTTAGAGGACACGGTGCGGGCCTATAACCCCACCGCCAGCTTTGACAAGATCCGGGCCGCCTATGAGTTTGCCGCCGCCGCCCACCAGGGCCAGCTGCGCAAGGACGGTTCACCCTTCGTCACCCATCCGCTGGCTGTGGCCCAGATCGTGGCGGAGGAGCTGCACCTGGACTCCGAGTCCATCGAGGCGGCCCTGCTCCACGACACCATTGAGGACACCGCCGCCACCCACGAGGACATCGCCAAGCAGTTCTCCCCCACGGTGGCGGATCTGGTGGAGGGGGTCAGCAAGCTGACCCGGGTCCACTATACCTCCAAGGCCGAGGAGCAGATGGAAAATCTGCGCAAAATGCTGCTGGCCATGTCCAAGGACATCCGGGTCATCCTCATCAAGGTCTCCGACCGGCTGCACAATATGCGCACCATGGAGTACCAGACTCCGGAAAAGCAGAAGCAGAAGTCCTTCGAGACCCTGGAGATCTATGCGCCCATTGCCCACCGGCTGGGCATGCAGAAAATGAAGTGGGAGCTGGAGGACCTGTCCCTGAAATACCTGGACCCCATCAGCTACCGGGAGATCGTGGACGCGCTGAACGAGAAGGCCGCGGAATACGACGGCTTCATGTCCTCCATCCACGACCAGATCACCCAGCGCCTGCACGAGTCCAATATCGACGGCTATGTGTATGGCCGCATGAAGCACCCCTATTCCATCTATCGCAAGATGTACACCCAGAACAAGTCCCTGGACGATGTGTATGATCTGTTCGCCTTCCGGGTCATCGTGGACACGGTGTCCGACTGCTATTACGTTCTGGGTATTATCCACGACCTGTACAAGCCCGTGCTGGGCCGGTTCAAGGACTATATCGGCACTCCCAAGCCCAACATGTACCAAAGCCTTCACACCACCGTTATGGGCCAGAACGGCATCCCCTTTGAGGTGCAGATCCGCACCAAGGAGATGCACGAGGTGGCCGAATACGGCATCGCCGCCCACTGGAAGTATAAGCAGAACGGCCAAGGCGGCGGCGACGAGGGCCGGTATGAGTGGGTCCGGCGTCTGCTGGAGAATCAGGAGGGCACCGACGCCGAGGAGTTTATCCACTCCCTGAAGGTGGACATGTTCGCCGACGAGGTGTTCGTATTCACCCCCCGGGGCGACGTGATCAACCTGCCCGCCGGGGCCACGCCCATTGACTTTGCCTATAACATCCACTCCGCCGTGGGCAACCACATGGTGGCCGCCAAGGTCAACGGGCGCATCGTGCCCTTTGACTTCCGGCTGAAAAACGGCGACATCGTGGAGGTGGTCACCTCCCAGTCCGCCCACGGGCCCAGCCGCGACTGGGTGAAGATCGCCCGGTCCAGCAACGCCCGGTCCAAGATCCGCCAGTGGCTCAAGCGGGAGCGCCGGGACGAGAACGTGGTCACGGGCCGCGCCTCCTTCGAGTCGGAGCTCAAGCGCTGCGGCGTGTCCCTGAAGGAGCTTACCAACGACGAAAACCTGCCCGGTATCCTGAAAAAGCTCACCTACCGGAGTCTGGACGATCTGTACGCCGCCATCGGCTACGGCGGCATCAGCAGCCTGAAGGTCATCGGCCGCATCCGGGAGGATATCCAGCGCATCCTCCACCAGCACCAGGTGGAGCGCCAGGCGGAGGTGCCCGTGGAGGGTCATCCCGAGGTCACCCGCCCCGCCGTGCCCAAGCGCACCCACAGTGAAAAGGGCATCATTGTGGAGGGCCTCAGCAACTGCCTGGTGAAGTTCTCCAAGTGCTGCACCCCCGTCCCCGGGGACGACATCGTGGGCTTCATCACCAAGGGCTACGGCGTGTCCGTCCACCGGAGGGACTGCCCCAACGCCGACCCGGCCCGCCGGAGTCCCAATGAGAAGGGCCGCTGGATCAAGGTGTCCTGGGCCGACGATGTGGAGGGCACCTTCCGCACCACCCTGCAGGTGGTGGCCAAGGACCGCATCAACCTGATCATGGACATCTCCACGGTGCTGTCCTCCACCAAGACCCATGTGGGCTCCCTGAACGCACGCTCCACCCCCGACGGCTTCGCCCTGATCACCCTGGATACCGACATATCCAGCAGCGAGCAGCTGAAAACCGTTATGCGCCGCATTGAGCAGATTTCCGGCGTTATGCGTGTCACCCGCCCGGCAGGCTGAGAAAAAACACAATATATCAACTGAAAAGGAGACTATATTACCATGAGAGCAGTGCTGACCCGCGTGAAAAGCGCCTCCGTTTCCGTCGACGGCAACGTCATCGGCCAGATCGGCCCCGGCTTCCTCATCCTGCTGGGCATCACCCATGACGACACCGAGGCCCAGGCCGTGAAGCTGGCCGACAAGCTGACAGGCCTGCGCATTTTCGAGGATGAGGACGGCAAGATGAACCGCGGCCTGGACACGGTCAACGGTGAAATTCTGGTGATCTCCCAGTTCACCCTGTACGGCAACTGCCGCAAGGGCCGCCGCCCGGAATTTCTGGCTGCCGCCCGGCCCGAGGTGGCCATTCCCCTGTATGAAAAATTCGTGGCCCTGTGCCGGGAAAAGGGCATTCACACCGAAACCGGCGAGTTCGGCGCGGAGATGCTGGTGGAGTCCGTCAACGATGGGCCCCTGACCCTTATCGTGGACACGGATCAGCTCAACGCGTAACAAAACCGTATATCCTGCCGGGCGGACGCCGCTGTCCGCCCGCTTTTATCCTGAACAGGAGGTTTTCCCCATGAAAATCGATTCCATTATGGTAGGCCCCATTATGACCAACTGCTACCTGCTGTCCGACGAGACGGCGGGGGTGTGCGCCCTGATCGACCCCGGCGACGAGGCCCCCCGGGTGCTGGACATGGTGGCCAGGTCCGGCTGCCAATTGCAGTATATCCTGCTGACCCACGGCCACTTTGACCACACCACCGCCGTGCGCCCCATTTTGGAGCGGTACCCGGATCTGCCGGTGTACATCAACGAAAAGGACGTGGTGGACGGCCGCCAGGGCGACATGGAGCTGGTATTCTCCCGCCTGCCGGAGCACAACCAGCGCTACTATCACGACGGCGACACCCTGACCCTGGGCAGCCTGACCATCACCGTGCTGGAAACTCCCGGCCACTCCAAGGGGTCCGTGTGTCTGGTGGTGGGAGATGTTATTTTCTCCGGCGACACCCTGTTCCGCTGCTCCTGCGGCCGGACGGACTTCGCAGGCGGCGACTGGCGGGAAATGCTCCGGTCCCTGGGCCGGCTGGGGAATCTGCCCGGGCCCTATCAGGTCTATCCCGGCCACGACCAGCCCACCACCCTGGACTATGAGCGCCGGGCGAACCCCTATGTCCGCCAGGGCATGAAGTAAGCGAGGCGCCGCATGAAATTGGTATTTCGCGGTCACGACGACCGCTACGCCGTGGAGCAGAGCCTGCTGGCCTTCTTCCCGGAGGAGCGCCCCGTATATCAGGCCCCGGAGCCCGGCGAGGACAACTGGGCCCGGGTGGATCTGCACCAGAGCCCGGTGTATGCCACCGCCATCACCGAGATCGCCTATGGCGGCAGGCTGGGCCGGGGCATGTCCCGGGCGCTGCTGCGGGGCGTGGACGACGAATATGAGCGGGAGCGCCTGCGGCAGAAGGCCGTGAAGCTGAGCTTTTTCAAGGCCGCCCGGGAGATCACCGGCCTGACCCCGGCCTGGGGCGCGCTGACGGGCATCCGCCCCGGCAAGCTGGCGGCCCGTCTGCTGGAGGAGGGCAAGACCCCTGCCCAGGCCCGCCGCATTCTGGGGGACACCTACTACGTCTCCCCTTCCCGCCGCCGTCTGGCGGTGGAAACGGCCCAGGCGGGCCTGCGGGCCAAGGCGGACCTGCGCCCGGAGGACATCTCCCTGTACATCGGCATCCCCTTCTGCCCCACCCGCTGCGCCTATTGCAGCTTCGTGTCCCAGTCGGTGGAAAAATCCCTGGGGCTGATGGAGCCGTATTTAGAGGTGCTGTGCCGGGAGATCACCGACGCCGCCCAAATGGTGCGGGAGACGGGCCTGCGCATCAAGTCCTTCTATATGGGCGGCGGCACCCCCACCACCCTGTCCGCCCGGCAGATGGACCGGCTGCTGACCCACCTGAACCGCAGCTTCGACCTGTCCGGCTGCGCGGAATACTGCATCGAGGCCGGACGGCCCGACACCATCACCCGGGAAAAGCTCCAGGTGCTGCTGGACCACGGGGCCGACCGCATCAGCGTCAATCCCCAGTCCCTGGAGGACACCGTGCTCCAGGCCATCGGCCGCCGCCACACCGCCCGGGACATTGAGGACACCATGGCCCTGGCCGCGTCCATGGGCTTTCCCCATGTGAACATGGACCTGATCGCGGGACTTCCTGCCGACACGCCGGAGGGCTTCCGGCGGACCCTGGACAAGTGCCTGACCTTCGGCGCGGACAACATCACCGTCCACACCCTGAGCCTGAAAAAGGGCAGCCGCATCCTGCTGGAGGGGCTGCCCATCCCCACAGCGGCGGACGTGGCCCGGATGCTGGACTATGCCGACCCCACCCTGCGGGCCGCAGGGTTCTCCCCGTACTACCTGTATCGCCAGAAGTACATGTCCGGCAGCTTTGAAAACGTGGGCTGGTGCATATCCGGGGCGGAGGGGCTGTATAATATCTATATCATGGAGGAGCTGCACAGCATCCTCTCCCTGGGCGCAGGCGGCTCCACCAAGATGGTGGACCCGGTCCGGGGCCGCATTGAGCGGGTGTTCCACGCCAAGTACCCCACGGAGTATATCCAGCGTCCCGAGAAGATTGCAGAGAATCTGGCGGCCTTCCGGGCATTCCATGAGAAAATGAAGCGGTAAAGGGAGAGGAGGTTCCATGTCCCAGGGCAAGCAGTCATTTTTAGGCGGCGCTGCGCTGCTGACCGTCACCATGCTCATCACCAAGGCCATCGGGGCCCTGTATAAGATCCCCCTGGGAAACCTGCTGGACGAGCAGGGCATGAACTATTTCTATGCCGCGTACAATATCTATAATCTGCTGCTGATGGTGTCCACCGCCGGACTTCCCCTGGCCCTGTCGCGGCTGGTGTCCCAGGCGGAGGCTCTGGGCCGGGTGAACCGGCGGCGGCGCACGGTGTCCGTGGCCTTCTGGCTGTTTCTGCTGCTGGGGGCCGTCAGCAGCGGCGTGATGTTCTTCCTGGCCGGGGACCTGGCCGGGTGGATGCACAATACCCAGGCGGAGAACGCCATCCGGGTGCTGTCTCCGGCGGTGCTGTGCGTGTGCCTGGTGTCGGTGATCCGGGGCTATACCCAGGGCCTGGGCGACATGCGGCCCACCGCCGCCAGCGAGATCATCGAATCCGGCAGCAAGCTGGTGGTGGGCCTGGGTCTTGCCTGGTGGCTGCTGCGGCAGGGGTATCCCTCCCACATAGCCGCCGCCGGGGCCATCGCCGGGGTCACGGCGGGGGTGATTCTGTCCCTGCTGGCCCTGACCGTGTGGACACTGACCCATCTGTCCCGGGACAAGGGCCGGGACGACCCGGGACAGAGCCGGGATATTCTGCGCCAATTGCTGGCCATCGGGGTGCCCATCACCGTTGGCTCCGTGAGCCTGTCGGTGATCAATCTGCTGGACCAGTCCATCACCATGGGCATCCTGCAGACCTCCTGGGGCCTGACGGAGCCGGAGGCCGCCGGCCTCTACGGGACCTACAGCTATGCCGGGAATCTGTTTGCCCTTCCGGCGGCGTTTATCTATCCCCTGACCATCAGCCTGATCCCTGCCATCGGGGCGGCTCTGGCCCGGGGGGACCGGTCCGCCGCCGGGCGGCACACCGCCGCCGCCTT
>ENA-ORUB01003275-ORUB01003275.1-human-gut-metagenome-genome-assembly--contig:-NODE-3275-length-13927-cov-46.232339_pt1 | contig 13927 bp, 12 predicted proteins | sample MGYA00241918_ERZ509200 | MGnify/ENA primary metagenome ERZ509200 (study PRJEB26280, sample SAMEA2338853) | human gut metagenome | biome: human gut; feature: human-associated habitat; material: faeces... | reverse complement strand
CTGCCTGCCTAATCCGAGGACACGCTTCAAGGTACCCCTATCAGGAGTAGCGGAAACCGTGTCCCTTGTTTTTTGAGAATTACACTCCGCTTCGTGCCTTGCCGCCCAAAGGGCGGCTTCGACACGCGCGGAGCGAGAAGAGTTTTTTGGCACGCGCATGTCGCGCCAAAAAACGATTCGAAATCATTTCGCGTCTGCGGATGCGAAAAGCTGTGACGCTTTAATTATTTGTGGTAAATAGTTACAAATGGGAACAAAAGCGCGAAAGGCATAGTCAAAAGAAGTGAAGTCTGCTATAATGACCGCGCAGTTTTGAGAGAGGAGATTTTGACATGAAACACTTTTTTGCACTGCTGCTCAGCGTGCTGATGGTGCTGTCGCTGCTGACTGCCTGCGGCGACAAGACGACGCCGTCCGACGGCGACGATCAGACCGTCACGGACGAGAATGGCAGCGACACCGACAACAATACTGACGATACAACTGACCCCTACGACGCCGTGCGCAGCTACTGGTCCGAGGACCAGCTCACGCAGGCCTGGGGGCCGGATCAGGTGGTGGAGCACCTCTTTTTCCACCCGATCATCGCCTATCCGCAGTGGGCCTTCCACGACTGCAATGCCAGTCAGGACCAGCGCTACGGCCTCGACGACTGGATGGTGACGGTCGACGAATACAACAAAATTTTGCAGTCCGTGTACGACAAGGGCTACATTTTAGTCGCGATGGAAGACGTCTGGAGCGAGGTGACGGACGAGACCGGCACGCATATGGTGCGAAACACCCTGATGCTGCCAGAGGGTAAAAAGCCGCTCGTCATCAGCTTTGACGACGTGAACTACTACCCCTATATGCTCGACGAGGGCTTCACGAGCAAGCTCGTCGTCGGCGAGGACGGCGAGATCTGGGCGCAGTGCACCGATCCGTACACAAATGAGACCTTTTTGACCAAGGAACTCGACGCGACGCCCATTCTCGACCAGTTTGTCTACGAGCACCCCGACTTTTCGCTGAACGGCGCGAAGGCCATCTTCTCGCTGACGGGCTATCAGGGGATACTCGGCTATCGCACGCAGGATGACCGCGACATCGCGGCAGATTCGCCCGACCGCCCCGCGTTCGATGCCTACCGCGCGAGCGAGATCGAAGCGGTCAAGCCCGTCATAGCGCGTTTGAAGGAGACCGGTTGGACGTTCGGCAGCCACACCTGGGGCCACATCCGCCTCGACACCAAACCGCTCCAGACCGTCATCAACGACACCGAGCGCTGGGCGGACGAGGTCGGCTCGCTCGTCGGTCCGACGCAAATTCTGTTCTACCCCCACGGCGGCCGTCCCGACGGTGACGACTGGCACCAGACCGGCGAGCGCTTCAAGTACCTGCAAAGCCAGGGCTTCCGCATCTTCGCGAGCGTCGGCACGAGTTCGTTCAGCTATGTGAAGCCCGACATTTCCGCCGTCATCTGCGACCGTCTGCATCCGGACGGCACCACGCTGCGCCACTCGCGCAGCCGCTATCTGCAATTCTATAATGCCGAGGACATCATGGATACGCAAGTCCGTCCTGATCTCGGCGTAGACTGGTGAGGAGGCGTTATTATGGCAACGTTAGAAGAACTCAAGGCGAAGGCCGTCGCCATGCTGGACATGGCGTATGTGCCGTATTCCCACTTCCCCGTGGGCGCGGCACTCGAATGTGAGGACGGCGCGGTCTTCACCGGCTGCAACATCGAAAATTCGAGCTACGGCCTGACGAACTGTGCCGAGCGCACCGCGGCGTTCAAGGCCGTGAGCGAGGGGCACCGGCGCTTCAAGCGCATCGTCATCGCTGGGCGCAGCGACGACTACTGCTACCCCTGCGGTGCGTGCCGTCAGGTGCTCTACGAGTTCGGGCCCGACATGGAGGTCGTGTGCCTGAACAAGGACAACGAAGAAAAGCACCTGCACATCAAGGAGCTGCTCCCCTACGGCTTCGACCAGACGTGGCTTGCAATCGACGAGAAATAACGAAAAAAGAGAGCGGCGCTGCCGCTCTCTTTTTTTGCGCTTTAGTTGCTGCCGGAGGAGGCATTGATCGTCAACGTGCCGCTGACCGTCGAAATTTCCAGCTCGCTCATCTCACCGCCCTCGAGCGCGGGCACGGTGTAGTACGCTTCGTGGTCGCCGCAGACGATGAGCGTTCCTTCGCGCTCGGTGAGCGCGGAGCGGAACGCGCCGCTTTTCGTTTCATAGTCGAGAGTAAAGCCGTCCTGCGCGGGAAGGGTCAGATAGATGCTGCCGCTCTCCGTTTCGGCATCAAGGCGCAGCGCACGCTCGGTAGCCAAAATCAGGTCACCGCTGACGCTTTCGAAGTCCAGCGCGCCGAGCGCGCCGGCGATATCCACCTTGCCGCTCGCGGTTTCGATCTCGGCGCTCTCCGCATCGCTCGCCAGCTCGATCGCGCCGGAGAGCGTCGAAATATCGGCCCTTGCCCACGTGCCGTCCACCACACCGGCATTGCCGCTCGTGGTCTCGATCTCCACCTCCGGGCAGGTTGCACCCATCACGCGCGCGTCGCCGCCGACGGTCGAAAGCTTGATGCTGCCGGAAACGTCCGCGCCCACGATGGTGTAGGCGTCCGTTGTTTCGACTTTTATCTCCTCAAAGTGACCGGCGCTGACCAGTTCCCTCGGAAGTCCCACGTCGAGGTACTTTTCCCCGTCGTAGCTGCCGCGGTAAGCGTCGCCGAGGAAGCGGATGCGCAGCGTGTCGCCGTCGATCGCGCAGACCATCTTCTCGCTCTCGGCGAGCGGCGCGGTGGATTCCTCCTTCACGCTGATCTGCGCGCTCTGCTCGGCGGTATAGATGTTCACGCTGCCGCGGCGCCACGAGATGTCGATCTTGCGGATGTCTTCGCTCTCGCCGATGCTGAGCACCGCGCCCGGGTGGAGCTCTTCGCTCCCCTCCGCCTGCGTGCAGAAGGTGTAGGTCGCGCTGCTGCCGTCCCAGAGCGCGTCGACGGCGAAAATGCCGTCGCTTTGCGGCAGTTCTGCGCGGAATGTGCCGTTATCCTGCCGCTGGGCGGTCACGGTCTCGGACGGCATGCCGGTGCTGCCCCAAGCATCGGACGGCCAGCAGCGGAGACTGACGGAATCGGGCGAATTATCGCCGAAATCGAGCGTTACGGTGTAGAAATAGGCGGCCGACACTGCAAAGGGCATTTCCAGTACAGGCGTGATGTCGCGGAAGTTTTCGTCCAGCGGGTGCGCGCCGCAGGCAATGGCGGTCATGCTCTGTAGGCCCTGGGTGTAGGTCCAGTCGTAGCTGCTGCTTTTGAGGGTGACGCTGCAAGCGTTTGCACTTGTCACCGTCAGTGTTGGCGGGGTTTGGCGCGCGGCCTCGTCTGCTCTTTTTTCGCCGCAGGCGGTCAGGGAGAGCAGGAGCGCGAGCGGGAGCAGAAGGGAAAGGAGCTTCTTCATCGTTCGTTCCTCATTTCTTTCGGATACTTCTATAGACGTATGATAGCCGAAAAAGTTCCCGCGCACAACGGTGATCGTTGCACACAACGCGGCAATTTGTGGTATCGTGAATTCTAATACCGGAGGCGGTACAACTTTTTGCCGCGTTGTGTGCAACGTTTCTTCATGATACGGCGTATCATGAAAAGGCAAATCATGCATCAGTGTTCCCGCGTTTGCAGGGGGGTGTGGGCTGCCTTTTCCAACATTATATTTTGGGGGAAAGCGCATGGACAAGACGACAAATTTCGACCTGCCGCAATGGGTCAAGGCGGATCAGATCAAGATGGACGACTTTAACGGGGCGTTTGCGAGCATCGACGCGGCGCTCAAGGCTGAGGGTGACGCGCGCAGCGAGGCCGACGGCACGGCGGCGGAGCGCATCACGGCATTGGCGCAGACGATCGCAAACGGTAAAATCTGCCGCATAAAATACGGCTCGTATACCGGCAACGGCACCTACGGCGCGGCGAACGCGATCAGCATCGAGTGCGGGTTCTACCCGCTGCTGGTGATGGTGAACAGCTCGAGCAGTAACCACTACTGGGCGGTGCGCGGGTTCGACAAGTTCTATTACAACAACAACCGCGAAAACGAAATGACGTGGGGCGATACCGGCGTGAGCTGGTACTACCCGCAGGACGACCAGTATTACCCCCCGTCAGGCAACCAGATGAACGCAATCGACACGACCTATTACTATCTGGTGCTGGGCTACAGCAACGACGGAGAGCAGGGAAACTGAATCACGGCAAAAAACAGCCCCGAGGCGAAAGCCTCGGGGCTGTTCATTTGTTTCTTACAGTCGATATCTAAAAATTAGATATGATAGGTAAGAACGAGCGTGGACGCGGTGAAGTTGGTGTATGCAGTACCGTTGTAACCCATCACGGAAACAACCGTGTTGGAAGGCAGCTGATAGTTGTCCACGGTGGAGAGGGTAATGGTGGCACGATAGTAGCTACCGGCGGTGAAATAATCACCATTCCAAGGCTCGTACTTGTCGTTGGCGTTACCCTTTTCCCAAGACACGGTAGCAGTGACCTTGCTCGGGTCGAGCAAGGTAGCAACACCATTGACGGTGGCATAGACCTTCTCGACAACAGCGGTGCTTGCAGGAGCCGCGCTAGCCGAAACCGTCAGGTTGGTGACGTTGATGCCGGTGATCACGGTGCTGTCAGCAGTGCTGTTCTTGTCGTAAGCGTAGGCCTGCGCGCAGAGACGGTTGCTCTGGCCGGTCGCGTTGTTGATGTACACGAAGTAGTAGTCCTGATCAACAGGATTGCCCATCGTGCCGACAACCTTGGTCAGGTCAGCGACCACGCTGTAATACTGGCGGCCGTCAGCGTCATAGTAGAGGGAGTCGCTGAAGTTGTCGCCGATCGTGCCGGAGATCTTATCAACCGTGTAGGTCTTGCCAGACTCGTAGGCGGAGGAACGTGCGTAGGTTTCCGTAGTGGTCGTGCCGTTAACAGTGGTGGAAACGACCTCAGCATTCAGAGTCTCGCCAGAAGTCACAGCATGACCCTGCTTCACAACGCCGTCCTCGAGAGCAACGACGTAGAGCGTGTTGGTCTTGGGCTCACCCGCAACGCCGTTCACCGTCAGGGTGCTCTGCAGAGCAGCATAGTTAGCGAACTTGACTTCGCCGGCAACGCCGTCGACATAGCCCTTAACGACCCACGTACCGTCGGCGAGGGTGTAAGCGCCCTGCTGACCGTCGAAGTAGAACAGGCTCGTGACCTTGGAGCTCGTGGTAGCGCCGATGACGTAAACGTAATCAGCAACACCGTCTTTGTTCAGGTCAACCCAGTCGACCTCATCCGCATTGTAGTTATCGATGTTGGTGAAGCCGGTGATGGACTTGAAGGTATAGGGGTTAGCAGTGGTGCCAGCGCCGGAGCGAACCAGGAACGTGGTGTTGGCGTTGACAACCAGAGTGTTGGTGCTGCTGGTATAGACCTGAGTGTTCTTGTACACTGCGAGATTGGCAGCGCTGTTGAGCTTGCCGGAATCGGCAACCTTATCTGCGGCAACATAGTTGTCCACTTCGACAGCCTTGAGCGTGCCGTTGGACTTGGTGGTGAAGCGGAACAGGTGACCGTTCAGCAGCTTGTTGGCGGCATCCGCACTGGTGTTGGTGTTGATGTAGGAATCAACATAGAAGTAGGTGCCATCAGCAGTCATAACCTGATTCTGGTTACCGGTGCTGTGAGAGACAGTACCAGTTTTCAGAACGAGGCTACCCTTCTCAACAACCTTGTAGGTCATCTCGCTGATGTCGACCTGAGCGGTGGTGCCGTCCACATAGGTGACGTTGGCCTTTGCCACGCCGGAACCGTCAGTGGCGTTGCCCGCCCACCAGATGGAGTTGATGACGCCGTAGCTGTTGGCAGCAGCGATCGCAACCGCACCGATCAGGTTGTTGTAGGAATCGAAGTACCAGGTGTACTTGGCGTCCTTCTGAGCGGCCTCGTCGAGGTAGAACTTGACAGCATCGTCATAAACGGTGCCCTCAACGTTGTGCTGCTGGGCGTTCCAGTAGATCACGCTCTGAGCGCCCTCGATGGAAGTGGCCTTGCCGAGGATCTCGGCATACTGCTTGGCGGTGTTAAGCACCTTGCCGCTGACAGTGGCGGAGTTGGTGGCATCGGTGTAAGCGTTGATGAGGACATACTCATCCTTGGCATAGCCATAGTTGTTGTCGTAGTCCTTGAGCGTCAGAGTGGTGTAAGTAGCCGCCTTCTGAGCGCCAGTGCCATTGGTGCCATCATAGACTTCGAGGGTGATGGTGGCAGGAGTCTTGACGTGACCCTGAGCATCATAGGTGATGTCAGCAACATAGGTGACCTTGGCAAGGAAGGTGTCGATCATCACGATGGTCTTGGCATCCTTGTAGACCTCGAACAGGCGGCCCTGAGCACCCATCGTGGTCTTGGTGTCGGTCAGGTTGACGAGGTAGTTCGTGGTCTGGGGCTGGCCGTTGACGATCAGCGTGTAAGCGGTATCAGCGCTCAGGCCGAGGTCGTGAGCGACATCGCACTCAGTAACAGCCTTGGTGTAGGACACGTCAGCCTTGGAAACAAAGGTGGTGGCCTTGTCGCCAGTGTTGTAGGTCCACTTGGTGGCGGGACGGCCCCACTTGTCGGCGGCAACAGCGGAAGCGAGCTTGAAGTTCTTCTCGCCGAGGCTGTTGGTCTTGGTGCCGATGACCTTATCGGTCACATAGCCGAAGGCCGGGGTGTAGGTGACCTGAGCCTTCTGGATGCCCTGGAACAGGAGCTCAGCGACCAGCTCACGGGAAGCGGGAGCGTTCAGGTCGGTGGTCTTCGCCACGTTGTCCAGAACGCCGAGCTGCTGCGCGGTCTGCGCAACATGGAGCGCCCAGTCAGCGCCGGAGAACTCGTTGTTCTTGTCGTAGCCGACAGCACGGAGGATCATGGCGAGGACTTCATAGCCGGTGACCTTGCCGGACGGCTTGAAGGTGCCATCGGGATAACCCTTGACGAGGGAGGCGTTGGCGCAGTAGCCGATGTAGCCCTGAGCCCAACCAGCGCCAGCCATGTCGCTGAACTTGTTATAAGTGGCATAGAGGCCGGACTTATCGTTCTTGGCGACGTCGGCAGTGTAGATACGATAGATGATCGTAGCTACCTCAGCGCGGGTGATGTTGCCCTCGGGCTTGAAGGAACCGTCCTCATAACCCTTGAACACACCCATGCCATTCAGAACGGCAACAGACTCAGCGTAATCATCGCTGATGCTCTTGTCATCCTTGAAGGCTGCGTTGGCGCTGACGGCCAGAGACAGAGTCATGACCAGAGCCAGCACCATTGCGAGTAACTTTTTCATAGATGTTACTCTCCTTTCATAAATTTCCATCCCCTTGGAGCGCTCCGGCAGCGAAAAGCGGGCATTTTGCTGTTCGCGGGCGAAAATGAAAGTTGACCGAAGAAGTTGCAAAGCATTTCGATTTTCTTGCATTTTTGGCCGTTTTGCAGGAAAACGCGCGATTTTAGTTGCTATCGCATCCCCTTAAAGATGGTTCGTTTGTCAGAAAGGAGCAAGTTTCGGCGTTTCTCGGCTTACTTACCGTGGCATGCCGATCCCGTAACTAAGTCGGGAACGCACCGTTCCCCACCCTTTCTGCACTGTCACCTTACCACAAGCAAAATTTCAAGTCAACGCTTTCGCCCCATCTGTAACACACTTGTAACAAACCGCCGCTTCTGTTACAGCTTGACATAAAACCACAGAAAACCCCATTATCCGCCACCACATACATATAATATATAAGCACAAATATGAAAAAAGCGGCCTAAGCCGCTTTTTGTGTTCTGATGACCCGCGCAGCGGTCAGGCGGCAAGTAACAGTAGTCCGCGCCGCCGCGCGGGGAGCGAAATTTCCCTTTTCCAGCCGCGGCCCGCCGAAAAAAAGGAAAGCCCGCTCACCTGAGCGGACTTTCGCCAATATTTTTTGCACAACCCCGTACAACCCAAAAAAATTCGCGCCCGCAGGCGCGCAATGATCTTGATCGTTTTTTGTCGCGACAGAAGGTGAATTGCCGCAAAGCGGCAAGAGAAGCCGCCCTGGGGCGTGTGCGTGACAAAAAACGCCTCTCACGCCGCAAACGTGCGCGCCTACGGCGCGTGCGCTGCCGCGGCGTGCAATCCAAAATCAAAAAAGGCGGCTTTCGCCGCCTTTTTTGAAGTTCTTTACTGAATCTCGATCTGCTTCGCGTTCACCACCGCGCTCTTCTTCGGCATGTTCAGCTTGAGCACGCCGTCATTGTACTGCGCGGAGATATTCGCGACCTCGACGCCGCTGATGTCGAACGCGCGCTGGTAGCTGCCGTAGCTGCGCTCGCAGCGGACGTAATTGCCCTTCTTGTCCTGATCCTCGTGCTCGCTGTGGCGCTCGGCGCGAATGGTCATCGTGTCGCCGTCCACATCGACGTGGATGTCCTCTTTCTTGAAGCCCGGCAGATCAGCTTCCAGCAGGTAGCTGTCGCCCTTGTCCTGAATGTCGGTCTTAAACTCGCTCAGCCCGCGGCCCCACGAGCCGTCACCGAAGAATGCGCGCTCCATCTGATCCCAGGGATCATAAGCCGCAATGTGGTTGTTTCTGCGTTCAAAAGGTCTCAGTTCAAACATAATACAAAGCCTCCAAATCTATTCTGGCGAGCCGCTCTTGCAGCCCGCGTGGTTTACTTTTCTTTCGTTCCCCTCGGAACAATTATGAGTATAGGCACGCCCTGTGAACAAAAATACATCTTTTGATGAACAAACTTTTAATTTTAGCACTCGCGCGTTTAGAGTGCTAAAATTATGGTAGCTGCGGACCGCTACCAAACCGTTACCCGACCTTTCGCGCCCGCAAACCATTGCAAAATCAGGCTTTTTTCGCCCCGCCAAACCCCCGTTTCCGGCAAATCGCTACCAAACCGCTACCCGCCGCGCCCGCGAGCCCTTGCGCGGCGGGCTTTTTCCGCGTCGCTAAGGGGATGCGATATCCACCGAATTGAACGATTTTTCCTTTATTCTGCTGCATTTTTATTATTTTCTGTTATTTCTGCAACAATTTGAGGATTTGCAAATTTTGGCGGCAACCACGGGAAAGCGGGAGAGACGGCGGGTGTTCGGCTGCGAGAAGATGATGACGTTATCGTCATGATCGACACCTTCCTCGCCAAGGTCACCTATGTTGCTCCTGCCGCTTATGACGCTCAGGGCCACCTGCGCACCGAGGCTACCATCAAGCTCGATGTCTATGCCACCAAGGGCTCCACTGCTGCTACCCCGCTCACCCTCACCAACGGCGAGGATGCGTATCCGTATGCTGTCGGCGATTACGTTCTCCTGAACGCCTTCACCAACGCTGCTAACAGCGCTACCGAGAGCGGCAGCATCAAGACCGGCGCTGACAAGTACGGCGAGGTCGTTTCCAAGGCCACTTCCATTGACGGCGCTCAGAGCGTGATCTACTACAACGCCAAGCAGCACAACGTCGAGGGCACTGTCTATGACGATGCTGTCAAGTTCTACTTCGACAACGCGGTGGCCAGCACCAACAAGTTCACCTGGTTCTTCGATCAGTACAACAACCTCATCGGTAACGTTGAGATCGCTGCCGCTACCAGCTACGGCGTCATCAACTCCATCTGGTGGGCGGGCAACGCCACTGACGGTTCCGGCGTGGCGAAGGCCAACGTCACCTATGTGGACGGCACCACCGCCGTTCTCGACATCAGCACCCTCATCTACAATGGTGCTGCCGCCGAGAACCGCAACACTACGTATATCGCTAAGGGCGGCAAACTGTCCCACAGCACCGCTGCCCTTAAGGTCATGTCCGGCGATACCTACAGCACCGCGCCCACGAGCTACTTCTACATCGACGACTATATCGATCAGAACGCCCGCGCCGACAAGACCGGCGCTCAGATCCTGAACGACGATATGTTCCAGTTCAGCACTCAGACTGACGGCACTGTCAAGGCTGTTGAGGTCAGTGGTGCCGGCACTGCCGCCGCTTACAAGAATCTCCACAGCGAGAACCTGGCTATTTACAAGGACACCCAGATCACCAGCGGCCTTGTAGCCAACTCCAACACTGTGTACCTGATCCGCTCCGGTGATGACACCACTGCCAGCCCGTATACCTTCAAGTCTGTTACCGGCTTCGACAAGATAGACCGTTATCAGAATGATGAGGTCGACTACGTCATGAGCGACGACTTCGCCAAGTATGTCTTCATCAAGGCTGATCCCACCGAGTCCAAGGTCACCAGCGTGTTCTTCTATGCTGGCGAGCAGGCTTCCTTCAACAACGAGACCGGCGTTTGGACCACCCCCGGCTACCTCGACGGTGAGAAGACCGCCATCTATGCTGTCGGCTGGAACAACAGCAACGTGAACACCATCATCGACACGGCCACCGGTCGCGGCAATGCCAACACCATTTACAGTGTCGCTCTGAGCAACGGCTACCTCGACAAGGATTACACGAGCGCTTGGGTGTACACTTCCACCGACCCGATTCGCGCTGCGTCTGTCAACGGTGTCACCTACCCGCTCGCTGCCGCCTATATGAACCGCAACGACGTTAAGGTCCTCACCATTCAGGGTTCCTCTTCCGATACCTTTGAGGGCAATGTCTACACGCACAGCGACGCCAAGTACTCCGTTGTCAGCAACGCAGACTTCGCCTCCAAGATCAACAGCGAGTTCACCAACCTCGGTGATAAGGTGATCTACCTCGCTTACATCTCCGGTTCCGGCGAGTACAGCGGCTCTATCCTCCATGCCAACATTGTTGACAGAGCTACCACCGCTGATGAACTGCGTGAGATCAGCGCTGTTAAGCCCAACGGCACTGTTACCGCTGCCTCTTCCCAGTCCTTCAAGGATATCACCATCTCCAACTGGGATGTTACGTACACTGATGGTCTCACCTCGGGCAGCACTGCTACCGTTAAGACTGTCAACATCGAGTGGTATAAGCTGAACGAGGCTGGTACCGAGTACAATGTTAAGGTCGTTGATACCAACGCCCCCTTCATCGCTGGTAACAGCTGCAAGTTCGTTGCTACTGTTGAGCTCACCGGCAGCAATGCTAATGACTTCACCTTTGCTGATGGCGCCAATGTTTACACTGGCTACGTCAACAACGTTCAGTAATTGAACGAAAGAAACTACCCCAAAAATAGTTTCAGCCCCGAGCCGAAAGGCTCGGGGCTGTTTTTTGCTTTATCCAGTCCGCGTCATAACCGAGGACAAGATAGCAATATTCTTTCCCGCTGCTGTTGAACTGCGAGGATGCCATATATCCGCCGGAGTCGCTTTGCAGCGTCTCCGACACCCAGCTCACGCCGCTGTCACCCCATGTATAGTAATTGTTCATGGAGCCGATGCCGGACGAGCAGGCGGTCACGCCGCGTATGACCGTCGTTTTCTGTCCGCCGTCCGCGCGGAACAGCACCAGCACCGCGGGGCAAAAGCCGTATTCGACGCTGTTCGGGTGATTTTGGCCCGATAGACCGGTGCCGGTGTATGTGCCGAACTTCGCGCGGCAAATCTTGCTGCGGCAATCGTCTGCGCAATGGCGGTCACGGTCTCCGCCTCCGCCTTGGCCGCCACCGCGTCGGCGTTGGCCTTGAGCGTTTCGTCGATCTTGCCAAACGCCGCATTGAAGTCATCCATCTTGATAAAGTCCGACTTTTCCCACTTGGGCAGGCCGTAATTGGCTGTTTTTTCCATCGCATCCTCCCCTTTCACCACGCGCGGCGCACGACGCTCAGCACGCCGATGGCCTCGTCGATGCTCGAAAAGCGGTAGACGCGCTCGTCGCGCTCGCGCTGCGCCTTTTCGATCGGGTTTTCGAATTTCATCCGCGCTAAGTGCTCGCATTTTTCGATCTGGGTTCTGGGTCGTTCATAGGTGTTGTTGTACATGTTTTTCCTCCTCATTTTGTGCAGCCCACGCATTTGCGCGGACCGTTTACAGCTATAAAGCTGTAAAGCGGTTTTTGGGACGAACCGGTGCAGCGGAGGAAAAATTTTCCGCCTTGACAACGCGGGAAAGCGGGGTATAATGGAGATAGAAAAGGGCGCTGTTGTCATGACGGTTAGCCCTCAAAGCTGGTTAAAACAATACTATGTTAACCGCTCGGTGGCCGCCGGGCGGTTAACACGCTTTTGGGGCTATGTAAGTCATTACCACGAGGACAATGACGAGACACAGAAGAAAACGCAGAGCATTTCCTCTTCCCATCCGCAGCACCCCCTTTCGCAAGGGAGTGGCTAACCGCCGTTTACAACAGCGCCTGCCTTTATTTTACGGTTTTTGCCGCATTTTGTCAATCTTTGCCGCCCGTTGGGCGGTTTTTTGCATTTTTTAGAGGGTTTCGAGCGTGACCAGCGCGTCGAGCAGCGGCCACGCCTGCGCGAGCTCCCGCCCCGCCTGCCAGAAGCCGATGCCCTGCAAGCCCTTTTCCGCCGCGAGGGCGATCCTCGCGCGCAGCGAGCGCGCGTCCTCGAACCAGACGACGTGTTCGCGCTGCATTTTGTCGAAGTAGTGGTAGCAGGGCGAGCGCGCGGTTTCGTCAAACTCAATTTCCGCAGCCGCGCCCGCGCGACGGCCGCTTGCGACGAGAACGTCTCGGCCCGCGTGCGGCCTTTTTCGTAGGGCAGCGGCCAGTCGTAAGCGTACAGCGGCGCGCCGAGGAAGATGTTCTCCCCCGCCGTGACCAAGAGCGCGTAATCGAGCACCGCGCGCACCTGCGGCAGCGGCGCGATGGCCTGCGGCTCGCCGTAGGCATAGCCCCATTCGTAGGTCATCAGGAACACGGCGTTCGCGGCTTTTGATAGCAGCGCGTAGTCGTGCGCCTCGTAGAGCAGTCCGCGCTGCTGCGCGCTCGTCTTCGGCGCGAGCGCGGCGACGACGGGCTTTCCCTCCGCGTTCAGCGCCTCGCGCAGACGGCAGACGAACGCGGCGTAGTCCTCGCGCAGCTCCGGCGGGACGTACTCGAAGTCGACGTCGAGGCCGTAGTATCCCTTTTTCGCCATCGTCTGCAAGATCTCGGCAAGGAGCGCGCTCTGCGCGCGGTCGTTTTGCAGGAGCGCCGCGGCGTTTTCGCTCGAAAAATTTCCCTCCGGCGTCAGCGTCGAGAGGTGCATGAGCGATTTTGCGCCATAGCGCGCCGCACGTTCGAGCAGGCGCGCGTCGTCGAGCGGCGCAAGGACTCCCGCGGGCGTGATGCCGTAGGTGAACGGCGTCAGATACGTCAGGTACGGCAGGACCGAGTCGAGCAGCTCGCCGCCGATGTAGGGGTAGGCGTAGGCGTTCACGCCGAGCGTACCGAGCGGCGCTTCGTCTGCGTAGTCGATGGCAAGCACGTCGCCCTCGCGCAGAAGCTCGCGTCCGTGGAGGAAAAAGTTCCGCCGCAGGAGCGTCCTGACGCTCAAATCATAGTCCCGCGCGATGGACGAAAGCGTCTCCCCCGCGCGCACGGTGTGCAGTGTCTTCGGCGTCCGCACGACGAGCGCCTGGCCGATCACAAGCGGCGTACTCAGCGTAAGGCCGTTGTCCGCCGCGACGAACGCGGGCAGGGCGTCGTGCATCGCGGCGATGGAAGAAAGCGTGTCGCCGCGCTTTACAACATGAATGTGCATGGTCGATCACCTCGCACCATTCTATGCCGGATTTTCCGCGCTTACCCCAGCGCGACGTCCAGTATCATCATCAGAAGGAAGCCCACGAGGAAGCCGCACGTCCCCCGCCGTCCGCCCGCGCGCGGAAGAAGCTCCTCCGCCACGACGTAGAGCATCGCCCCCGCTGCAAAGCTCAGAAGCCACGGCATCAGCGCGTGGATTCCCGCCGCCGCGAGCACGACGAGCGCGCCGAACAGCGGCTCCACCGCGCCGGAGAGCA
>ENA-ORUB01003268-ORUB01003268.1-human-gut-metagenome-genome-assembly--contig:-NODE-3268-length-13949-cov-5.873686_pt1 | contig 13949 bp, 10 predicted proteins | sample MGYA00241918_ERZ509200 | MGnify/ENA primary metagenome ERZ509200 (study PRJEB26280, sample SAMEA2338853) | human gut metagenome | biome: human gut; feature: human-associated habitat; material: faeces... | reverse complement strand
AGTGAGAAACGCCGCCTTATAGGTGGTGCTTATTTTATTTTTTCTTTTCGACGTGTCGCGTAAAGTGGTGCAGCGGTCTATCCGGCAACTTCGCAGGTGCTTTTGCATATCAAGGCTCAATTCGTTAAAAGTAGTAAATGAGTAGTAAAATCAATCTGCAAACCTGCGAATATGCCTGTAAATCAAGCGTTTTTCAAGACAATCAACTAATTTAGAATAAATATAAATTAAATTTTTACCTCCTAAAATAATAATGTGCACAGACGAAGCTGTACGCATAAAAACGCATAGCTCCGATTGTCGCCAAACAAAACCCACATAAGTCACAAAGAGGTATGCAGAAAGAGTATGCATTTTTTACATAAAAAACGCACACGAACTTCGTGACATATTTGGTTTTGTTTGGCAATTTCATTATATCATAGTACAAAAACATATTCAATACAGAAAAATGCATAAAAAAGAACCGCACACCGTGCGGTTCTTTTTTATGTTGTATTTTTATTTAACTGTTATATTCTTTGCTGCGATAAATGTGCCTTTGCCACCGTCGGTTGTGATTTCTACCGTATCACCCTTATTAACAAGCATTACTTCCATACAGTCGCCTACATTGATGTAGTAATACTTACCGTCAACTTTGATATAGTAAACCGAATTACCGTCGTTAACGCTTGTTTTAATATCGTCAACCGTACCTGTAATTGTGCCTGAAGCGGTAGTTTCGTTTGCACTTGGCTTTTGCTCACTTTCAGTTGAGCTGTTGCTATCTGTGCTATTTGTAATATCATTTTGATTTGAGCCTGAAATTTTGCTTTCATCTACAATGATATTTGATTTATCCACATTTTCGGCAATGCCCTTTTCTTTAAGAGCGTCAATATAACTTTCAATCGCATTGTTAAGCGCTCTTGCGTCACTCTTTGCTGTGTCAAGAAGCCCTGTACCTACTACTGTTTTATCCTTAAGGCTTACAAATGCATAGCCTTTAACGGTGTTGCTGTCACCGTAAAGTGACATAAAGTATGTTGGGTTACCGTCAATTCCGAGCAAGATAGGGAATGTTGCTTGGTATCCGTAGTTCTGTACTGCGTCGGTAGCAGATTGCTGTGCGGAAATTTCCGTAGCACCTGCGCTCTTGTAATATCTTGCTTCTTTTGTACGCTGGTTGATAAGAATGAAGCCGAAGTTTGAAGAATCGCTTTCAGCAGAGGTTACACCTGTGAATACCCAAACATCATCATCCATAGCAATGTTACCGCTGCCGGTTGAAGCAATGTTTACATCATTTTGGAAAATGAGTGAGTTCCAGAAACCATTTTGAAGTTTACCGTGGTAGTTATATTGCTCAAGTACAAGTGATTCGCTGTAAACTACATCTATCCAGTTAAGACTTTTATCTGTTTTAACTGTTTCAATATCATAGTATTTGCTTTTGCCTGTAAGAGCGTCGGTAATAATTGCGCCCTTTACATCAGTACCGCCGTAAAGGCCGATAGTTTTATCAAGTACTGCTGTAATCCAATATGGGTGCATATTGTCATCAATCTCGAAATTAGGAGTATCAAGAAGTGCGGTTGGATACTGAAAACGAAGGTGGCGGATAAGTTTTTCATTAAAGAGCTCGGCAGGGGAATACTTAATGCCCTCACCGAATTTGTCAACGCAGTTAACTGCTGTTACTTTTTGGCTTACAAGGTCAATAAGCATATATGCCGGTGTACCGTTTTTAGTATTATTCATCCATTTGAAGAAATCGGCATATTGAAGATATGCAACCCTGCAAGGAGTATTTTTGTAGTTGATTTGTGTCGAATTATCGCTTACAACATACTGGCTCTTGTACTGCTCAAGAGAACCTAACTGCTGGTCGGCAAGTGCGTGTGCACGGTAGGCATCAAGCCTCGGCACTTTGTCATAGCTGATGTCTTTAAAATCTTTTTCAAAGTTTCCGTCACTTATCGTGAGAAGCTCACTGTAAGATTTAGCACGGAAAAGTGTTACACCGGTAACATAACCTATTGCCATAATAACTACAAGCACGCCTGCAATTATAACGGGAACTAATGATTTTTTCTTAACATATTCTTTTCTTTCAATTTTCTTGTTAGCTCTGCACACAATGGCAAATGCCGCCATAAATACAACAACAAGAAGAAGCAAAAACAGATACATTTGTGTATCTTTAATATTGAAAGCAGGAAGCATCATATAGTATGCCACACCGCCGGCTATTGCTGTGATAATAAGTGAAATAAATACACGAAGTGGCATTTTAGACGGCTTTACTACGGCTGTTACTTCATCGCTTTTCGGCCATTTGATTTTTTCTTTGAATTCATTGATAACCTCGTCGGCATCATAATCCATATTTGGAATTTTATTATCCATAATTTATCTCCAATCTAAGATAGTTTAATTATTATACTATATATCAAAAATATAATCAATATATATTATTTTGTATAAAATGTAAATTTTCGCCATATTATTAGTGGTGGTTAAAATGAAAATCAAAAGTGTTACACTATCGGCTTTTCAAACAGTGATATTGATGTTTTTTTCGTTGATATTTATTCTTTTTTCTAAAAATGCACGCATCGGTGCGTATGCCGGGTTAAAGCTTGCATTAAATACTGTTACTCCGTCGCTTTTGCCGCTTCTTATTATTTTTTTAACTTTTATGAAATCAAGTGCAAACAGCGTGTTTATTAAAATATTCGGTTTTCTTTCAAGGGTTTTGTTTAACCTGCCTGAAAGTTCGCTTTCTGCTCTGGTTTTCGGACTTGTGGGCGGTTATCCTACCGGTGCATTGCTGTGTGATGAACTTTTTGAAGCCGGTGAAATAGACTCAAATCAAGCTAAAAGGATGATGTGCTTTAATTTTTGCGGCGGATGTGGGTTTATAATCACCGCTGTCGGCAGTGTCTCTTTCGGCAAGACCAAAATAGGTGTAATGCTGTTTTTATCAAATGTTATTTCATCGCTTATAATCGGCTTTGCACTTTCGTTTAAAGAAAAAAGGATAGAAAAAGGTACATATTCACTTACCGAATATGTACCTTTGGGTGATGCGCTCACACTTGCCGCGCCGAAAGCTTCGCAAAGTGTGATTGTGATAACCGCATATATTGTTTTGTTTTCTGCATTAAGCAATATTTTTAAAATGCCCGAGCCGGTTTTGCCGCTTCTTGAAATTACAAACGGTGTGTGCGGCGGTGATTTTTCCCTGCCGCTTACCGCCGCTTTTCTTTCCTTTGGCGGAATATGTATCCATTTGCAAATATCGCAAAGTTTAAGAAAAATAAAAATGAGCTATTTTGAATTTTTGCTTTTTCGCCTTATATCAAGCGTGCTTTCATATTTCGTTATGAAAATAATATTGTGCATTTTTCCGCTTGAAGTGCCTGTTTTTGCAAACAGCACAACACCCGTAAAGCTCACAAGCGTAAATATCACCCTGTCGGTTCTGCTTATAATCGGATGTTTTGTAAGCGTGCTTGACCTCAACTCCCGCCGAAAAGTTGTATAAAAGGAAGTCTACATATTTTATAGACTATGTTTATTATAATGATTTTAATATATAATCTACAGCTGTTTCTCCGCAAGCAGATAAGATGCTTCCATCTGTTTTTTTAAATATAACAATCCAAGATATGCCGTTTTCAGTACCGCTATAACAGTGTAAAGATGACGATATCCAAAAATCACGTGTGCGATTATCAACAATTGTTTGAGAGTATGTGATAGGTTCGTTCGGTGCTAATATTGGCATTATTGGCGTCATTGCAGCGCATAACAACGCTGCATATTTTTCATCGAGATCAGAGGTTTGAGCAAAATCTTTAGTTGTCACCATTACATCGGTTATTCTGCCGAAATTGTCGTCATCTTCGGATTTAGGCGATTCGGCGGTAACAGTTTGAATGTTGACATTTCCGATTTTCAAGTATGCATTAAAACTGTTCGAATTATCGGAAAAATAGCTTATTTTATATATTGCACCTGATCTGACTATATCTGAATTGTTTATCATACTGATATATTCATCTACGGCAGGAAACAAATAATCATCTTCGTAAGCATAGTTGTCATCACCGTCGCTTTCTTCATCGTTAGAAGTTTCAATAGTTGTATCCTGTGTTGTTATGGCTGTTGTTTGTGCAGTGGTTGTGGCTTTTACTTCTCTATCTTTGCAGATTAAAGCAGTTATAACAATTGTTAGTATTATTATAATAAATACTAAAATTACTAAAAGGAAATTAGTTTTATTATTATTTTTTCGCGAGGCGGTTGATTCGATGATTTCATGAGGAACTTGAATTTCGTCCCTTTCAATTTTTAATCCGCATTTTTCACAATATTTACTTTCTTCAGGAATTTTTGCCTTACAATTTTTGCAAATCATATTTTACCCTTTCGAAATTATTTGCTTATAAAACTCATTTTTGCATTGCTCCACGAGCTGTAATACTTTTTTCCGTTTACTGTTTTAAATGCTCTGATTCTAACCTTTGCTTTTGGCATATAAAGTGACCAATTTGCCCAGTTTGAAACATATCCATTCTTTTTTGAACTGTTTATGTTTGCAAGGCGTTTCCAACCGTTTTCTCCGTAATATTCAATTTGATAACCTGATACCTTGCTTGATTTATTCCAAGTTACTTTGAATTGATTTGTTGAATGATGTGTATAAATGATTGCCTTAACATTATTTACTTTTTTTGGCGAATATTTTGAAGTTGAGGATGGCTTTGAAGATTTATTGTTTGTTGTTTTAGCAGATGATTTTTTTGCTTTTAACGTTTTTACTTTTAATGTTTTACTGTATGTGCCATAATCTCCACCTTTATAACTTCTTATTCTAAATTTATAAGTGGTTGATGATGAAAGCTTGCTGATTGTAATACTATTGCTTTTTACCTTTTTATATGTTGTCCAACTTTTCTTTTTGCTGTCATATTTTTGAATGATGTATCCGTCAACTCCAATTTGATTAGCCCAAGACAGCTTTATAGAATTTTTACTGCGTCCCTTTGCATAAACGCCTAAAACCTGCGAGGGTTTAATGCGATAATTTGCGCTAAGTGTACCTATGTAATTTCCTATGCCGTTAACGGATACTGTAGCAATGCCAGGATAAATGTTTGAATTATATGTTACTGAATAGTCAACATTTTGAATTAAAATTTTACCATAAGAATCAACTATGATTATGGTAGGACAAATGGAATTTGAATTAGTAATAAATTCATATCCTGAAAGTGTTAATCCATAGTTAGCTATATTTCCATAAATTGTATATGATTGTGAAAGCGTGTTTTCATAATATCCTATACCTGTAATTGTTAATGTCGCTTGTCCAGGTGCAACATTGTTTGTGAATGTTACATTATAATCTATGCCTTGTGTTAATTTGGTGCCCACGCAATTATAAACAGAAAAATCGGGAATGATTTGTGAGCCGTTTTCGATATATGAACTTTGATTTAAAATGATGCTATTTTGTGTAAGCTTTTGTTTAATAACAAATGTTTTGCTAATATTTCCGGTATTGTAGCCGATACCTTCAACATATAATGATGCTGTACCGGGTGAAATATTGTTTTTATATGTAACAGTATAATCCCGTCCATTTACAAGATTTCTTCCGCTCGGCGAAATAACGGTTATATCAGGACAAATTTCGTATCCGTTTGCATATTGAATATTGCCAGTATTAAATGTAACTGTTGAATTTGTTATGTCTTCATTAACAGAAACATTGAATTTTTCGGAATAATCACCGCATGTTACTGTGATTGTATTTTTCCCTACAGTTCCTTTAAAATCGGAAATACTATAGTTATTTGTAAGTTCCCAATTTCCAAAAGAATTGAATTTTATTATTTTTAATCCTGTTTGGTCAAAATCTTCACCTAAATAATAGGACGTTTTATCAGGTAATGCATATATTGAAATGCCGATGGGCTTTGTTTCAAGATTTTGCAAATTTATTCCATTTTCATCTATTTTCCAAACAGAATCAAAATCAAGTTTGTTGAAACTTGATTGATTATTGAAATTATTTTTGCTTATTAATATTGTTTTATTGTAATAGTCATTTGTTCCGCTTGTTGAAAGTGCATATGATTGTGATTTAACACCAAGATAATCTATTGCGTAGCCCAAACCATTGTTGACCTCACCTATATTAACACAATTATATGCATAACCTCCGATGCCTCGTGCATTTGAGCCATTTCCTTTTACTTTGCCGAAGTTTATACAATTACTTACTTCTTTTGCCTGGCCGATTCCATATGCATGGTTAGAACCTGAAATTGAGCCATAATTTGCACAATTGGTTATACTATCATATTTTTGTTCGCCAAGTCCGCAAATGCCACCGATATAATCACTTCCACAAATGTTACCTTTGTTTATACAATTTTCAATAATGCTTACATTTTTAGCGGCAATACCTCCCATTGAAGATTCCGAAAGACCACTATATCCGGTACTTACATCAGAGAGATTAATGCAACCTTTGATTATGCCATCGTCGCTGTTCATTATGCACATCGGTCCATCTGTATCCTCAGTATAACAATTTACTATTAATCCTCTATTTGAATAACAAATACCAGATGACATTGTTGTGCTTATTATACGGCAGTTTGAAATGGTTCCGTAATTGCGATAGGCAATTCCTGCTTTTGAAAATTCACAGTTTTCAATTTGCAAATTTTTAATTTCTCCGTCATTTATTTCTGCAATTAAGAATTCACCTTCTGCGTTAAAAACAGTATGACCTCTGCCGTCAATAATACCGCTAAAAGAATTGTTGGGTTCAATGGTATATCTATTGGAAAATGTTATGTCGTTTGTTAAATAAAATTCACCATAAGGATTTTGTGTTAATTTAGAAAAATCCTTTTCGCTTGATATTGCGATAGGCGTATTTTGTTGCCCATTTGTTAAAATTGGTAATGAAATTGCTGTAATTATTGCAAGTGTGGCAATAATTATTGTGCGTAGAAAATTCTTTTTCATAATATATCTCCTTATATTTTGTTAATTCAATTATAGGTCAATAATACCCTAATGTCAATAGGTCAATATGACATAATATTTAAGGGGTGGATAATATGTCAAGGCTTAAAGAATTAAGAAAAATGCGTGGATATACACAAATTAAAATGCAAATGCTAACGGGAATTGACCAAAGCGACTATTCAAAAATTGAAAACGGAAAAAGGTATTACACATTTGAACAGTGCAAAAAAATCGCAATTGCGCTTGATACAAGTATGGATTATCTTGCCGGTTTAACAGATGAAATTAAACCATATAAAAGAAAAAAGTAGGAACTCAAGTTCCTACTTTTTTAATTCTTAATATTTTCAAACATTTTATTCATTTGATTTTTAAGGGCAGGGTGGTTTGAAAGTGAAAAATCATTTCTCAAGATGCTTTTTGCACATTCCTGTGCATTTTGCAAGGTGTCCATATCTTCAACCATATCTGCAATTTTGAGTTCGGGCAAACCGTGCTGGCGTGAGCCGAAAAAGTCACCGGGTCCGCGAAGTTTAAGGTCTGTATCTGCAATTTTGAAACCGTCGCTGTACTTTTTCATAGTCATAAGCCTTTCGCGTGCGGTTTTGCCCTTTGCATCGGATACAAGCACGCAGTAACTTTTTTTATTGCCTCTGCCTACTCTGCCACGCAGTTGGTGCAGGGTTGAAAGACCGAAACGCTCTGCATTTTCAATAACCATAATTGTTGCGTTTGGCACATCCACACCGACTTCTACTACCGTTGTGGCAACAAGTAAGCTCACTTTGCCGCTTGCAAAGGATTTCATAATTGCTTCTTTATCCTTAGGTTTCATTTTGCCGTGGAGTATTCCGAGATTGTAGCCTTTAAATTCACCGTTTGCAAGTTCATCTGCAAGTTCTTCGGCACTTTTAATATTTGTTTCGTTTTCTTCAACAGCCGGGCAGACTATATAGCACTGCTCACCGCGTGCAATAGCGTCTTTGATAAATTTATAAAGTCTTTTGTGATAGCGTGAATCCACCACATCCGTGCGTATTTCCTGCTTGCCGGGCGGAAGTTCATCAAGAATGCTTATATCAAGGTCGCCGTATAAAATCAAACCGAGTGTTCGGGGAATAGGGGTGGCACTCATAACAATTGTGTGTACATCTTCACCCTTTTCGGCAAGCTGTGCCCTTTGCTTAACACCGAAGCGGTGTTGTTCATCTGTAATAACAAGGGCAAGATTTTTGAATGCAACATCATTTTGTATCAATGCGTGTGTGCCGATAATTAAATCAATCTCACCGTCAAACAAAGCTTTTTTTATTTCTTTTTTCTCTTTTGCCGGTGTTGAACCTGTTAAAAGGCGAATATTTATACCTGCCGGGGCAAGAATTTTTAATAGGCTTTCATAATGCTGGGTGGCAAGTATTTCTGTGGGTGCCATCATAGTTGCCTGGTATCCGTTTTTAATAACGGAATATATCAAGCTTGCCGCAACTGCGGTTTTGCCGGAGCCTACATCACCCTGTACAAGCCTGTTGCAAGGATATTTGCTTTTCATATCCTGCAAACATTCGGAGATTGTCCTTTTTTGTGCATTGGTTAAATTAAAAGGTAAAAGCTTTTCAAATTCACTGCTGTAATCATCTTTTATCACTAATGCAGTTTCGCTTTTTTTATTGCTTTTCAGTTTCAGTAAACCGAGTTGAAGTGTTAAAAGTTCTTCAAAAATCAATCTTTTTCTTGCCGGCAAATAATCGTCTGCACTGTTTGGAAAATGAATGTTTCTGATAGCTTTATCAAGAGAGATAAGGCTATATTTTTGCATTATCTCATCATCTAATGTTTCCTCAATCTCGCCGAGTTCGTCAAGTGCGGTTTTCATTATTTTAGAGATTGAACGGGAAGTGAGCTTCTCTTTCGCCGGGTAAACCGGTTGAATGGCAAGTATATTTTCTGCCTTTTCGATTTTAGGCGAATTCATAGAAAAATTAAGCAGACTTTTTTCTATTTTACCGTATAAGTAATAATCCTCGTAAATGCGTAAAGATTTTGCAAGGTATTTATTGTTAAAAATTGTGACGCTGATTACATTTTCACCGTCTGAAAACTTGCACTTGAAAAGAGTTAAGCCACGCCTTATCATCGCTTCTTTAACCGGTGTGATAAGCGTTGCTTTTATACTGACTGTTTCTCCGCTTTTAACTGCTTCAAGGTTTTTGCTTGCCGACCAATCTTCATATTTTCGCGGATAAAAATGAATAAGGCTGTCAACGCAAAAGATGCCAAGACTGTTAAACAGCTTGGCTCTTTTTTCGCCGACACCCTTAATAAATTGAATATTGCTATCTAAATTCAGCATAGCTTACTCCACTGAAATGATAAAATAATATATAGGCTGATTACCGTTTACAATGCTGATTTCAACATCGTTTCCAAATTTCTTTGAAAGTGCTTCTTCAACTATTGTCGCATCTTCTTCACTTGCACCCTCACCGAAAATGATTGTGATAAGTGAATGTTCGCCCTTTTTGAAAAGCTTTTGTGTGGATTTAATCGCAATATCGGTAACGCTTTCGCCTATGAATTTGATTTTTCCGTTGCAAAGGCCCATAATTTCGCCTTTTTTTATAGGTTTTCCGTCAACTTCGCTGTCCCTTGCGGCAAAGGTAACCTGAGCCGTTTCCACATTTTCAAATGCAGAAATCATATTCATCTGGTTTTCGTCTGCACTTGCAGTTTCATCAAATGAAAGCATAGCGGAAATGCCCTGCGGAATAGTTTTTGTAGGCAGTACCCTTACATCTCTGTCTTTCGCCATCGGGCCTGCTTGCTCAGCTGCCATTATAATGTTTTTGTTATTAGGTAATACATATACAACTTTTGCCGGAGTTTTTTCGATTGCACTTAAAATATCATCTGTTGACGGGTTCATAGTTTGTCCGCCGCTTACTATTGTATCTGCGCCGATGTCACTGAAAAGTTCTTCAAGTCCGCTGCCTGCACATACGGCAACAAATCCGTATTCGTTTTCAGGTTCGCATACTTCGGGTTCAACCGGCTTTTCACCATCCTTCACACCTACATCTGCGTTTGCGTGCTGGTATCTCATATTATCAATTTTAATGTTAATAAGCTGACCGTATTTAAGCCCTGCCTGAATAACATTACCCGGTTCGTTTGAATGAACATGTACTTTGATAATACTGCTGTCGTCAACAACTACTACGCAGTCACCGATTGATTCAAGATAAGCCCTGAGTTTAAGCGGGTCTTTTTCTTTTGCACTGTCATTTTTTTCTATCAAAAATTCAGAGCAGTAGCCGAACTTAATATCGTCGCTTGCATTTGCAACAGTTGATTTTGAAGGCATTGAAACAGGTGTAACGCCAGAACCGTCAAGCGGCTGAACTATAACACCGTTTCGCCAAACACTTTCCATTCCTTCAAAAACAAGTACAAGACCTTGTCCGCCTGCATCTACTACACCGGCTTTTTTAAGAACAGGTAAAAGCTCCGGTGTTTTGGCAAGTGCTTCTTTTGCCGCAGTCAATGCCGCTAAGCCGACTTCAAGCGGGTCGTCCTGAATTTTTGCCATTTCCTGCGCAGCTTCACTTGCAAGGCGAACTACTGTTAAAATAGTTCCTTCGGTAGGTTTCATTACAGCTTTGTACGCTGCGTCAACACCCTCTTTAAGTGCATTTGCAAGATCTTTTGCACCTGCCGACTCCAAACCCCTGAAGCCTTTTGAAAAACCTCTGAAAATAAGTGAAAGAATAACACCTGAATTACCCCTTGCACCTCTTAAAAGGGCAGACGCGCATTTTGATGATGCTTCTTCAATTGTGCAATCATCGGCAAGCGTTGCCATTTCTTTAGCGGCGGCAGTAATAGTCATACTCATATTTGTGCCTGTATCACCGTCAGGAACAGGGAATACATTGAGCGCATCAACAGCCTGCCTGCTGTTTGAAATATTATTTGCAGCAGAGATAATAGAATCTCTAAACAGTAAACCTGTAATCATATTTATTAAAATCTCCTATTAACTTAGTTGAGTGCGTCAATGTGCACATTGACTTTTGATACTTTTAAATCAGTTGCTTCTTCAACTGTGTAGCGTACTTTGTTTACTATGCTTTCAACAATTGCGCTGATATTAACACCGTATGAAACAGAAATATGAAGTTCAATAATTAAATCTTCATTTATGCTTTTTACTGTTACACCCTGGTCTAAATTTTCTTTTGCACTTTTATTTTTCAATACGGATTTTATGCTTTGGTACGCATTTGAATTAACCATTCCTGTTACGCCGAAACAGCTTTGCGCAGCTCTGCCTACAAGATTGGCAAAATAATTGTTAGTTACTTCAATAAATCCGTTTGGATTTTCAAGCTTTATCATAAGTATTACCTCCGTTATAATTATTCAAAACGCCAAGTGTCGATATTTGAGAAAAAGTTACCCCAATAACCTTGCATATCGCCACTCATGGCTTTAGTATAGCATATCATTCCTTTTTTGTATACAAGAGGAATATACGGCATTTCCTCATTAAAAGCAAGTATAAACTTGCCAAGGTCACATTCACCTGCAAGATAGGCAGAATAAAGGTCGTCGCAAGTCAAATTTTCATTGTCAATCCCATATCTTACTCCGCCTGATTTATCATCAAAAAACGGGTATAAGCACATATCGTCAGAAAGCTTTACTTCACCGATATAAAGGTTGAATTCCGTATTTTTAACTCGCCTTGTGTATTCCTTTGTGCCCTCTTCATCAATTGTTACCGTAAATCCGATTGCTTCAAGCTGATTTTTAAGCAGGGTTGCGCACGCAATGCGGTTGTTATTTTTATTAACCAAAATGTTGATTTTTAGTTCTTTTGAATCAATCATACTTTGGTTTAATGCCTGCTTTGCAGTTATTGAATCAGCTTCGCTTGAGAAAATTTTAACATTTTGTGCGATTGAAGCCTGCGGATTAAACGGTGATGTTGCCGCAGTGGCATATCCGTTATATGCACTTTGTGCAAATACTGTTCTGTCACACGCAAGTGAAATTGCTTTTCTGATTTGTGCATTTGCGGTTATTCCCGATAATGAGTTAATTCCGATATAAACAAGATTATTCATATTTACAAGCTTTTTAGTGCAGGTGATTCGCTTGTTTACACTTGAACTTAAATCACGAAAAGCGTATGAAATATTGCCGTTGTTAACCGCATTGTCAATTGAATCTGCCGATGCAATGTTAACAAGATTTATTGTTGTAATATATGGGTTGAAGTTGTCACTTACAATTGCTTTTAAATAAGTTTTGCTGTCTTTTTTTACATATTTGTATCTTCCGCTTCCGATTGGATAACCGTTTTCATCATCATTTGTGCTTGCAATCGGAAATGTTAAAAGATTAACTGCATTCGGATTTGGCTTTTTAAGGTAAAAAACCACACAGTCTTCTGCATTTCTTGACGCATAGTCAAAATATTTTAAACTGTTACCGTAAGCCGGTGATTTTTTAGCCGCATTAAAAGAATAAATTATATCTTCAACTTCAAGCGGCGAACCGTTTGAAAATGCAATGTTTGTATTAAATTTAACTTTTATGGTTTTGCTATCGGTAAATTCGTAGGATGAAGCGATATTCAAAATCGGTTCATAGCTTTCATCAAGGTCAAAAAGCGATTCAAACACAAGTGAAGCAAGCACTTGGTTATTTTGCGTTTTGGCTTTGAATGGGTCAAGGCTGTCAGATTGAGTATAGCTTAATTTAAAGTTAGAATTATCGGTAACTTTTTTAGTTGCCAAAACAGTGTCGCTTGCTTTGTTTTCACTGCTTTGCGGCGAACAGCCGGTGAAAGCACAGCAAATCAAAACTGCCGCCATAATTAAAGCGAATATTTTTTTCGCCATAGTTACCTCCTGATAAGTTTAGTATTAACGGTTTTTCCGCTTTTTTCGTCAATATCAAATAAACATCCTTCAAGCACGCAAACTCCGTCTTCGTTAACAAAGCGTGTAGGAAGCCCCGTTTTAAGTTTTTCGATTGCGCAACTCGGTGCTACGCCTAAAACACTGTAATACGGGCCGGTCATTCCAATATCCGTTATATATCCCGTGCCGTTAGGCAAAATTTGGTTATCGCTTGTTTGTGTGTGGGTATGTGTGCCAAAAATTGCCGAAACTTTACCGTCAACATAAAATCCCATTGCTCTTTTTTCGGCAGTTGCTTCAGCGTGAAAATCAATTATAATTATGCTTGCGCCTTGGTCTTTTGCACTTTCAATCAATTTATCAATTACGGAAAACGGATTTTCAATAGGGTCAAGGTAAACTGCACCTTGAAGATTGATTACCGCTATTTTGCAAAAGCCTTTGTCTATTATCTCCATTCCTCTGCCCGGTGCGCTTGAATGGTAGTTTGCCGGCCTGATTATAGGAGCGGGAGAATCAAGGTAATCGTATATTTCGCGCCTTTTTAAGCTGTGGTTGCCCAGTGTGATTAAATCAACGCCGCAGTCAAGTATAAATTCTGCACTTTGCGGTAAAATTCCGTTACCGACTGCCGAGTTTTCACCGTTTGCAATTACAATATCTGCCCCAAGCTCACGCTTAAGAGAGGGGAGAGTGCTTCTTAAATATTCACATCCCTGTTTTGAAACAATATCGCCAATAGTAAGTATTTTCATTTTGCACCGTTTCTATATCAATATCAATATTTAAATTTATTATACTATATATAATAATTAAAAACAAGAAATAAATCAATAATTAAAAAACAGTAAACAAAAATGCTGTCACGCAAAAGCGTTACAGCAGTCAGCGTGTAGAAAAAGCCAAATTATAAATTTCTACACGCTGATAGACTTTGAGAAAGTGAGATAAATTTCGTATTTTGCGAGTGGGAGCTGTACGATG
>ENA-ORUB01003245-ORUB01003245.1-human-gut-metagenome-genome-assembly--contig:-NODE-3245-length-14036-cov-11.193262_pt1 | contig 14036 bp, 15 predicted proteins | sample MGYA00241918_ERZ509200 | MGnify/ENA primary metagenome ERZ509200 (study PRJEB26280, sample SAMEA2338853) | human gut metagenome | biome: human gut; feature: human-associated habitat; material: faeces... | reverse complement strand
GCTGCCGGCCTCCGGGATGCCCGGCTTCGCTGTGAACTGCTGACCCGGCACCTGCCCCAGCCGCCGCTGCCGGACCCGGAGGAAACGCTGCCCCGTCCTGTTCTGTCCCGGGAACAGGTGGACGCCGCCCTGCCCCAGGCCCGGGACCTGCTGCAAGCCGCACGCTCCCGGGTGGATGGCCTCACCGGACAGCTGCGGTCCATGGACAGCCGGGAGAGCCTTCAGGCCCAACAGGATCAGTGCCGCGCCCGGCTGGATACCCTCCAGGCGGAGTACGACGCCATTGCCCTGGCCATGGACGCCCTGACCCAGGCCAACAACCATCTGCAAAACCGCTTCTCCCCCGCCCTGGGCGCGGAAACGGCCCGCATCTTCTCCGCCCTCACCGCCGGACGCTACGACAAGGTGCTGCTGGACCGGAGCCTGTCCCTCAGCGCCCAGCCCGCCGGAGACGCCGTTCCCCGCGCTCTGGCCCTGCTGAGTCAGGGAGCCGGAGACCAGCTGTACCTGGCGGCGCGTCTGGCCATCTGCCGGATGGTGCTGCCCCAGGATAAGGCCGTGCCCCTGATCCTGGACGATGCCCTGGCCAATTTCGACGATACCCGCATGGCAGCCGCCCTGGACTGGCTGCTGGAGGAGAGCCGCACCCGCCAGATCCTGCTTTTCACCTGCCACCGGCGGGAGGGCGACTATCTCCGGAACCGTGCCCACGTTATATTCCTGAACTGAGGTGTTTTATGTTTCTGCCCCTGAATAGCTTTGAGAATATCTGCGTATGCTTTCTGCTGATGATCATCTACAGTACCGCCGGGTGGATCGGCGAGATGATCTATCATTCCATCGTCATCAAGCACCTCAGCGAAAAACGCGGATTTCTGAACGGATTTCTCTGCCCCATCTATGGACACGGCGCGCTTTTGGTGTTATATGTATTAAATGGCGGGCTGAAAAACCCCATTCTGACGTTTCTCGCGGGCATGGCGCTGACCACTGCCCTGGAATACTTCACCAGCTGGATGATGGAGGCCATCTTCCACATGCGCTGGTGGGACTATTCCCACTGCAAGTACCAGCTCAACGGACGCATCTGCCTGACCAACTGCATTTTCTTCGGCCTGGGCTGCGTGCTGCTGTGCCATGTGGTGAATCCGCCGCTGCTGCGGTGGCTCATGGGCATTGGGCCTCAGTACACCGTTCCCATTGCCTCCTTCCTGTTCGGCCTGTATATCATGGACAACGTTCTGTCCATCCGCAGCGCCTTCCAGCTGTCCCACCGGCTGGACAAGCTGGCCAAGCTCCAGCAGGAGATCCGCCAGCACCTGGACGAAAAGGCCCAGCTGTACGGCGCCAGGGTGGAGGAGCTCACCAACCGCTTCATGAACGGACTGGAAAAGGCCAACGACGAGTATCTGCAGGAGCGGATGTTGCGCCTGGCCCAGCTGCGCAGCGGCGCAGACATGTTCGAGCGCCGTCTGCTGCGCTCCCACCCCAATCTGCGCTCCAGGCGCCACGGCAAGCTCATCGACGTACTGCGCCAGAAAAAGGACGGCGTCGTCAAGAAGTAATTTCTGCAACATAATTATAAAGGAGAATCATTATGAGCGATTGTACCCACGATTGCAGCTCCTGCGGTGAAAACTGCGCGGAGCGCCAGGGTGAAAGCCCCTTCCAGATCAAGCCCCTGCGAGAGGGCTGCCGGGTCGGCAAGGTATACGGCGTGGTGTCCGGCAAGGGCGGCGTCGGCAAGTCCATGGTCACCAGCCAGCTGGCCGTCACCATGCAGCGCCGGGGCCACAATGTGGCGGTGCTGGATGCCGATATCACCGGCCCCTCCATCCCCAAGGCCTTCGGTATCCATGGCCGGGCCGCCGCCACCCAGGACGCCATCCTCCCCGTCATCACCGGCACCGGCATCCAGCTGATGAGCGTGAACCTGCTGCTGGAGCACGAGACTGACCCCGTCATCTGGCGCGGCCCCGTCATCGGCGGCGTGGTCCAGCAGTTCTGGGGCGACGTGCTGTGGCAGAACGTGGACTATATGTTCGTGGATATGCCTCCCGGAACCGGTGACGTAGCCCTGAACGTGTTCCAGACTCTGCCGGTGGACGGTGTCATCATCGTGGCCAGCCCCCAGGAGCTGGTGAGCATGGTGGTGCAGAAGGCCGTGAAGATGGCACAGATGATGAATATCCCCATTGTGGGCCTGGTGGAGAACATGAGCTATATCACCTGTCCCGACTGCGGCAAAAAGCTCTATCCCTTCGGCGAGGGCAAGACCCAGCAGGCCGCCGAGGAATACGGTCTGCCCCTGCTGGCCAGGATGCCCATCGACCCGGAGCTGGCCCAGCTGGTGGACCAGGGCCGCATCGAGGACTTCCAGGGCTCCTGGCTGGATGCCGTGGCCGACAAGCTGTAAGCAAATTTCGGGAGGCCCTGCCATCGGCAGGGCCTCCCGCTTGGCTCTCCCTCTGGGAGAGCTGTCACCGAAGGTGACCGAGAGGGCCGCCCCTTGTTTAATTTTCCCTATCCGCCGCCGTCCTTCTGTGCGATTTGCTGAATTTCATTCTTTTCTTGCGTCGCTCTCTTTTATATGGTATAAAAGAACTATCAAGAGAGAGAAAAGGAGCGACCCCATGAAACATTTCAAACGCGCGGCGGCGCTGATGCTGACCCTGTGCGCCCTGCTGGCGCTGACGGCCTGCGGCAGCCTGCAAGACAAGGTGGAATCCAAGCTGTGGGAAACCGCCGCCCCCGCCCTGGTCCAGGGCAACATGGACCTGCTGTACAAGGGTACCTGCGACGAGACGTATCTGAAGCTGGTCAACAGTACGGCGGAGGACTGCGCCTCCTACTATGACGAGAACATGACTCTCCAGGCCCAGGCCTTCATGAACGTTTTTGACGTCAACGACCTGGACGGCACGCAGACCGACCGCTTTGCCGACATCATGAAGCAGGTCTATGCCCAGGCGGAGTATACCGTGGGCGCAGTGAGTCAGGTGGACGACACCCACTTCCTGGTGGATGTCACCGTCACCCCCCTGGACTTCCCCAAGCAGGTCAACGGCGCGCTGTATACCGGCCTGATGACCTTCGTCAATGCCTACGGCGACGTGACCGATGAGCAGCTGAACGCCATGACCGACGAGGAATACGCCAAGTACGAGGCGGCCTGGGCCTCCGGCATCCACAACGGCTGCCGCATTGCCCTGAATAACGGACTGAACACCCTGGAGCCCGTCACCGTCCAGATGGCCGTCAGCAAAGCCGACGACGGCAAGTGGTCCATTGACGACGATTCCATCGTCAAGTTTGACCAGGCGCTGATGTTCTACCCCGAGAGCTTCGAATAAGCCCGCATTTATACGGTAAAACCCGGCAGAGCACTGCTCTGCCGGGTATTTTTGACAGCCTGTGAATTACTGGGTATTCGCCTTCTGCGCGAAGCGGTTATCCACCAGTCCGTCGAAGCTTACCCACTGGTCCGTCGCCAGCTCCCCGGCCTGGGTCATAACGGTCTCCAGCCGCTCCAGGGCCTGCCGCTCCATCACCGGGGTGCGGTTCCAGGCATCGATCTCCCGGTGCCGGGCGCACACACGCTCCAGAATATCCAGGTCCGTGTCCGGGAACTGATCGCAGATGGCCTCGGCCACCTGCCGGTCCGTGTGCTCCGCCACCCACTGCTGGGCCCGGGCAATGGCATTGACAAAGCCCTGGACCGTCTCCGGGTTAGCGTCCACATAGCTGCGGGCGGCGAAATATGCGGTGTACGGGATCTCGCCGCTCTCCTGGCCGATAGAGCACAGAATATACCCCTTTCCGGCCTGCTCCACCTCCGTGGCGGTGGGCTCAAACAGGGTCACATAGTCCCCGTTGCCGCCGGTAAAGGCCCCGGCCATCATGTTGAACTGCACCGAGGTGTCCACCACGGCGTCCCGCTGGGGCTCCACGCCGTTCTGCCGCAGCACATATTCCAGCGTCATCTCCGGCACACCGCCGGCCCGGCCGCCGATGATGGTTTTGCCCCGGACCTGGTCCCAGGAGAAGGGCCCCGGCGTCCGGCCCACCAGGAACGAGCCGTCCCGCTTGGTCAGCTGGGCAAGGATCACGGGATGGTCCTCCTTGCCCTGATTCATCACGTAGATGGCGGCCTCCGGCCCCGCCAGGCCCATATCCGCCTGGCCGGACACCACGGCGGTCATGACCTTATCGGCGCCGCCGCCGTTGGTCAGCTCCACGTCCAGCCCCTCCTGGCGGAAGAAGCCCTGGCTCATGGCCACATACTGCGGCGCGTAGAACACCGAGTGAGTGACCTCGCTCAGGCGCACCCGGGTCAGCTGTTTTTCCCCGGCGCAGCCCGGCAGCAGCAGAAGCAGCGCCAGGCACAGACACCCTGCAATACAGATTTTTTTCATGCTTTGACCCCCCAATAATGTTGCAGCAGCTTCTCGGCCCCCAGCACCAGCCGGTACATCACCACCGCCGCCGCGGCCAGGATCAACACGCTGGTCATCACCAGGTCCATGTTGAACACCTGAGAGCCGTAAACGATGAGATAGCCCAGGCCCGCCCGGGACACGAGAAATTCCCCCATAATGACCCCCACCCACGACAGGCCCACGTTGACCTTCAGGGTGTTGAACAGGGTGGGAAAGCTGGCGGGGAACACCAGCATCCACAGAATCTGGCCCCGGGTGGCCCCCAGGGACCGCATGAGCCGCAGCTTTTCGCCGTCGGTTCCCAGAAAGCCCTGGTACATGCTGAGGATGGTGACGATCAGGGAGATGGCCAGGGTCATCACGATGATGGACCCCATCCCCGCCCCCATCCATACGATGAAAATCGGCCCCAGGGCCGTTTTCGGCAGGGCGTTGAGCACCACCAGATACGGGTTCAGCACCCGGGCCACCCCGTCCCACCACCACATGCAGATGGCCACGGCGGTGCCCAGCAGCGTCCCGGCCAGAAAGCCCACCACCGTCTCCAGGCACGAGATGCCGATGTGCCGCAGCAGCTCTCCGCCCCGGCACAGGGATAAGAACGTGCCCCACATGCGGCTGGGACTGCTGACCAGAAAGCCGTCGGACAGTCCTGTGGACGTGGTCAGCTGCCACAGGCCGAACAGGGCCAGCAGCAGCCCCACCTGCCACAGCAGCACCCGGCGGCGTTTTTTCCGCCGGGCCAGCAGCCATGCCTCCCGCCGGGGCAAGGGTTTATCCGTCATGCAGCTCCAGCTCCTTCCATATGGCATTGAAAAACGTGTGAAATTCCGGGGTATCCCGCCGCTCCATAGGCGGCAGCCCCCGCAGCGGCCCCATATCGTGAACGGCCTTTACCCTGGCTGGCCGCCGGGTCAGCACCGCCACCCGGTCCGACATGCTGATGGCCTCGCTGATGTCGTGGGTCACCAGCAGGGCGGTTTTCCCCTCCTGCCGGATGATCCGGTAAATATCCGCCGACACCGACAGCCGCGTCTGATAATCCAGGGCGGAAAACGGCTCATCCAGCAGCAATATCCGGGGGTCCGGGGCCAGGGTCCGGATCAGGGCGCACCGCTGGCGCATGCCGCCGGACAGCTGCCCGGGCCGCTTATCCCCAAAGGCCGCCAGGCCGTACCGGTCCAGCAGACCCCGGACCCGCTGCCGGTTCTCCGGCGTGTTCTCCCCCCGGACGGCCAGCCCCAGGGTCACATTGTCCCAGATGCTCCGCCAGGGGAACAGCTGATCCTGCTGGGGCATGAAGCCCACCCGGGGCGACGGGCCCCGGACGGCCTCGCCGTCCACGGCGATCTCTCCGCCGGTCAGGGGCTCCAGCCCCGCCAGGGCGGACAGCAGCGTGGATTTGCCGCAGCCGGAGGGGCCCACGATGCTGCAAAACTCCCCCTCCTCCACGTCCAGGGACACGTCCCGCAGGGCCTCCACCTCCCCGTCCGGTGCCTGGTACACAAAGGCGGCGTGCAGGAGATGTATCATCATTTCCGTGTGTTCCTCCTCTGATACGATAGGAGAGCGAACGATTCCCTCTCCGCCATCATCCTATGCGCCCCGGTATCCGGAGGTGAGAACGCCCCCGCTTTCCGAAGGGCCTCTCCCCTGCGCAAAAAAAGGGGGCCGACTTGGAGGCACTCACTTAACGACAGTTCAAATTAACTGGTTTTAGTGGCGTCTTCAAGCGGTGCCAACAGAAAGACCACATCTTTGGAGCAAAATCCTTGGATGTGGTCTTTTTTCTATTTCCATTTTTGAATATCTGCAGAGTATTCGTTATTGATTGGATGTATCAGTATCCGCTCTGTCTTTCGATTCAGCAATCGTTCTTTTGAGATAACCACTTTGGATATCGAAACTCCGTCTTCATTCTGGAGGGTACATCTATAGAACCGATACCCAAACAACTCCAGAAGTATATTAACGCTGAAATAATTGTGGCGGATGCAAAGAAAAGCAAGGACAAAGAAAAAGACTAAAAACAGAACCACTTGATGCCAAACAGTAAAATCAAAGGCAAACAGGGGAAGAATGTATGACAAAAGGTATTCGGCTGAGAGAGCTTTTTCCTCCTCAATATCATCAATTGTGTATTCCTGGGATCCGTCCGCATTCCCCACACGGCAATCAGCACGGCGGAGGTCAGGGCAAACAGCGGAAACGCATGCGTAAGATAGCTGATAAAGCTCGTAATACCCGATGTCATGATCACGATGGCCGGGAAATCGCCGATGGGGGATGCGGCGCCTCCGGTATTTGAAAGGGCAAGAATGGTGGCAAAGAATACGCAAATATACGTGCGGTCCACCTCCAGGGTTTTCAGCAGGACAAAGACGATGGGAAGGATCATCATAACGGCGGTGATGTTGTTCAGGCAGGAGGAGATGAGGAACATCATCCCTCCGAACATCATCAGACACAGCCGCTTCCGCCCTTTGGAGAGCTCGGCGATCTTGATGGCAAGCAGCTGCATGATGCCGGTCTCAACGATCAGGTTCGTGAAGAGCTCCATAACGATCAGGATAGCCAGGACGTCGTAGGAGTAGTTTTTCATGACGCTCTTGATGGGAATGTCAAGAGAGATCGAAAGGACCGTGGCTGCGACAAACATGACAGCGATGAGGATCAACCCTGCGCTCTCGCTGAGCTTATCGAAGATACCGGCCTTCGTTCCTCCGGTCCTGAGGCCGAAGGCCGCCTTGCTATTAACGGTGATCGTGTTAGTCATGACGCATTCCTCCATTTTTTAATAACTGACTTCTATCCACCCATCATACCGAACTGCGGTATCAAACTCCTTGAAGGGAACAAAAACCTTCTTGCCCAGAAATCCCTTATAATGCTCGACCATGCGGTATGTATCAGAAAGGACCATCGTTCTGCCGCCGGCGGAGTATCCACACACCACGATCATGCTGTTGCGGGGATAGAATGCCTGAGGGAAATACGGCTCCTCCAGGATGGTGATCCGGATCCCGCCGGGGAGGTTGTTCCTGAGACGCTCCTTCGCCTCGGGCTCAAGGCTGTGGGGAACTGCGATGATGATCTCCTCTGCCGGATCCGCACACTTGGCCATCTCCTCGATCAGAGCGATCTCCGGCGTCAGAAACAGGTAATTTTTCTTGCCGAACCCGTGAAGCCATGCGGCGATCTTCGGCACCTGGTCTGCGATGTCTTCATCCGGCAGGGGCATGGAAGCCCCCACCGTATGAAGAACATCGCAGCTGCCGCAGACCCTGGAGAGGTTGATCCCCGCCTCGAACAGGCCGATCTCCCCTGCGATCTTCTGCATATCCATTCTTTTCTTACTCTCCCTTCTTCTGTTCAGCCAGATACGAGATCATCCGGGAGATCACGGCGATCTCATCGGGCGAGGTGCTGAGGATATCAACGAACCGCTCGCCGACCTCGCCATAGAGCCTGACATACAGGCTCTGCGCATCATCGCCCAACACGGGGGCGGGGAATTTGGAAAAGCTCATGTTCATGATCAAGCAACCTCCTTCATGATATGGATGAGCTGGACGGCCAGGACCTGAATTTCCGGGGGAGCGCCCCGAATGATCGCAGCGGCTGCGGCCGCAGTGTCCTCATCCCCGAAGATATCCCGCAGGAGCTGCCAGTCCCCCTCATCGAACTCGATGTGCACCATCGCCCTCCGCTCGTGAGGCGGGATAGGCCGCACAGGGCCGTTGTGTTCGTGCATCATGTGGATCCTCACTTCCGGTTCCTTCAACGCATTGACATCAGTGAACAGTTTCATGTGTTGTATCCTCCTTTTTGTCGGTTGGTGTTGTATAGATCATCCAACTGCCGTCCGCCCTTCCACTGGAGTCGGTGTTCCGCTTGTTTTTACCGCTTCGCAGGCCGAGTAGCGCCATGATTTCGCGGTCGCTGAGCCCCAGTACGAGCTTTTTCACTTCACTAAGTTCTGCCATACCAGCACCTCCGTATAGTCTATGTAGTGGTCGAGGAGTGTTCCAGCGGATCGCAGGTAAAAGCGATCCGCCGGAACAAATGACGACGCAACAAACCACTTATTCCGCTTTGATGAACTTCAGCATCTTTGCGCGCATCCCGATCGTGTGCGCGTGGCGCTTGAGCTCGAGGAACTCGCTGGCAAGGAGCTTATACTCCTCACTCAGTGCATTCACCTCCTCCGCGGTAACGGGTTTGCCCTCATACACCTTCTTGTGAAGGAGGTGATCCTTCGCGAGCGTGCGGATGTAATAGAGATAGGGCACGTTAATGGAGGGCTGAACCTCTGCCGAGGCCGCGATCCCATAATTGGTGGTCGCCAGCACGTCCTCGAAAAGACCGCGATCCATCTGCATATCAGCCAGCCGCAAAGCGCACTGGCTGGCGTTGGTATGCGTGCGGACGGCCTCCTTAAGAACATCCATACTGACATCGGGTCTGCCAAGGGCCGATTCAAGCTCGCTCTCGGCCACACACGCCTTCTCCTCGTAGGGGAGAAACTTCTTGTACTGGCTGATGATGGTTCGGCACTCGTCCTCATTGGCGACCGGATCAGCCTTCAGAAGATAGTCGAACGAGAACGTGAACGCGCGCCAGTTCCAACACCGGAAGGGAACCTTCGTCTTCAATGCGGTATAATAGTCATTGGCGGTCTGCATATCTCCGGCCTTGGAACTATACTTGATCATGTCGGCCATAAGATCCACGTTAAAGGGGAACTTTCTGAGCCCCTGCTGGCAGATCTCCGCCGCTTCGCGACACTTGTTCCAACGTGCGTAGTCAACGGCCTTGTTGTGATAATCGTCCGAATCCATATCGCTCTCGTCCGTCTCCTCATCCGGATCGGGCATCAGGTTCTTCACGTGAGACAGCAGTTCCAAGAAATCGCGATCCGCAACGGACTCATCCGCATCGGTGCCATCGGCGCAAACTTTCTCGGCCTGGCCAACGGAAATGTCGGCTGCGTCATCGCTGCCGAAGTGGGTCCTCTCAAAAATAGACTCGTTCATTATGTTGCTCCTTTTTTCTGGCTGTGTGACAGCCTGTTTTTAGGACTCATGTTCCTATGATGCTATATTACATCATTTGTCAGAAACGTTTTTTTAGAACACCTCGACGTGGAAATAGTAATGACTATCTTGTATTACCGCAACTTTAAGCCTAAGAATTTCACCATATCAACGCAAGCAAATAACACATGGTAACGAAACATTTTACAACACCCTTTCGCCATATTTGCAGTGTTATTATCAGATAAACTCCTATTAAAGTACTAATTGGTAGAAAACCACCTTGACAAATCTCGACTCAGAAAACTATCCTGAAAAAGTATGCCGACGATCACGGATTCACCAGCACGGCTTATTTCGTAGACGATGGTTACAGCGGAACCAATTTTGACCGCCCGGACTGGCAACGCCTGCTCGGCATGATCGACGAAGGGCGTATCGGCACCATCATCGTAAAGGATATGAGCCGGTTGGGAAGGGACTATCTCCAGGTAGGTATGTACACGGAGATGGTGTTCCCGAACAACGATATCCACTTCATCGCCATCAACAACGGTGTAGACAGTGCAAATCAGATGGAGAACGACATGACGCCGTTCATCAACATTTTCAACGAGTTCTACGCCAAAGACACCAGCAAGAAAGTCAAGGCTGTGTTCCGCGCCAAAGGAAATTCCGGTAAACCGCTGACTACCAATCCGCCTTACGGCTATCTGAAAGACCCCAATGACAAACACCATTGGATCATAGACCCGGAGGCGGCACCGGTAGTACAGGAAATGTTTAAAATGTGCGTTGCCGGAAAAGGCCCTTCGCAGATCTCGAAAGAACTGATGCGCCGTGGCATTCCGACGCCCTCCGAACATATGCATACGCTTGAGATCAGGACGCCCGCAAAGCAGTCGGAACAGCCCGGCTTCTGGCAGCAACGCACCGTAGTCGATCTGCTGATGAAGCCCGAATACTTAGGCCATACGGTCAATTTCCGAACAAGAAGGAAGTCCTTCAAGTGCAAAAAGACCGTGTGGAACGATCCTTCCGAATGGTCGATTTTCGAGAACACCCACGAACCGATCATTGATCAGGAAACATTTGATATCGTCCAGCGTATTCGGGACGGGCGTAGGAGACTTACTCCGATCGGTGAGATGCCGATACTATCCGGAATGCTGTTCTGCGCCGACTGCGGAGCCAAACTGTACCAAGTCAGATCGAGGGGCTGGAAACACGAACAAGAGTACTTCACCTGTGCATCCTACCGAAAGGGGCAAGGGCTGTGTTCTCCCCACCAAATTCACAATGTCCAGGTGGAAGAGATCCTGCTTCGGCAATTAAAGAGCATTACGGCTTATGCACGTTCCCATGAAGCGGAATTTGTAGAACTGGTCACGAAGCAGAACGAAAAGGAACTCAATCGCCTGATGCGTAGCAGCAGCAAGGACCTTGGTCAGGCGAAAGAACGCATCAAGAAGCTGGATAGTATCATGCAGCGGCTCTACGAGGATAACCTCGACGGAAAAATATCCGACGACCGTTTTTTCCGAATGTCCGCTACCTACGAAACCGAGCAGAAACAATTGGAAGCAAGAGTCTCAGAACTGGAGGCGGCTATTGCGGAGGCTCGGGAGCAACGCCTGAATGTAGATTCCTTCTTGGGAATGGTGCGCCGGTATACGGACATTACGGAACTCACAGCAGAGATCATCCGCTCTTTCGTGGAGAAGATTGAGGTGAAGAAACCGGAGAAAGTCCCCGGTACGCGGACAAAAAAGCAGACCTTGGTCATCTGGTGGAACTTTATCGGTGTGGTCGATATCCCACAACAAGCGCAAAAAGAAACGGCATAGCCTATATGATCGTAAGCTATGCCGTATCCTTTTTGAGCACCTTTCGTCCTTAAGTGAATGCGCATTTGGTCGGCCCCTTTGAGCTTGTCAAAAAAGCAGGAGTGCCTCCGCCTTCGGAAAGGAAGATAGTTACGAAAGAAACCCATCAGGGGTGTCTTTCGTTTTCAATCACCACATTTTCAAAACTTTTATGAAAGTTTTGAAAATGCCCCCTCAGCTTGTCAAAAATCCTTTTTGACAAGCTGAGGGGGGCCGACTTGGTCGGCCCCCCTTTTGAAAAATGCACAATATATCATTCAATAGAGATAATATAGTAATATACAGGCTGTCCGCCGGGCAGCAGGGACACCTCAGCCTCCGGGCAGGCGTCTATAAATCGCTGCTCCGCGTGCCGGGCGTCGGCCTCGCTGATGCCGTCGCCATAGAACACGGTGATAAACTCCGCACCCTTTTCGGCGGCCAGGGCCGCCAGCTTATCCAGCAGCCCGTCCAGCTCCCGCTCCGTGCCGAACAGCTTCCCGTCTGTCAGAGCCAGATAGTCGCCGGCATTGATGGCGAAGCCGTCGAAGTCGGAGTTCCGGGCGGCATAGGTGACCTGGGCGGTGGTGACGTTGGCGGCAGCCTCCGTCATAGCCGCCAGGATGGCCTGAGGGTCCGGCTCCTCCGGGTCCACCGCCATCATGGCGGAGATCCCCTGGGGCACGGTGGCGGTGGGCACCACGATGACCTGCTTTTCCGTCAGACCTACGCATTGCTGGGCAGCCATGACAATGTTCTTGTTGTTGGGCAGCACAAACACCACCTCGCTGGGGGTATGGTTTACCTCCTGCAAAATAGCCTGGGTGGAGGGATTCATGGTCTGCCCGCCGGATACGATGCGGTCCACGCCCAGATCCCGGAAGGTGGCGGCCAGCCCGTCGCCGGCGCACACGGCCAGAAAGCCGTACCGCTTCTCCGGAGCGGCCACGGCATTTTCCGCCGACTCCAGCTCCTCCTCAATGGCGTCCAGGTCGTCGGTGCTCTGGGCCTTCTTGCCGGCTGCCAGCTCCTCCGCCTGGGTGCGCATGTTTTCGATCTTGGCCAGCTCCAGGGTGCCGTACTTGGCAGCCTCCGTCAGAGCCTCGCCCGGGGTGTCGGTGTGGACATGGACCTTGAAGGCCTCGTCGTCCTCGCCGATGACCAGGCTGTCGCCGATGCTGTCCAGATAGGCCCGATAGGGGCCGATGTCCACGCCGTCGCGCTTGCGGACGATAAACACGGTGTCGTATGTGAAGGTGATGTCCTCCAGGCTCAGGGCGCCGAAATCCGCCTTGTCCTGGTCCTTTTCGCCGTCCTCCTCCACCTGGGGCAGAGCCTCGCCCCGCAGAGCCCGCAGCATGCCGTCCAGAATGATGAGGTAGCCCTTGCCTCCCGCGTCCACCACACCGGCCTTTTTCAGCACCGGGTTCATGTCGATGGTCTGGGCCAGCGTCTCATACCCGGCGGCAATGGCCTGCTCCAGCACATATTCGGCGCTGGGGTTTTCCTGAGCGGCTTCCACCGCCCGGGCGGCGGCCAGACGGGACACCGTCAGCACCGTACCCTCGGCGGGCTTCATCACCGCGCCATAGGCGGTGGTGACGCCCTCGGCCATGGCGGCGGCCAGCTGCACGCCGTCCATGTCGGTCAGGCCCTTCACGGACTTGGACAGGCCCCGGAACAACAGGGAGAGGATCACGCCGGAGTTTCCCCGGGCGCCCCGCAGCAGGGCGCCTGCGGTGATTTTGGCGGCCTCGCCCACTGTGGCGGGCTCGGACTTTTTCAGCTCGTTGACGGCGGTCTGGATGGTCAGGCTCATGTTGGTGCCGGTATCGCCGTCGGGTACCGGAAACACGTTCAGATCGTTGATGGCCTGCTTCTGCTGGGTGACACAGGCAGCGCCGAAGGTGATCATCTGTTTGAAGGCGCTGCCGCTGATTCTATCTGTCATCTTTTCGTTTCTCCTTTGACCGGCAGCTTACACGGTAACGGAGTCCACGCACACATTGACCTCGCGGACCTCCACGCCGGTATTTTTGGTGACCACATACTTGACCTCGCTCATAATGGAGCGGCAGACCGTGGCAATATTGACTCCGTTTTCCACAACGATGTGCAGCTCGATGGAAACGGTGCCGTCCTCGTTATAGGTGACCTTCACGCCCTTGCTCATGGCTTCCCGCCGCAGCAGGTGCACCAGGCCGTCGGTCATACTGCGGTAGGCCATGCCCTTGACGCCGAAGCAGTTGGTGGCTGCCGCGCCGGTGATGGTGGTGAATACCGCGCTGCTGATGGTAATCTCGCCCTGATCGGTTCGGACCTTAATCATAGCTAACTTCCTTTCTATAGGCTGCCGCGGGAAAAGCGGCATAAGGACATAATATAGTTGATTATATACCATTTGACCGCCAATAACAAGAAGAATATTTTAAACAAATCCGCCGATTTCCGTAACATATTTTTAACATTTCACTGCGTATAGCCCAGTCCGCCCTGAAAATACGCCGTCCCTGCTATTTCCCGACAGGTTTTCTCCCTGTCCCCGGCTACAATGGGGGAAAAGGAGGGCTTGTCCATGAAATTTCTGCCTCTGCCCCGGGAGAAACGGCGGCTGCTTGACCCCCTGGGCCGGACGGCCCTGACGTGCCTGCTGACAGCAGGCAGCTTCGGCGGCCTGTGCGCCCCGCTGCCCCTGG
>ENA-ORUB01003241-ORUB01003241.1-human-gut-metagenome-genome-assembly--contig:-NODE-3241-length-14041-cov-2.811955_pt1 | contig 14041 bp, 6 predicted proteins | sample MGYA00241918_ERZ509200 | MGnify/ENA primary metagenome ERZ509200 (study PRJEB26280, sample SAMEA2338853) | human gut metagenome | biome: human gut; feature: human-associated habitat; material: faeces... | reverse complement strand
CACTCCGCGCAACATAGGGATGCGCGAGGATACCCGCCGCATCGACATGATAGAACGACGTCCCCTCCCGCCCTTCGCGCCGGTGCGCCTGCAACTCGACGAGCCGTTCCAGAAAGGCGTAGGCAAGGGTCGTCTTGATCGGGTATCCCATCGTCACGTTGATGCCGCCGGCCTTCTCCGGCAACGCATGGAGCAGCGGCAGCAACAGGTTTTCGTCGGTCAGCACGACGGCCGTCTCCTTGTCCAACGGCCGTTTCCGGCCGTCGGCACCGGTACGCAGCGCATCGAGTATCCGGCCGGCATATTTGCACTGCACGGCGTTCGAAGGCGTGGATACGACCGTCAACTCCTTCTCTTTTCGAAAATTATCATGCGACAGCTCGACCACAGGTGGAAACGACGCATGGTTTTCACGCACGAACATTCCCGCCTCCTGGTCGGTGTTTTTCAGATAATAGTCGTCGTAATCCCAATAGAAATCGGTTTCGGCGTTGTGTTGCAGAAAACGGAACAACACCTTCTCGCAGGCCGAAAGGGCATTGAATCCCGCCACGACATAGCGCCGCCGCTCGGCGAAAGCGAAATCGCCCGCCAGCAGCCGCTCGGCCGCGGCGCGTTGCATCATACCGCCGTAGGCGATCCCCTGACGTTGCAGCCGTGCGCGGAAACCGTGGTAGACGTCGCCCAGCGTCCGCCACACAGCCAGGAAACGGCGTTTCTCCTCCGAAAGCGTCGCTCCGTCGGTGAAATTGGCCCAGAACTGGCGGATCACCTCCAACTGTTCGGGGGTCAGGTAGGAGACGTCGGACTCCAACTCCTTCAACTCGTAGATATTGCGGAACAGCGCATCGGCGTCGACACGGTACTTGTCGATCGTGTCGAAGTCGTTGAGCAGCATCTCGCCCCAGAAATAGAACTTGTCGAAAGGTTCGTCGTGGCAGGCCGAATAGACCTTGTACAACTCGGCGATCAATCGGATGCGTTCGCCCGAATGCAATCCCGAAACCTCCTGCATCAGGTCGTCGATCGTCAGCCAACGGGGCTGCCACATCGGCCGTTCGGCCAGATGCGAAAGGGCGTCGATGAAGAAATGGCGGGCACGACGGGTCGGGAAGAGAATGTGCAGCGACGAAACATCCTCTCCGTAGCGCCGGTAGAGATCGGCTGCAACCTCCTGCAAAAAACTCTGCATCGCCCGCTCGCCCCTATTTCGGATCGGTATTCAACCGCTCGAACGTACCGCTCAGCATGGAGGAGGTGTGCGAACGTTCGATCGACGGATTGCCCGCATAGCGGATCGCAGCGCCCGTGGTAGACTTCATCACCACGCGCTCGGTGGCCTGCACCGTCACCTCGGCCTTGTTCGACGCATCGACCGTCACGGCCATCGCCTGCAACTGCGAAGCGTCGACGACGGCCGTCGAAACGACAGCATCCATATAGCGAACTTTTCCTCTCAGTGTCACCTTGCTGCGACCCGTAACTTCAAGTTGAAGATCCGCCGCATCGAGCGTCGTCTCGAAGCGGGCACCGCCCGAAACCTTCACGTCCAGCAGATTCGTCTTCAACAGTCCGGCGAAATGAACGGCAGCGCCGGAAACCTTCACGGCGCTGAGGGTATTGTAGCGTACCGTCACCTGCAACGAATCGGCCTCTTTCGACCGCTGCATCCGCAGTTTCAATACGCCGTTTTCGACCTTGCTCACGTATTTGCCCGCCTTGAAATCGTTGGCATAATAACTGATGCCCACGGGATGCTCCGCATCCGCCGTTTCGAAACGTACCTTCATGGCGCCTTCGACCTCCACGGCGTGAAAGTCCGGCCAGAGCCGCTGCCCGGCGATCGTATCGGTTTGAACGACAGTTTGTCCGCCCGCACCATTCGAAGTCGAAGCGGAGATGCTGACCTGCGCCGATACGCTTTGAACAGTCACAAGCAGGAGGGCGATAATTCCGATTTTTCTCATAATTCTCTCTGTTTTATTTCTCAAAAATACGGAAAACCGAGCGCAGAAGCAAACGCAGGCAGCATTTTGCCGAGGCACAGCATCCGAACCAAGGTAAAGCCAAAGATACGAAAAGTCGAGTGCAGAAGCAAGCGCCAGCTTGATTATGCCGAGACGGAGTATCTAAGACGAAGTCAAAGATACGAAAAGTCGAGTGCAGAAGCAAGCGCCAGCTTGATTATGCCGAGACAGAAGTATCTAAGACGAAGTCAAAGGTACGAAAATTCCCGTTTCCCGCGTCGATTTGCGGGGAAATTCGTACCTTTGGTAGAAAACACGCGACGAATGTGAGAGCGAAAATACTGAACGCCAGCGCCGGATCGGGCAAAACCTACCAACTGGCCTACAAATTCGTCCGCGACGTCGTCGGACGGCCCGACCTCTACCGCCATATCCTCGCCGTGACCTTTACGAACAAGGCCACCGAAGAGATGAAGTCGCGCATCCTCAAGGAGATTCATGCACTGGCCTCGGGTGCCGGAAGCGCCTACCTCGACAGCCTCTGCCACGAGTTGCTCGTTTGGACGAGTATGTACAGGTTTGATGACCTGTCCCGGCTTGTAGGCGCCCAGATATTGGTTGACCATATCTTGTTCCAGTTGCTTGTCTTCAAGCACCCAACAGCCTTCGGCGTATGTAACCGAACCGCCATGACCTGTTACAGCTTCTTGCATACCTTCCAAAAAAGTTACACAGCCATCGGCAAACCTGGAGAAGGACCAACTGCCCTGCATCTCTTTGGCTGCCACCGCAAACGGACCCACCAGGGCAATCTTGGCCGATTTGGAGAGAGGCAGCACACTAGCTTCATTCTTGAGCAACACCTGGCATTCTCTGGCTATCTCACGGCTGAGCTGACGCGCCTCATCGGTGTGAATCTCGCGCTGGTAACGCTGTAGATTCAGGTAGCGATAGGGGTCTTCAAAGAGTCCCAGCTTGTATTTGGCTTCCAACACCCGGCGACAAGCCACCTCAATATCTTTTTCCGATAAACGTCCCTGCTTGACGAGGTTCTCTAGATTGTCCATATAGGCACTTCCGTTGAGGTCCATATCTACCGAAGCCTCTATGGCCAGTGCAGTAACCTCCTCAATATCGCCTATGCCGTGGTTCACACATTCGTTGATGCCTTCATAGTCGGAGGTGATGAATCCCTTGAATCCCCATTCTTCGCGCAACAGGTCGTTGAGCAGATAGCGGTTGATGTGTGCAGGGATACCCTCGAAATCGTTGAAAGAAGCCATAAAACTGCCGGCACCCTCGTAGGCAGATTCACGATAAGGTGGAAGGAATCCGTTAAGAGCCTCCTGGCGTCCCATGTTCACAATGTTGTAGTCGCGGCCACCCTCTACCGCTCCATAGAGCGCATAGTGTTTCACGCAAGCCATTACCGTAGTGTTGTCGGCAAGGTCAGTACCCTGATAACCGCGTACCATTGCCTTACCAAGTTCACCGCACAGAAAAGGGTCTTCTCCAAATGTTTCAGCAATGCGTCCCCAACGGGCATCCCGGCAGATATCCAGCATCGGCGAATAGACCCAGTTGATGCCGGAAGCCGTAGCCTCAAGGGAAGCAGCGCGGGCTCCCCGCTCTATCAGTTCCGGATTCCATGAGGTGGACATAGCTAGCGGTATAGGCTGCACCGTTTGCAAACCATGAATAACATCGTAGCCGAACATCAGTGGAATGCCCAGGCGACTCTTCTCTACTGCCAGTTTCTGTGCTGCCAGCAGATCTTCTGCCACATAGCTGCCATACATGGCGCCAAGTTTGCCATCGACTATGAGTTGTTCGCGGCTGTCGTTATCGTCAGATGCGTTGCCCGATACAAACGAAGGCACCGCCAGAAGATTCAACTGTCCTACCTTTTCTGTGAGCGTCATCTTTGCCATCAGGTCATCGATAAACGCATCCATCTCTCCATTAGCAGAGGGAGGGGGAGTATAACTGGTCAGAGTCAATACTCCACATGCTAAAGCAATCAATTTGCTATATTTCATCATATTCACTTAAATTTATTATTTAGAGTTCTAAAATTGTAGAGGATTCACCACTCCACATTAGGCTTTATTAACAACTCTTAAGATTATTAATTATCAATAGTTTTCATCTCTGAAAAGTAAACTGTGCGCAATGGCATAGTGTGAGCATCACCGATGAGACAGATACTATCAGTAAGGCGAATATCGTTGGATGCTGCACCAACTTTTATAATGAAATCACCCTTTTCTATAGCCCATATTCCATCATTATAATAACCCAATTGTTGCGGTGACATGATAAAGTCTATTTTTTTAGTTTCGCCCGGCTTAAGTGATACTCGACCAAACCCGGCGAGTTTAATGGGTTTCAATGGTTGACTTGCTGAAGTAGGTGATATATATATCTGTACGATTTCGTCACCTTCGCGCGACCCGGTATTAGTCACATTGAAGGAAATATTGAATAACTCATCAGTCGTGAAAACTGATTTGTCAACTACTAGGTCTGAATAATCAAAAGTAGTGTAATTCAGTCCGTACCCGAAGTGATATTGAATACGCTCATCAGGAGTACTGGAATAATTATAGCAGATGTTTTCGTTAAGTTCTACTTTTGGATAACTCACACTCAACTTTCCTGATGGCGCAACATTACCGTAAATAATATCGGCTAGAGCATTACCCCCTTCTTCACCGGGGTACCACGCCTGAATCACAGCTGCACATTTATCCGCAAGGTCGCCAATAACTTGTGCACGCCCACCGAACATAACCAATACAACAGGCTTACCTGTAACTATTAATTGTCTGACAAATTCCTCTTGTTTTCCTGGTAACCGTAAACTTCCACGGTCTCGATTTTCTCCACACAGTAAAGTATTCTCCCCCATTGCAGCAATGATTATGTCGCTATTGGCAGCTAACGAAAGCGCTTCTTTAGCATCTATTTTCTCATCGCGGGCTATATGGCGATTCTTATCGAGCCATATTGCACGATCATCCCCGCCTTTTGAAATGGATGTCTCAGTTTTGTCAACCCAATCCACACCACAGGAATAGTTCAAAGTGCATCCATCTGGTAGTTTTTTTTCCAGACCTTCTTTCAAAGTTATAATCTGATTATTTGTGTTTCCGGTATTAATGCCTCGCCAAAAATAGTGCAAGCCTTGATATGTGTAATCGCCAAGCATAGCCCACATTGTGTTGGCATTAGGTCCCACAAGAGCTATCTTCCTAGGATGTTCGATAGGGAGGATGTTATCATTCTTAAGAAGTACTACTGATTGTGTAGCAAGTTCATAAGCGGTTTGACGTTCCTCGGCGGTGTCGAATTCTATATCGCCTTCTGCACAGAATGTCGGATTTTTATCAAACAGACCCACTGCAGCTTTTAGCCTCAAAACTCGTTTGACAGCGCCCTCGAATGTCGCCTCACTAACAAGTCCTTGCTTTATTGCTTCGGGAAGGTATTGATAATTGTCACGGTTTTGAAATTCCACATCGTTCCCAGCATTTATGGCAGCCACTCCACGATGCAACGCATCTTCTTCTGTGTCAATCTGGTTAATCGAACCATAGTCACTTACTGTTATGCCGTCAAATCCGAGATAATTACGCAAAATATCCTGCATAAGATATTTATTGGCAACGGCTTTCACACCATGGAAGTAGTGATAACCGGTCATTATCACTTTACTACCCTTAGTTCGAATCATTGTTTCGTGAGGCAAGAGTATTTCTTCAAAAAGTTCTTTTCTCCTATCGGTATTGCATCCGCCCCCATAGCCCAAAAAATGTTTTGAACATGCCGCCACTCCACTTTTCATCCCTCCGTCCTGCAAACCTTCAACAAAAGCAGAACCCATAGCAGCACTTAGATAAGCATCTTCGCCATACGATTCCTCCAAACGGTTGAAATATGGATTCCGAATCACATCCACCATAGGTGACAACGAAAGCATGCCTCCGATTTTTCGCATGCTGATAGCAGTTTGACGAGTTTTTTCTGCAGCCAGGTCAGTATTGAACGAACATGCCAAACCAATTTGCTGTGGGTAAACCGTTGCTTCTTTTGCAGCAATACCTGTTATGACTTCTTCATGAAATAAGGCCGGTATTCCAGTTGGTGTATTCTTCACCAGCCACTCCTGCACTTGTTTTACCATATCGCGAAGCTCTTCGGGTCCATCTAACGAATTGCTGGCATACTGAGCAAAATGTCCTATTCCGTTAGGAATAAGTTCATAGCATCGGATTGTATCAAGCTGATTGTTTTTGTCGAAAAGTTCCGATAGATACATGCTCTGAAGTTGAGCTGCACGCTCATCCATACTCATGCGTTGATATATGTTATCGATTATCTTCTCGGTAAACTCATTTGACAACGGTATTTCCTGTGCTTTGTGTCGAAAGAAAACGGATGCCGATTTATTATCAGAGGCACAACCAGCCAGAATCAACGCTCCACATGCTAAAGCAATCAATTTATTGTATTTCATTCTATTGTCAAAAATGTTTTGGAGGGGTTATCGCTCCGCATCAGGCTTTAGAATGGCTCACTTACTGTTTATGCCTAATTCCTAATACCTAAATGCCTTTATTTCAGATTAATGAATCCATTTCTGCTTGAGCGAGCGATAACTCCCATCTATTTTATATACTGTAGATTATGTACTATCGGGTACTTCCGACTTGGCTTCATGGTTTTGGTTTGAAGCACCAGAAGGAACAAGCTGCCCATGGATAAAGTGCTTGCCCTTCTTCGGCAGGCGCAGCCAATACAAGATTATTGGCATCACACTTCACAATGAAGAACTCAGTGGGCAGGTACGTAGGCGCGGCACCCTCGCCAACCAGGGCTATGGCCGTACCATAAAGGATGGGGGCCGTTACCTTAAGCTTGCCTACCGACCAGTTGGGCACGATGTCGTCGAAGTCGTACGTGAAGGTGCCGGTGCGACCTGTGGGAGCGACAGAGAAATTGCCGTCTATATCGAGCGTCATGCTGCCGGTGGACTCACCCGTCAGGTGATTGATGGTGGGCATATACAGAGTAAACATGTCCATAATCTCTACACTGGCGGCAAACCACGCGGGGCCGGGGTCGGCCTCGTAACCGCCTAAGCCAAAGAAACTTTGGTCGGCCCAGGTCCATGTCTTCTCGCCATCCTCGCCTATCAGGTCGAGCACTATTTGCGGTAGATTGAAGTCCTTGACAATGACTGTACCCAGTTCTTCTGTCACCTGCTCGCCGTTGGCAAGGGTAAAGGTTGCCGAAAGGGGAAACTCACCCGCACCCGTCAGTCGCATCTGAGCCACATTCTTGTCTGAAGTGACACCGCCGCAGCTCCACACGGTCAATACGGGGTTGCCGTTCTTCACGGTGAGGAGATCTTCTTCATTGGAGAACTCAATCTTTCCCAGGTCGATAGTTGTGCCAAAGTAGGTGGGGGCCCCCTCCTGACCGATGCACAGCCGGGTGGCTATATTGGCCGGAATCGTCGAGATGGTATCTACCTTTACGGTAAACGAGGTCTCGGTGAATGCCTTTCCACCCGAATTCAATCCACGGAAGTTGACGGTATGCTGCCCGGTGAAAGATACCGAAAGTTCGGCATACGCCTTGCGTGCGACAGACTCGCCTACACTCCATTCAGAGAGTATCGGAGAATTGTTTTCTACAACAATGATGTTACCATTTTTGCCATCGACCACCTTCGGAGCCACACTGAGTTGGAGCTCATCAGCGGGGATGGTGCTATCGTCTATGGTATATGTGTCGGTGATAGGGTCGCAAGATGCGAATGCTCCCATCACAGCGATTATACTGATGTATTTGCAAAAGTTTTTCATGATGATATTTTTAATAATTTAGAGCTACAAATTACTTAATCGAAATTCCAAGTGGTGTAGCGCGCGTCCGGAGTGTCCCAGCCGGGATTTTGCGTGAGTACACCGTCGGACAACTGAATTTGCGCGGGCGGAATAGGCCAGAATCCGCCGGTGGCTTGATAACGTGCGGCATACTTGCCATCGCGCATCACGGTACTTACGCCCAGATTCTTTAGCGTGGTATTGTTCTGTTTGTTGAGTTCAGTCTCTGCAATGTGCCAGCGACGAATGTCCTGAAAGCGCTGTCCCTCGAAGGCAAGTTCGTGGCGACGCTCCTGCTGCAATGCCTCCAGCGAATAGCCGATGGCGGGCAGGCCAGCGCGGGCGCGCACCCGGTTCATGTTGTCGGCATTGCCGGTTAATTCACTGTGCATAAGCAGCACGTCGGCAAAGCGGATGATGTAAAGGTCCTCGAACATGGCTGCCCAACGGGGCTGAATGTAGGGATCGTTCATACCCGCAAATTCAGGATGGGCTATCCAAAAGAGCGAGTTGCCCCAGGAACCCATCTTGTCGTATGCTTGCTTGGAGAGAATGGGCTGTAATTTCTTGTTCCACAGACCGGTCTCTTCCCACTGTTGGCGCACCTCGCCACTTTCATAATTGGCCATATCGAATTCATCTTCGTCTACGATAACAGATGCTCTGCGACGGATATCATCAGGCTCGGCTGCTTCCCAGGAGTCCCAGAGACTGGTAGGAACCGTTCCAAAGGAGTTGGTGTTGCCAAAGGGGAAAGCAGCCCCATTGTCGCTTTTGCTCATGATGCCGAAGAAACTCAGATAGAGATTGCAGTAGCCGCCCTGATTTTCGTAGGAATAACCGGCAAAGTTGCCGAACTTCACGGCAAACACAGCCTCGGCATTGCCGTTGCCTGCCCAGCGGAGGGGCTGGCCATCTACTCCTGTTACACCGGCCGTATATGCGTAGTCGTCTACCGTATATTCGTTGGTGTATGCCCATAGGTTGCGGAAATCGCCCACCAACTGGTGTCCGGAGTTAGCGATGCAGTCTTCCAGCCAGGTTACCACTTGTTGCTTGGTTATGCTGCCGCCGTCGGCCGTGGGCATAGCCTCTTTCTGGTAGTAGCCGGTATAGAAGAGGAAGCAGCGGGCCATCAGCGCCTGGGCTGCCCATTTGGTGGCGTGTCCGGACTCTATTTCGTGATACTTCTTATCGCTCATAAGGCTGATAGCTTGCTGCAAATCGGTAGCTATCTGCGCCCACACCTCGTCGGCAGTAGCACGGGGCGTGTTAGTCTCTTGCGTAGTGCTGAGTATCAGGGGTACGCCGCCAAACAGTTCAGCCAGTTCGTAGTACTGGAAGGCACGCATGAAACAGGCTTCGCCCTTACGTTGGCTGAAGAGTCCGGCATCGGGCACGTTGTCGGCAGCCTCCATCAGGTCAAGACCCTCCAGGCAGGTATTGGCGGCATAGATGCCCTTATAGTGAATATCCCAGCAGAAGTCAAACTGTGAATCACTCTTATACATCAGATGGTCGAGTTCCGCATCTTGACTTCCGGCAAACATATCGTCGCTGGCATAGAGGTTGGTGAGCAAATAGGAGGATTCGGGCTTTGCCGCCTGATGATTCAGGTTGGCGTACATAGATGTCACAAGCATTTCCACATCATCCATCGATGTGGGGAAATTTTGCGTGTTGGACTGTGTATAGTTCTTGGTATCGAGCAGATCCTCGCACGAGCAGAGCGTCATCGCGGCCAGCGCGACTATCCCCATATATTTCGTTACTTTTTTTGTTTTCATTGTTTTATTTTAATTTAGAGTTAACAGTGTCTTAGAACTTCAGATTGGCGCCAATCAGCCAGGTACGGGCGATCGGATAAGATCCCATATCTATGCCGCTCACCCACGAAGTGGCGTTTTCGCCATAACGGTCGGTACCGCCGAAACCTACCTCCGGATCCATTCCTTTATAGCCGGTGAAGGTGTAGAGATTCTGTACACTTACATAGAGGCGCAGTTGCGACAGTGGGCAATTCTTCCAGAGGCGCTTGAAGTCATATCCCAATGTCATGTTCTGAATGCGGAGATAGTCGCCGTTCTCTATGTCAATATCAGTCACATGTTCTGCAATCATGGCACTGTTGCCCAGACGCGGGTAGCGGTTGGATGTACCTTCGCCATGCCAGCGGTCAAATGCCTCGATGGTGTGCTGGCGCGTGCCATAGTAGAGTTGTTGCCCAAAGGCTCCGGAAGTGGTGACCGAGAAGTCGAAGCCCTTCCATCCGAGATTGACCGAGAAGCCCAGACGCCAGTCGGGGTGTGGATTGCCAATCATGGTCTTGTCTTTTTCGTCGATAACTCCATCGTGGTGGCGATCCACATAAATCAGGTCGCCGGGTTGAGGGTTGGCCTGTGCCACACCGTTGCCTGCTGCCTTCCAATCATCAATCTGCTTTTGGTTTTGGAAAACACCGGCTGTCTGATAGCCCCAGAAGTAACCGATGGGATAACCAACCTGTGCCCGGTAGAACTCGGCGGCGTTGACGGAAGCAATAGCTCCTTCATTGCCGTGGATGATGCCCTCTGAATTGGCAATACGGGTGACTTCATTCTTGTTATACGAGGCATTTAGGCTCAATCCGTATGTGAAGTCCTTACCCACACGGTCGTTCCAGGCGAGGGAGAGTTCCACACCCTTGTTGCTCACGTCGCCACCATTGATGTAGGGGGCCTGGGTACCTGCTGTGGAGAGTACCGGAGCCTGTACGAGCCAGTCCTTGGTCTTCTTGTTGTACCAGTCGGCGCTTACCCGCAAGCGGTTGCCCAAGAATACGGCATCAATACCCAAGTTGATTTGTTCGGACTTCTCCCACGTCACATTTTCATTGGCCAATGTGGTGGCATAGGCACCGGTGGTAGGAAGCTTCCCCGTTGCGATGTGTGTCTGTCCAAACTGGTAGCCATGCGAGAGGTCGAAAGCAATGGGCGACACATACTGAAAGTTAGGTATCGACTGATTACCATTCTGTCCCCAACTGGCACGCAGTTTCAGGAAGTCGAGCCAGCCACGGGTGCTTTCCATAAACTTTTCCTCGCTGATAAGCCATCCGGCCGATACAGAGGGGAAGATGCCCCAGCGATTTCCACGGGCAAAGTTACTAGAGCCATCGGCACGAATAATCAGCGTAGCCATGTACTTGTCTTTGTAATTGTAGTTGATACGACCGAAGAACGAGGCCAGCGCCCATTCGTCAAACGGATAGCCCTCGATGTCGGTGGCGGCGTTTCCGATGGTGTTGGATATCCACGCATGATCCATATCGGGTTTCATCGTGGGCAATTGTTGCCCTTCCGTCACGCTGTTGATTATAGAAAGGTTTTCGCCCGGTATGGTCTTCTCAAACGACTGGCCTACCAGTACATCAAAGAGGTGACCGTTCCAATTGGGAAGGATGTAAGAGATTGTATTCTCCTGCGAAATGTTATGTCCCAATGCTGAGCTCTGGGCCACAATATATGAGGCACTTCCCTCGTTTGTAGCAGCCTGATAGGGAGCGGTAAGTGAACGGTAGGAGCTGTTGGTCATACGGTAACTGAACGAACTGCGCCACTTCAGATTCTTAATGGGTTCTACCTCCAGATAGGCAGTCGCGTTGAGGCCGTATGTGCGGTTCTTGTTCAGCCCATGCGCCTTCTGCATCATCAGAATAGGATTGCCCTGTTTATCGTCATACACCCAGCCCGTTTGCTGCATGTCGTGGTAGTCGAACAGTTCTCCTTCGGCATTGTGCATAGGCAATAGCGGAGTAGTCTTTATGGAATTATAGACATCGTTATAGAGAGTAGATGTCTGTGCTATCGTGCTCTGGTTTGAGTAGTAGAACAGTAAATTCTCGCCAATCTTGATGATGTCCCGATCGCTTCCCTTGAGGAGCACATGATCGGAGTTAATACGGGCGGTATAACGCGTATAGTTGGGCACAGTACCCTTGCCTATAATACCGTCTTGCGAGGTAAAACTGAAACCGGCTGAGAACTTGCTCATCTCGTTACCACCTGTCAGATTGATGGCATGGTTCTGCATCGCTGCATTCTCGTTGCGCATCTCGTCGAGCCAGTTAGTACCTTGCCAACCGTTCTGAAGCATATTCCAAGTGTATTCGCCCAATTGTGTCTGCCAGTTCAGCGCCGGAACACCGTTATTGAAGTTGGTTTCATCAGTAATTGCCATGAATTGCTGCGCATTGAGCGTGTTGGGCATCTTATATACGTTCTGCCAACCGTAATACATGTCGTAACTGAGCTGTATCTTGCCCGTCTTACCTTGTTTGGTCGTAACCAGGATAACACCATTAGCGGCACGCGAACCATAAATAGCAGCCGAAGCAGCATCTTTGAGCACATCGATAGACTCAATATCTGCCGGGTTGAGCGTATTGATGTCGCTACCGGCCACACCGTCAATCACATACAGCGGTGCAGAGTCGCCCACGGTACCGATACCGCGAATATTCACCTTGAAACCTTCGCCGGGCAGACCGTTGTTGGCTGTAATGTTGATGCCGGGCGTCTGGTTCTGTAATGCACCCAGTGCACTGGTGGTATTGAGTTTTGTCACATCATCACCCTTCACTTGTACGGTGGCGCCGGTAACGAGTTTCTTCTTCTGTACACCGTAGCCCACTACTACCACTTCTTCCAGTTCCCGATAGTCTTCTTCCAACGTAATCTGGAGATGAGTGACATCTGTTACTTCTATAACGCGGGTCTTATAGCCTACATAGGAGATTTCGAGTTTGGCTCCCCGGTTGACCGTTAGCGTGAAATTACCTTCAATATCGGTAATCACACCGTTGGTTGTACCTTGTTCTATCACACTGGCGCCGATAATGGCACCCATTGCATCGGATACATTGCCTGTCAACTTTACCGTCTGTTGCTGCATCTTCTGCACATCAGGACTCTGAACTGCATAGACCTGAGAGGTTGCTCCCAGTGTCATGGCAGACAATAATCCTGCAAATAGCATAGACTTGTTAAAACTAAATTTACGATTCATTGTTCTGTTTTTTAAGTATTAGTAATTAGTATAAAGTTACCTTATCTCAAGTTTCGGATTTAGGTTTATTAGTTTGTAATAGATATGTGAATTATGATATCCATTATCTTCTGCGACACCGTATGTTCATTCTTACCACACTTCTGCAACTGTGCCCACAAAGCTTCGGATGACACTTTGCAACCTGCTCCCTACGCAAACATAAACGATATGGGGTGCAAAGTCCGTTTCGATGCGACGCAATCTTAGAATAAAGGATTTATTTCTATGAATAAAGGCTTTAGTTATAGAAACAAAGGCTTTATTTTTGCGAACAAATCCTTTATTCTAAGATTTCATAGGCACAAAAGACATTTTGCGCAGGCACGAGATACACTCTGCATAGGCACGGAAGATGGGTGATTTTCCCTTTTCACCATGTAAAGAGGTTTCAATCCTAACTTCTGATTCTAAATCCGAAACTCTTGCCTTATTCATTGTAATTTCCTCTAATGAATTTCCGTTTCTGCTGCTAAATTACGATATTAATATAGATAACCTAACTGCGGGTAGCTGGTGACGGTAGATTCTAATTCAATATATTTATTTTATAATCAATGATTTATGCTTTGTGTTGGACGATAAAAAAGTAGATTTTATAGACGATTTGATGAGGCTAATTTCCTTATCCGGATGAAAAAGTGTAGTGAAAAATTCTGCTTTTTACGTCATAGGATAATGAAAACTGTAGTGTTTCCAAATATCTTAGTATCTTTAGGGCAAAATAAGAATATAAGTATGAAAACAGTTGCCAGAACCTTTTTGTTACTTTTCCTATGTAGCCTACAAGGTAAAGCAGCATTCTATAGCGACAAGGCTGCAAACCTGTTGAACACACTGGATTCACTGATAGAGAACTACCCTCAAGTCATCGAACAGCGCCAATCGGCTATCAACCGGATAGCTAGTAAACCTATGCCCAATACGCTACAGGCGCGCTATGAACACAACAAACGTTTGTTTCAGGAATATCAATATTTCAATATAGATTCGGCACTCGTATATGTCAATGCCAATATTGTCATTGCCCAACAGACGGGTGATGACAACATGATGAACCTATGTCGTATACAGAGGTCATATATTTATGCCATT
>ENA-ORUB01003230-ORUB01003230.1-human-gut-metagenome-genome-assembly--contig:-NODE-3230-length-14062-cov-3.211608_pt1 | contig 14062 bp, 8 predicted proteins | sample MGYA00241918_ERZ509200 | MGnify/ENA primary metagenome ERZ509200 (study PRJEB26280, sample SAMEA2338853) | human gut metagenome | biome: human gut; feature: human-associated habitat; material: faeces... | reverse complement strand
TGAGATTCCCTACCGGCGGTTATAGTCCGCGACCCGCTTCGGCGGCTGATCTGGTGAAATTCCAGAACCGACAGTATAGTCTGGATGAGAGAAGAACACGCGATATTTACCATACGTGCTCATTACCCCGGATATGATCCGGGGTTTTTTATATGTTGAAGAAAATCTTCATTATATAGAAAGCTTGTGGAATTTTCTTTTAACAGGATATGAGACATATCCATAAAGAATAATTTCAAAGGAGAGAAACAGTATGAGTGAACAGGTATTAAGAAATGGAAATGCGATGGCAAGGAGTAAGACGAGAACCGTTACACAGATAGCCATGCTTGGCGCTATCGCAGGAATTTTAATGAATCTGGAGTTTCCGCTTCCTTTCCTGGCACCGACTTTTTATCAGCTGGATTTTTCAGAAATCCCGGTACTGGTTGGCTCATTTGCAATGGGACCGATCGCAGGTGTACTGATCGAGCTGGTGAAGATTCTTGTGCATCTGGTAACAAAGGGCTCTATGACAGCAGGTGTAGGCGATGTGGCAAACTTCATCTTTGGATGTACATTTGCAGTTCCGGCAGGTCTGATCTACCGCTATAAATCTGTTAAGAGCAGAAAACATGCAGTGATCGGAATGGCAGTTGGAACCGTACTTACAGCAGTAGTTGCATGCTTTATCAATGCATTCGTGTTACTTCCGGCATACGGAAAGGCTTTTGGAATGCCGGTAGAAGCATTTATCGAAATGGGAAGTGCAGTACACAGTTCTGTAAATAATCTTCTTACATTTGCAGCAATGATCATTTTCCCATTCAATATCTTTAAATACACACTGACATCCCTGATCGTATTCTTTATTTATAAGAGAATCCGTGTAGTGCTTAAAGGGGACTGATGGCAGACATGTCTGACGGAAGGGGAGCAGTGAAGGTCATCTTCTGTCCTGTGATGGGATGGGGGAATTCCATGTGGTAGGAATGTAGGGCCTGGCGGGTGATGTGTTCCATGTCAGGGTTGTAGAGGTAGTCTCCGATCAGGGGATAGCCCAGGTATTTCATATGGACACGGATCTGATGGGTGCGGCCGGTTTCCAGCTGAAGGGAGACCAGGCTGTGCCCGTTTTCTTTTTTTACCAGTTTATAATGGGTGATGGCTTCTTCTCCATGGTCAAAATCTACGGTGCGTTCGATGATGGAGCCTTCTTTACGGGAAAGAGGGGCTGTGATGGTCACTGCAGGCGGGGTGAGGTCACCCTTTACGATTGCCAGGTATTCCCTGTGTACCAGGCGTTTTTTTGTCATATCGGCCATAATGCTGGCGCTGACCAGGTGTTTGGAAATTACGGTAAGTCCGGAGGTATCCCGGTCCAGGCGGTTGCTGCAACGGAAGATAAAAGGCTTTCCCTGATCCTGGTAGTACCATGCCAGGGCATTGGCCAGGGAGTTATAGTAGTTTTTCATGGAGGGATGGATAGGCATTCCGGCAGGTTTGTTGATCACCAGGATGTCTTCATCTTCATAAACAATGTTCAGGGGAAGCTTTACCGGTGGGATTTTCTCTGAGGATTCTGTCTCGCAGATACAGACCTGGAGATGGTCGCCTGCAGCCAGAGTCTGACGCATATAGTAGTGGATTCCGTTTACCAGGATACTTTGAGGCATCCGTTTGATTTCTGTGAAATTCTGCCGGGAGTATCCCTTTCTTCTGAGAAATTGTTCTACCCGAAGTCCGTTCTGGGATTCCGGGATTGTATATTCTATGGTTCGGTTCATAAGTTTCTCCTTTTGGGTGTGAAATATAGAAAGATATGGAGATTTCGGAATTATAGGAACAGCAGATCGTGATTAATGGTTTTATAAAATAATCTTCTGCATTCTGGGAGATCCTGTGTCTGGCCCAGCACCCACATCATTTTGGTAACAGAAGCTTCCAGAGTCATGTTATAGGATTCCAGTATGGGAAATTTCTCCTTGATCACTTTTCCAACCTGGTAGACTTCCATATCGCTGCCCTCATGGGTTACCTGAGTAGCCATGCATACCAGTTTACCGGCAGAAATCCAGTCTGAAAGTGCATTCAGAAAACTGTCATTGCCATAGTTTGGAAGAACGCCTACGCTAAAGGATTCGATGATAAGCCCGTCATAGGAGCCTGCCAGAGTGTCCAGGATCCGTCCGTCAGTTCCGGCAATTACTTTGCCGCCAAATACAATGGAGATACCGTGAGCCCGGTCGTGGGAGGCAAAACGCAGGCTGTCCAGCAGATTGGAGCGGGCATCTGTGATTGCCAGGTCAATGGACTGGAAATTACATTTTATTGCTTGATTCTTGGAACAGTAATTCATGACTGGACGGAAAAATAAAACAGGAGAATGTACATCAGCAATTCCCTGAGTGAAAATCCTTTTATCTCCTCATTATCCCAGACGCCGGCAGGATAGCAGCTGGCAAGGAAGGTATCCGGACCACAGTAAAGCCCATAGAGAAGCAGTCTCTTTCCTTCGCGGATTCCTTCCGGTTCCATGATCAGTCCCCAACGGAGCTGATCCATCAGATGGAGGTAGAGAGACACACATAGAACCAGATTGCTGTTACGGTTCCTGGAGAGAAAAACATCTTCCAGTGCAGAGGCCTTTTCAAAACAGACATTCCAGGTGTTGAAAAATGACTGGTGTTCTTTATAAAAATCCCACATGATACCTGGGGTGATTCCATATCTGGCAGTTCGGATAAGTACCTGGAACTGCCTTGCACCGCTGGCTGCGGTCTGTTTCAGAAGTGCCTGTGTGACTGCAGTGCTGACTGTTCTGCCGATAAGCTCTCCCAGTTTGGAATGTCCGGAGGCGTCTGTGAGGGTGGTTTTTCCATCCATACAGGCTGCGATCACAGTTCCGTCTGTGCCTGAGCCGGTAGCGATTTCCTCAGAATAGCAGCTTCCAAGTAAAAGATGGGAAACAGCAGCAGCTTTTGCTTCTGAACAGAGCATCAGTGCCCGGCCTATGGCCGCGTCTGTAAGGTTCTGGTTGATATATACAAAAATATTGATGGTTCCGGGAGGCAGCATTTCATAAAAACCATTGTGCTCACAATAGGAGGAAGGGTCTCCCGGACACATTCCATTGGAATCAATTCCTCCTGTGACAGCAGCAGTTACAGATAATTCCTGATGCCGGAGCGTTTCCACTGCGCAGAGCTCTGTCCAGGCGGCTGTGCTCAGTGCGGTGGCAGTCTGTGGGTTGATTTCCAGTCTTTGTGCATGTACCATCAGATCCTTCTCATAGGTATCTCCCAGCATTTCGCATTCATAATCACCGTTCATGCAGTTAATATTTAGTGCATGGGTAAGATGTGTGGTGATTCCGCCGTTCAGAGGACTGGTGCTGAGAACCTTTGTCCTTCCTGGAAAAGTAAAAATCGTACTTCCGTTTTTCTGACTGTAAGTAAATATATCATTCATTATAATCCCTCTCTAATATTCAAAGATATTCCACTTTAAATCCGGACTCCTGACAATATCGGTCTGCTTTGGAGCCTTTATAGCAACGGATCGTAGCTGCACGGTTAATGATCCATTCTCCGATATACTCCGGATCATGGCGGATTTCCAGGTACTGCAGGCGGTTACATCCGTGAAAAACCCATTTTCCGATATAACGGACATTAGGTGGGAGAGTAACAGTAATCAGGTTATTACATTTGAAAAAAGCACTTTCATCCAGAATTTCCAGTGAATCGGGGAGCTCCAGGGAAGTCAGGCCACAGGAATAAAAAGCCTGATTACTGATTACCTTCAGATTTTCCGGAAAATGGACTTCACTCAGATTTTTGCATTTGTAAAAGCTGCCGTTACCTATCTCCTGAAGCGAATCAGGAAAAGAGATTTCTCTTAATGCAGAGCATTCTGAAAAGGCGTCTGCCTGGATTTTAAGCAGCCTGCTTTCACTGGAAAAAAGAGTTTCTGATAATTTGTGGGCGTTGCGGAGCATGCCCTTTGAAATTGTGGAAATATATTGAGGGATATAGATAGAGGATAAAGTGGTACAGTCGGAAAATGCTTCCTTTCCAATCTGGCACAGACTTTCAGGAAGAAGCAGATGTTTCAGGCGGCTGCATCCCGAAAATGCGTTTGAGCCGATCTGTTTCAGACCATATGGAAATGAAACAGACTGGATCATGGATCTGTTCTGGAAGGTTTTTTCAGAAATAATGGTACAGTTTGCCGGAATGTCTATGTCTCTTTTTAAATATGGGGTACAGTTACAGCGTTGAAGTGTCAGGTTTTGTTTTCTGCCGGATATATTGTATGTCATAAAAAAAACTCCTTTGCAATAGAATATTTGTTTTCTCTGCAACGGAGCAATGTAATACTTTCATAAACGGGCAGGTTGATGAAATGCATGAGCAAAAACCGTCAGGTTGCCGATACTCCGTATTCCGGTAAGAAACAGAGAAAACATCTGGTAAAAAGGGATCTTTCTTTAGTACAAAAATGGGTACACTAAATAAGATCACCCTTCCACTTCCCATTGCGTGTAGTTGGTGGCGGCAGCCTTAAGCAGGTATTCTGACTCACGCAGTGACGCTGTAATCTCTCCTTCTCACATGATAATATGCAATGGATATGAGACCCAGCTGCACGTATACAGCAGCACGACTGTCCAGGATTCTGACCTGATTCCCTCTTGGCTGAAGATCCGACATCCTGTGCCGTGACCAGCAGAACTTAAAACCGGTAATTGTTAATAAATATTCAATTTGTTCTTATTATAAATGTTTTGTAAAAAAAAGCAATCATTTTTTACAAAATATGACAAAAATGATGAGTACTGGTTGTGTGAAAATATATGATTAATATTTGACATTTATTTTTCAGTGTTGAATATTGGATATGAGAAAATAAGTCTTGCTTTTCAGAATAATGTAATTTAAACTGTAGTCATAGTGAAAATTTATCACCTGCCGCCTGATCTGGCATTTCAAGGCAGGATTATCTGGCGTTCGCCGACATTTTCACCAGAATTTTTTTATTTTATAATACTGACAAAACAAAATTGTTGTGGGTATCGTGATATTCTGCCTTTTTGTTTTGTCTGAAGGAGAGGAGGCAGAAACAATTAAAAGTGAATTTTTTTGTAGTCAACCGTAGTTCGGGGTTTTAGAAAGCTTGTGAAAATGCTATAATGAAAGCGAGGGATTTAATGAATAATACGATCTTCGATGACGTATTTCGTACAATGGTTGAGAAGATACCGCAATTAGCAGTACCGTTAATTAATGAAGTATTTCAGACTTCATATCCGGAAGATGTAGAGATTATACAGCTTCGAAATGAGCATCATCAGGAGAATGGTGAGATTATTACAGACTCCTGCCTGAGGATTGGAAGGAAGTTGTATCATATCGAATGTCAGAGTGTTGATGATACCACAATGGCAATCCGGATGATCGAGTATGATTTTGCTATTGCTTTAGATTCGGCCAGAAAGTACGGACGCAGATACCGGATGGAGTTTCCAAAGTCCTGCGTGTTATATTTACGAAGCGGGAAAAATACGCCTGATTTTCTGGAAGTGGAAGTAGTATTCCCAGATGGAAAGATACAGGTATACCGTATCCCTACTGTAAAACTTAATGAATATACGAAAGATAAAATTTTCGAGAAGAATCTGCTGATGTTTTTGCCGTTTTATATTATGCGGTATGAGAAAGAGATACATAGAATAAATCAAGATCCGGAAAAGCTGCAGTCTTTGTTGGATGAATACGAAGATATCCGAGTAATGCTGGAAAAAGAACTGACAGAAACAGGAAGGGCAGAGTTATACACGAATTTAAATAAACTGATTACAAAAATATCGGATTACATTTGCCGTGATGAGGAAGTAGTCCGGGAAAGGTTAGGTGAGACTATGGGTGGAAAAGTGTTAGAATTGGAATCTGAAAGATTACGTGCGGAAGGAAAGGTTCTGGGAGAGTCTATTGGAGAAGCACGTGGAGAGGCAAGAGGAAAAGTCATTGGAGAGCTTCAGGGCGAAACGCGTCTTGGTGTTTTGATCAATCGTCTGATCCTGGATGGAAGAAGTGCGGAAGTTCAGGGTGCTGCGACGGATGCTGAGAAGCGGAAAGAACTTTATAAAGAGTATAATATGTAACGCAAAGGAAACTTCCTCCTGCTGGTCGGAAAATAAGAATAACTGGCAGGAGGAAGTTTTTGGTCATCTTTGGATTTTCATTTATGTAAAATTCTGAAAAAGATTGACAAAGCACTGGGTGGGTGTTAAGATTAGTTTGTTAAATAAATAGCGTTTAGCGCATATGTACAGCTTATTACTACGGTAATGATTGAAGAATCGTTGGGTGAGAATCCCAAACAGGGTTCCGTTCCCTTGCAGTATATTTAGTCTGCAGTTCACTGTATTCTTGTAATGGTATTCAAAGGGAATACTATAATGCGAAGGATATGAGTGAAAGTTCAATCTGTACATTATATTCCCTGCCAGTATGGTGGGGATTTTTTTTGCACTTTGATAACTGAATATCGGAAGTCGCTTTTTATCCCTTTAGTTTTCGGAAATCCGGTGAGATACCGGTACGGTTTATCCCCACTGTAATAAGGACGAACACTGCGAAACCATTGGAAAGATCCTTTCCGAGAAGGGCAGCAAGTAGGTTGGAACTTTAAGTCAGGAGACGGACTTTAGTAAAAATAAAAAACAAATATCTGTAGGCATAACGGAGGTTTATTTTTTATACCCTTTTTTATGGAAAACAGGTATCAAACGTGGTCTGAAAAGGCTGCGAAATGATATATTTTGCAGGATAACCTGCAAAAAAATAATACATTTATAATTTAAGGTAAGGAGGAAACGAAATGAACATGAAAGTAAGAAAAAGCGTGATTGCATTCTTAATGGCAACAACAATGGTAGGAAGCACAGCAGTACCGGCTATGGCAGATACAGTAACTGCAAAAGTGTCTATAAAGACAACTGGTTTAACAGGAAAAAAAAGTGCGTCACCAGACATTGTGCCAGAAAAAGTTGTTACAGTAACAAATTCCAATGGTTCTGTTACTGCACTAGATGTTCTGAAAGCAGTTTCGGGATCTGATACTGAAACAAAAGAGACTTTAAATGGTAAAACTTATCATTATCAAGGAGTTTTAAGTTGGTATGATAGTCAGTATGGAAATTATATTCCAGCTGTTAAAATGGAAAATCATGCTAATAGCGATTTAGGGAAAGTATTTGCAGATGATGGTACAGCAAATAAAACAGCAAACTCTCTTGCTAACGGAAGAGGAAAATATTTCAAATTATCAAATCTTAATACAACAGAAACAGAAAGCATGAAGGTTACAAAAAATTCAACCTGGAATAATACAGTTCATAAAACAGATTGGCTTTCTGAAAAAGACTATAATAATTATTCAGGTTGGATGACTATTATTGATGGTAATACAGATAACTTAGGTGTTGATACTGTACTTTCCGACACTAAAGAACACACTGTATGCTTAGATTTTTCTATGATGATGGGATTAGATCTTGGATTTTCCAGTTATGTTCAGCAGGGAGATCAGTGGATTCAGGTTCCGGGTTGGAAATAAAGTAAATTTTAATAGCAAATAAAAAAGATGAAGATACTAATGCTTTATAAAGTTTCACTTTATAAAGCATTAGTTCTTCGTCTTTTTCATATTATTTTAATTTTAGGGTGTAAATAGATATGAAGAAAAAGAAAAAAGAAAAAAAAATCTTATATCAGTTAATATTCTCAGCTTTTCTATTATTTAGTAATGCCTATCTTGTAAAAGCTAATTCAGATATATTATCACAAGATTCAACAGGGAAATACTGTATTAATACAGAACAAGATTATTATAATTTTATCGAAAATATACAAAATTATAATAATAAAACGGTTATACTATGTAATGACATTGACATTTCAGATGTTCCAGAAGCAACATCTAGTTTTGGCGGCATATTGAACGGAAAAGGACACACCATTACATATGCTTCAAAAGAAGCAAAAGAAAACATTGCTGTATTTCCTTTTCGTATAAATGACAATGGAATTGTAGAAAATATAAATGTACAAATTGATGAATCATATGCATATAATAGCGAAACAGATGAATTTCAAACTGTCTTTTCGCGATGTGATGGAATTGCAAAAGGAATAACAATTAAAGGAAACGTAACTTGTATTTATGACGATGAAGATACAGATGTTTATATAGGTGCAATCGAGGGAAACGGAACTTTAATGGATTCTTCCATAGCAATAACTTACGATTTGCAGAGTGAAAAAACAATCGAAGAAATAGCTGACGATATTGTTGATAATGATTTATCATTTGAATTTTGTCAATTAGGAACAATTAATACTGGAATAACTTACCAAAATTGTATAGGATATGGACAGTATTCGGAAGCAATAAAGTCATTAGCAGATGAACTAGAACCCAAAATAAAAGATAATACATGGGGATATCTATGTGTTTCATTTACACGAAAAAGTTTTTTTAGTACGTCAGCAAGTGCAACCAATTGTTATTATGATAAAGAAAATATGCCAGACATTAAAATCATGTCTGAATATATTACAAATAGAGATAATAATAAAGAGTTTCCTAATTATGCTGATTTTGGCAAAACTACGTCTGAAATGAAAAACCAGGGAACTTATGAAGGGTTTGACTTTAATAAAAAATGGACTATTTCCCCAGAAGATAATAATGGCTATCCATATTATAATCCACAAACCGAAGAAATAACTCTTAAAGTTCAGGCTTCCACTGAACCTAAAGTATGGAGTACAAGCGTAAGCAGAGGTTATAATCGTTTTGTTGATTATGCTAAAAATTATCATTTCCCATATCGAGTAGACATTATAGATGGTGAAAAAAAGAATATTTACGATGACGGTGATAATAATGTTGTAAATGTGATAGGTGTAAAATTTACAGATTTAACTGATGAACAACAATCTATTATTGAAAAATATGGTATAGAAGTAGTTTTGCCATCTGATGATGTAAAGAAAGATATAAAATCTGCTACAATTGATACGAGTTTTTTAGGCGAACGTCCATTAAGCGTAGAATGGATTAATATGCCTATTTTGAAATTTGCAGATGGAAAAGAAGCACAAGCAGAAGAAGATGGGTATAGTTTCAAAGTTGAAGTAGTTGACGGTACTGGTGAAGTTGTAGACAATGGAGCTAAGGGAAACTCAAGTAATCCAAGTAATTGGCCATCTTACTATGAAAAAGCTAAAAAGGCTTGTAACATTATTATGAACTATTGCCAAAATAAAAATGCCTTTGGATCTAAAGAATCCCCATCCTATGAAAATACAGATATTTGGGCCATTTTTACAGCAGCTAGATGCGGCTATATTCCATATGGAGATACAAATTATTTTGACAAATGGTTTGCAAATACCAAAGAGTATTTGCAGTTACTTAAAAATCAGGGAACTGATGTTTCTCAATGGAAGACAACAGAACTTTCGAAATTAATTTTAGCTATTGAAGCTATTGGATATGATCCAAGGGACATTTCGTCTGTAGACCTTCTTTCGGCAGTTGGATCAAGAAAAAGCACAGAACTTACTTACACAACTGTATATGCTATTAATGCAATAAAAGCAGGTGGGTATACCGCTGACACTTTTAAAGATACAGAACTTAACCAATGGGCACATGATACAGCAAAAGCTTTGTCAAATGCCGAAGACAAAATTTTTGCAAATGCCGACAATACCATAGGATGGCAGCCACTTATTTTCTGGTACAAAAAGCCTGGTTACGATGATGTAACAGAAGCTGTAGACAAGGCATTACATAAGCTTCCAGCAATTGCACAACGTTCAACAGGTTCATTCTGTACACCAGGATTTGAAACAGGATGTATGTCTTATGGAAACAACGCATGGAATGATGCACAGGCAATGCTTTTTGCAGGAACATTTGGTGTAAATGTTTTAGATTCTTCCAGTGGATATACTAAGAATGGAAACAATATTCTTGATGCATTCTTTGATTTGGTAGATGTAGACGGAGTTCTGGATGGAAGTATTCATGGATTTACAAACTATGATGTACCACAGATTGCCCGTGGTTTGGATGCATTTATCAGACAATACGAAAATACCGCAAGCTTCTGGGAGTTTACAGACGTAAAAGTCCCAACCAAGTCCGTCAACGACATGATTCTTGCCCTTAACGATAACAGTACAAAAGAAGAAATTGAAGCAGCAAGAAACGCTTACAATGCATTAGACGAAAAACACAAAGCAATCTTTAACAAAGACACACTGAGAAAGCTTCTTGCAGCAGAGAACGGTAAAGGTGATTCTATTACAAAAGTAATCGCAGCTATTGATGCTCTGCCGGCAGCAGATAAGCTGACATTGGAGGATAAGGATGCTGTAGTAAAGGCAAGAAATCTTTACGATGCACTTGATGATGAAGCAAAATCTGTAATCTCCAATTATTCTAAGCTGACAGAAGCAGAAGCCAGGATAAAAGAACTGGAGAAGGGGCAGACACAGAAAGAAAAGGATAAAGCAGCTGCTGAGAAGGTGGTTGCGGCAATTAATGCACTTCCTTCTTCAGATGCATTAACCCTTGATCCCTATGTTCTGCAGCTTCTGGACAACATACAGGCAGAGTATAATGCACTGACTGAAGCCCAGAAAGCTTTGGTAACTAACTACAGTACCTTACAGTATTTACGAAACCTGATTCCGGATTTGAAGGCTGCAGCCGCAGTTGTAGATAAGATCAAGGCAATCGGTGAAGTGACTTCCGATAATTATCAGAAGAAACAGGCTCTTGTCATAGAAGCCAGAACCGCTTATGATGCACTGACAGCAGATCAGAAGAAACGTGTTACGAACTATGCAGAGCTTGAGAAGGCAGAATTGTTTATCAGACGCCAGAGTACAGATGCAAAAGTAAGCTATGTGATTTCCTTTATTGATGAACTGAATATCACCACATCCTCTACAGGTGCTTTGTCTGACGGACCTCTGAAACTGACAGAAAAGAATAACAACGTACCGACAGAGAAGATCTGGAATAGCTGGAAAGATTATGTGGCAAATGCAAGAGTATTATACAATACTCTTGATGATCAGCAGAAAGCTCAGGTTACAAACTTAAGTTCTCTGGAAAAAGCAGAAGGTTATCTCTATCAGCTGAAATCTGATGCACTGAAAGCAATGCTCAAGGCACTCCCGGATGCAGAGACTGTCCGCGCTTATGAAGCACCTCAGCCGACTACAGTACCTGCAGCACAGGAAGCTGTACAGTCAGAAGAGCTCCCGGCACAGGAAGTTCCGGCAGAAGGTTCTGATTTCTCAGACGGAAGCGCAGATGCATTTACTTCTGATATCAGTGAGCAGCCTGCAGCGCAGATGGATATTCAGTCATCAGAAGACATTGCAGATGTTTCGAATGAAGAGACCCCTGACTCTGTAATTGCAGATGAAGCAGAAGTACCGGATGCAGATTTCTCCACAGAAGAGGAAATTCCTGCAGCAGGTGATACTGCGAAACGTGCACTTACCGAAACAGAGCTGAAACAGATTGCAGCAGCTAAGAACGCTTATGATCAGTTAACAGAAACAGAAGAAACGAAATTCAGAAGTGAAAACACCGCACTGGTAGAGAACATGGAGAAGCTGATCGCCATGGCTCTGACTTATGAAAAAGGTCAGAATGAATACCAGCAGCTTTTCGCAGATGAAGCAGCTTTAATTTACGCAACTGTAAAAGACCACCCTGTAGACAGAGATTCTTATCCACAGGTAAAAGCATTCCTTGACCGTTATGCGAAAGATTACCAGGGACAGGAAAATGCAATGGCAGGTCTGAAGGTCAAAGTCGGAAATCAGGAAATGACTTTTGCAGAAGTGATCGCCGCACTGACAGCACAGGCTGACAAAGCTGGCAAAGATATTTCTGATGCACAGCAGGCAGATGACTGGATCAGTAACCTTCCGACGGCTGTTACCAAAGAGAACATTGCAGGTGTAGAAGCAGAACTTGCAGCACTTCAGAAACTCATCGACAGCATGAGTGCAGAAGGCAAGTCCTATATGTGGAATGCAAAGCAATTAGAGTTGATCAAGACCATTGTTGCAGATTATCATATTGAACTTGCAGGCAAACAGGACGCCTTCAAAGCAGATATGCCTGCTAACCTGCAGACAAAAGCCCTCAATTACAAGACAATCCAGGTAAGCTGGAGCAGTGTTGATAATGCGGACGGCTACATGGTATATCGCAGAACAGAAACAGGAAGCTGGAAGAAGATTGCAGATCAGGTAACAGATATTTCCTATAAGGATCAGAAAGCAGTTACAGGAAGAGTTTACTATTACACAGTAAGAGCTTATTCTTATACATGGGGCGGAAAGACTGTAAGCAGTTATGACAAAGATGGTGTGATTGGAAAAGCGAAGCTTGGAAAAGTAAAGATCGCAGCAACTGATTCCGAGAACTATACCACCATCCGTGTCACATGGAATAAGGTTTCCGGAGCAAACGGTTACAGAGTATACCGCTCTGCTTCAAAGGATGGCAAGTATACAGCAATTGGATCAACCGCAAAGAACAGTGCAGTTACCTTCCTTGATAAGAAAGCAGCTACAGGAACAACCTATTATTACAAAGTACGTGCTTACAGAAATGTAAATGATAAGAAGGTTTATGGAAGTTCTTCAACAGCAGTAAAGGGGAAAGCAATTCTTTCTGTCCCGGCTCTGTCTGTAGGATCTACATCCAAAACTGCAGTTCTGGAATGGAGCAAGGTAAAGGGTGCTGATGGATATCAGGTATATGCCAGTGCTTCAAAAAATGGTAAATATATCCGTATAAAAGCCACAAAAGGAACTGGCATGACAGAAGAGAAGCTTGCTACAGGCAAGACCCGTTATTACAAAGTACGTGCTTACCGAAAAGTAAATGGCAAAACAGTATACGGCTCTTTCTCTAAAGTAAAAAAAGCAGTGATTAAATAAAAATAAGGACAGATGTACTTTCTCCCCTGTATCAGGCAGGGGAGGGTCATCTGTCATTTTGTGATTTTGTGAAAAGTTTAAAAAGCGGAGGAAATAAATGAATAAAAAATGGATGGCACTTTTTCTCAGTGCAGGAATTGCAGCTACAGCGTGTCCTGTACCCGGAGCACAGGAGCCACCGGCAGAACTGGTGCATAGAGAACAGTCTGAGGAGAGTTCTGCACAAGCACAGAAGGAGGAATCAGAAGATAAAGAAGCTGCGGATGAATTCCAAACGGAAACAGAGTCTTCAGAATCAGAGACAGAAACTTCAGAATCAGAATCAGAAACTGTCGCGTCTGAAAGTAATGAAGCTAATGGAACCGGGCTGGATATGCAGACTGTGGCTTCCTATATTCAGGAAGCTGCCGCTGCAGAGGAACTTGATCTGTCCTCAGACAGGATCACCAATTTTTTTCTTGCCAGTGACGCATATGATAGTCTGACAGAAGAAGAAAAAAAAGAGCTGTCTCCTGAAATCACAGAAGCACTTGAAACAGTACGAAACCGTATTGCAGTACAGATCTCATCTGCTAATGGAGTAACAGTTTCCGGAAATCCCTGGTATGTGCAGCTTCATGTACAGGAAAATTCTGATAAAGAACAGACAATTCAGGAACTGACAGAAGCTTATCCGGGTACTCTGCCGCAGCTTATCTATGATATAAATATTTCCTATACAGATATTCGTACAGGAGCAGATTATCAGCCAATGACAATGATTTCTTTATCCTTCCCCGTACCGGAAGGATATGAGAGTATGACAAAACCGAGAATCCTGAGACCTGTTGAGGATTCTTTCATGGAACTGACACCACAGAGGCAGGCAGACGGAATCTTTTATCTGGACAGCGCCAGGACTTTAAATCATCTGATCCTGGCAGATTTTCCGGCAGGACTTCAGGGAATTTCTCTTAGCAGCAGTTCCGTTAAGATCAACTGCGGACAGAAACATACATTAAAGGTAGTTCCCATACCGGAATCTGTTACAG
>ENA-ORUB01003217-ORUB01003217.1-human-gut-metagenome-genome-assembly--contig:-NODE-3217-length-14109-cov-2.446279_pt1 | contig 14109 bp, 8 predicted proteins | sample MGYA00241918_ERZ509200 | MGnify/ENA primary metagenome ERZ509200 (study PRJEB26280, sample SAMEA2338853) | human gut metagenome | biome: human gut; feature: human-associated habitat; material: faeces... | reverse complement strand
GGCGCTTTCCAGGACGGCGCTTTTCGTTCCGGGGTCAAGGGGGGACGCCGCGTCAAGCGTAAGCCTGAAATCGGCGAGCACATTCATATAATTGATGTAGGCGTCGTACGGCGTGCTGTAGGGGTTGAAATAGCTGTGCACGTCGCCATCGGCGAACCACTTGGTGCACATATAATAAAAATGGTCGGAAGTCTGCAGGCGTCGCCAGGTGCGCAGCAGGTCTTCGCTGGCACTGGCTTTCACCTTTTCCTCCAGGCGATAGACGGCCGTGATGGCATCCTGCTGCATGTCATTGCCCAGCCAGGCGGTCAGGTCGCGTTCGGCGTCGGCCCAGGACATGAAATTGTGCACGTCGAGACTGGCCACGGGCTGGAACATGACCGCCGCTTCGGTGGGGGTCACGAAAGTGAAGCCCGGCCGGGAAAGCAGGACATCCGGCAGGGCCTCCATGAACTGGAAGATGCCCGTGGATTCCCACTGGTGTTCCCCGAAGGTCTCGTAATCCATGAACAGGTTGATGATGTCCCCGGCGGCCCCGGCGGCCTGGGCCCAGCTGGCGAATTTTTCCGCCGTCAGCGGGAATTCCGGCCATTCATGGTTGGAGAAGCGGAAGGCGATATCGTCGGAAAGGCGGTAGTTCTTGAGCAGCAGGCGCAGGGCCCCGCATCCCGCCGGACTGTAGACGAAGTTGGGGCTGCGCCAGCCCAGCACATGGTCGGCGCCTTCCGCCAGGATGGCCTTGTAGCCCATCTCCTCGACGGTGCGGGCCAGGGCGTTGTTGTAGATGAGCTCGGTATTGCGGAACGAGGTGGGCCGTACCCCAAAAAGTTCCTCGATGCGGTCGTCGTGCAGACGGACCTGCTCCCGGAACTCGTCAGGCGAGTAGAGGAAGGCCAGGGAATGGTTGTAGGTCTCGGAAAGCAGTTCCACGCAGCCGGTGGCCACCAGTTCACGGTAGCTCTGGATGACTTCCGGGGCATAGGTCTCGAACTGGTCCAGCGCCGTGCCGGAGATGGAGAAGCTCACCTTGAACTGTCCCTCATGGCGCCGGATGAGCCTGAGCAGCAGGGCGTTCATGGGAAGATAGCATTTGCGTGCCACCTTGAGCAGGATACCGCAATTGGCGTTCTCGTCTTCATACCAGGAGTTGGCCCCGATATCGAAGAAGGTGTAGTGGCGCAGACGGTAGGGCTGGTGTACCTGAAAATAGAAACAGATGGCGGCCATGCTATATCCTCCCCGCGACAAGCTGGTCGTAGATGACGCGCAGCTTGGTGGCGGCATTTTCCCAGCGGATGTTCTTCAGTTCTTCACGGCAATTGCGGACTTCCTCGGCGGCCAGCAGGGGATAGGCAAGAAGGGCGCAGATCTTGTTGGCCATTTCCCGCACATCCCAGAAGTCGACCTTGATGGCGTTGCGCACCACTTCCGCCACGCCGGACTGGCGCGAGATGAGGACAGGGACGTCGTAGGCCATGGCTTCCAGCGGTGCGATGCCGAAGGGCTCGGAAACGCTGGGCATGACGTAGAGGTCGCTCATGGCGTACATGCGGTCCACTTCACCGTTGCGCAAGAAGCCCGTGAAATGGAAACGGTCCCCGATGCGCAGGTGGGCCACCCGGCGCACCATATTGGGCAGCATGTCGCCGCTGCCGGCCATGATGAAACGCGTGTGGGGCAGGCGGTCCAGCACCAGCTTGGCGGCTTCGACAAAATAGTCGGGGCCTTTCTGGTAGGTGACGCGGCCCATGAACAGGACCCGTTTCTCGTGGCGGCAACGCTCGGGGATGACCACGCTCTTGTGGATGTCATTGCGGGAGACGGCGTTGTGGACCACGGAGATCTTTTCCTCCGGGATGCCGTACTGTTCCATGACTTCCTGCTTGGTGTAGTGGCTCACGGCCACGACGCGGTCGGCGGCCTCCATGCCGGCCTTTTCGATGCCGGCCACGGCCCTGTTGAGGTTGTCGCCGCTGCGGTCATGCTCCAGGGCGTGGATATGGGCCACCAGGGGTTTGCCCGTCAGCCGCTTGACCAGCATCCCGGCCGGATAGGTCATCCAGTCATGGACATGGATGACGTCGAATTCCAGGCGCCGGGCGATGGCCGCCGCCGCGCAGGCATAGCGGTAGACCTCGCTCATGAGGTCCTCGCCGTAGCCGCCGTGCAGCGTCAGCGTCTCGTACTGCTCCTGGACCTCTGACAGCTCGCGCAGATACCGTTCCCGTTCCGGGCCTTCATGCTGCAGCACTGACCGCAGGGTCGGATCGGACAGGCGCTTGCCGGCAAGCAGGCGCTGGAGCTCGCGGTGCTCTTTCAGGTAGCCGGCGCTGTCCAGATAGGGACGCAGCGGAGAATCGATATGCTCCAGGTGCAGTTTTTCACGCCAGATCTCTTCGATCTCCTCCCGGAAGCCGGGGACGGTCTCCGTATGCGGGCGGTCATGCCGGCTCTCGCGCACGCCTTCTTCACGGCGGAGGCGGGAGCTGCGGGTGCAGATCCGGGTGCCCGAGGCGGAGAGCATGGTCAGGCCGTCCTGCAGGTGGACGGGACGGTCGCTTTCGGCGCGGGGCAGGACAAAAAAGATTTCCGTGCCTTTTTTGGCCAGTGCCGTGGCCATGCCCTGGCAGGCCGTGCCCAGTCCGCCGCTTTTGAAAGGAGGGAATTCCCAGCCGAACATGAGGACGCGCATTACCTGTCTCCTTGCAGCAGGGCCTGTTCCCACTGCGCATAGGCCTGTGGGGCGACCTTTTCCAGCCTGCCCAGCAGGCGCAGGCATTCCGCCACGCTCCAGGCCTGGGCGATGCAGCCGTTGGGCATGTGGGGCGGGTCGCCGTCGAAGATCTCGGAGATGCTCCCTATACCGGCACCGCCCAGATGGCTGCCGAAGAGGGGGATCAGGGTGTGCAGCAGATCGCGCGCCGCGCCCTCCTCATCCCAGGCCGCCCGCAACAGGGCATCGCCGTAAGCGCCCAGGAGCCAGGGCCAGACCGTGCCCTGGTGATAGGCTTTGTCGCGGGCCTCGGGGCCGCCCTCGTACAGGGAACAATACTCGCTGGCGCTGGGGGCCAGGGTGCGCAACCCGCAGGAGGTCAGCAGGCACTGGCGCACACGCGAGACCACAGGGGCGAAATTGTCCTCCTCAAGGATGGGGAAGGGCAGGGAAACGGCAAACAGCTGGTTGGGCCGCACGCGGAAGTCCCGTTCGCCGTCCCGCCAGACATCGGCCAGATAGTCCCCCCGGTAATCCGTGATCCAGTGCCGGTGGACGAAAACGGCGCGCATGCGGTCCCGCTGGGCCACGGAATCCTGCCAGTGGGGCTCGTCGAAACGCCGGGCAAGATGGTCGGCAAAGGCCAGGGCATTGTACCACAGGGCGCTGATCTCCACCGGCTGGCCATGCCGCGGCGTGACGGGCCTGCCGTTGACCACGGCGTCCATCCAGGTGAGCTGCGTATGCTCGTTGCCCACATCGAGGAAGCCTTCCTCGTCCGCATGGACAAAGGGGACCCGGCCTCCGGCATAGGCACTGAGGATCTCCCTGATGGCGGGCCAGCAGTGCTCTTTCACGAAGTCCATGCGCCGGGGATCGGCCTGGAGCAGCATCTGCACGGCCCAGACATACCAGAGGGAAGCGTCCACCGAGTTGTAGGCATGGTGCCCGTCAGCGGAAAAGACATTGGGGACGAGCCCGCCACGCATGGCAGCGCCCATGCCGGCGAGGATCTGTTCGCCCAGGGCCTGGCGACCGGCAAAAAAGGTCAGCCCGGGCAGGGCGATCATGCTGTCGCGTCCCCAGGAGCCGAACCAGTGGTACCCGGCCACGATGCTGTCGATCCGGCCGGTCGTGCTGCCGGGCGTGGTGATGAGGAAGCGTTTCCCTTCCCGGGCCAGGTGCTTCTGCAGGCTGTCCGCCTTTTCCTCCTCCTGGAGACGGCGCCGGCTCTCTTCCTGCCACAGGCGGTCGAGATCATGCCTGCGGTGTTCCTTTTGCAGGCTTTCCGTGGAAACCGTGAGGTAGACGGCATGGCCGGGGGCAAGGTCCACTTCGAAGATGCCGGGCATGAGCAGGTCTTCCTGGAAGGGGAAGCCCCGCTCCTGCTCCACGAGGTATTCGATGTTGTAATACCAGTCCTGGGCAGTCTGCCAGGAGAAAGGGCCGTCCATCTGCAAAAAAAGTTCGGGCAGCTGGGGATCCGGGCGGACGGAAGCCCCGTACAGCGTGGGTGAAACACCGCTGTCGACGGGCCTGTCGGCCCGGATGACGGCATGCATGTTGCGGAAGGCCAGCAGGGGCTTGATGCGCAGGCGCAGGGGAGGGGTCTCGGGGCTGGCGATGCTGGCCTTGTAGCGCACGAGGAGGACATGCCGTCCCGGCAGCAGCATGAGCTCGCGGGTCAGGGTCACATCACCGAAGCGATAGCGGAAAGAGGGCCAGAGCCCGGCAGAGGCGGCCTGCATGTATTCGTGCCCGCGCGGGAAGTAGACGCCCGGATGTTTGCGGCAGGAGAAGAAGAACTCCCTGCCTGCCATGAGCAGGGATTCCTCAAGCGTGGAGAGCAGCACATGGCGGCCTACGGGCCGGGCCAGCTCGGTGACGAACAGGCCGTGATACTTGCGCGTATTGCAGCACACCAGGGAGCTGGACGCGTAGTCACCCAGGCCGTTGGTTTCCAGCCACTCCTTGCGGAGGGCCTTGCGCAGGTTCTGACAGGCGGGACGGTCAAACTGGAACTTCATGTATCCTCCTCAACCGGAAAGGATGGACATATCCGCGGAGACCGTAAAGAAGGGCCGCTGCATCCGCGAAAGCTGCAGGGCAGGGGAAGTTGAAACAGCGTTTTTCCGGGGCTGACGACTGGTTCGTGTTTGGTGTCAGTATAAATCAGGTCCTGCGGGGATGTCAAAACGGCTCCCCTGGAGAAGGGGGACGCATGCTTCCGGGACAGGCCGGTATGACAAGGGGGCGGCCTGTTCACGCCGCCCCCTTGCGGGATCCATGCCATCAGGCCGGGGAAGACCGGTCTTCCCCAGACAGGGCGGCGCGCAGGGCCTCTTCGGGGATCGCCCGCAATGCCTGGACGATGGCGGGATCGAAGGCGGAGCTGGCCGACAGGATGTCCAGGGCCTGGCCGATGGGCATCCCCCGCCTGTAGGCCCGGTCGCTGACCATGGAGCAAAAGGCGTTGACCACGGCCAGCAGGCGGGCATGGGGATTGATCCGGTCGCCCTTCAGGGCCCGCGGGCCGCTGCCGTCGAATTTTTCATTCATGTCATGCAGGGCGTCTGGGACAGGCAGCCCGAAATTGATCCCGCCCAGGATACGGAAGGCATACTCCGAAGACTGCAGCACGGCCTGCTGTTCCTCGGGGGTGAGCTTGCCTCTTTTGCGCAGCAGGTGGTGCGGCACGAAGATCTTGCCGATCTGCGAAAGCTGGGCGGCCATGCGCAGGGTCAGGACAGCCGTATCGTCCAGATCCATGTGCCGGGCCAGCAGCTCCGCCACATGTCGCATTTTCTTTGTATGGCCCACCAGGTTGGGGTCCACATATTCCACGGCGCGCACCAGGGCCTCCATAAGATGCCGCTGGCGTTCCTGGGCTTTCTGGGCCTGCCGGCGGAAGCGGGTGATGTCCTTGAAGATGGCCACGACGCTTCCGGGGAGGGGGGCCGCTTCGGCAGCGTCCGGCTCCTGCCTGTCCGGGAAAACATAGAGGGAGACCCTGTAAAGGTGCTCCTTGCCGTCAGCGCCGGGCAGGGCCAGCTCAACGCCGTCGAAGGACGGCTCCCTGAGCTTGCGGGCGATGCCGTCCTGCAACGTGAGGGCGGCCCCTTGGGGAAAGAGGTCTTTGGGGTACTTGCCCGCAAGGTCTTCCTGCCGGGTGCCGCTGCAGATCCTGGCGAACTCGGGATTGAAGATGCGGATGCCGTCCGTAGCGCTGAACAGGACAAGACCCAGCCGCATGGAATTGTTGACGCTGTCCAGCATCTGTTTCTGGTCGCGGATGACGGTATACAGGGTCTTGAAGTAGGCGGCAGAGGCGCGGTGGGCGCGGCCCACAAGGCAGGAGAGCGCGAAGGCCAGCAGCAGGCCGATGCCCAGGCTTGCCAGCAGGCCGACGGCATAGATCTGCAGGGACCGGTGCCGGATCTCCCGGTCGATGTCCATAGCGGGCAGGGAGGCCACCAGCATCAGCGTATCGGGAAGCGAGGAGGTGAAGGCCAGGGAATAGACGTCATCCCCTCCAGACATGGCAGGGCGTTTCTTGAAGTCCAGCGAATGGGCACCGGCCACGCCCGTGCGCAGGGGAAGCCGTTGCAGGGCACCGTCCTGCAGCAGGAAGACACCGCTCCTGTCCGGGCACAGATCCACCAGTCTGAGCAGGCTTTCCTTGTCCTGCAGGATGTTCGTCAGGGCCGCGTCCATGGGGAAGCACAGGAGCAGGCAGCCGACGACACGGGGCCTGTCCTTGCCGCTTATCTCGAACAGGGGCGCACCGGCCTGCAGGGCAAAATGGTCATCATGCTTGTGGATGGCGCCAAAGGAAAGCGTCCTTGAGGTGATGGCCTGCCGGACGAGAAGATCGTCGTCATGGTTGTCGGCAGCATCAGAGGCGCTGTCCACGATCTTTTGGCCATCGGGAAGGAACATGCGGATACGGTCAAGGCCGTTCTGGTAGGCGATGTCCGCCAGCAGTTGCTGCATGTATTCACGCTGGTCCAGCAGGGAGAGCTGGTCGCTGTCGGACCCGGGACCGGCGGTACGTGAGTTCTTGTCCAGCAGGTCCGGGGGCAGGGCGGTCATGTCTGCGGCGAACAGGCGGACGCTTTCCGAAAGGGCCAGGGTGTTGACCTGTTCCAGCATGCCCCGCCGCCATTCCTGCAGGCGGATCTGCATGGTGTCGATCCTGGAGAGGAGGAAGCGGTTCTTGTCCGCCAGGATGGCCTGGGTGCTCCGGTCGACCTGCAGGGAACACAGGGCATAGGAAAGCAGCAGGACCAGCGCGAACAGGACGAGGCTGATGCTGATGCACAGCCGTTTGCTCATGAAGTGATGCGGCTTGGCGGGGATGTCGGGATCAGGAGTGTGCATGGATTACTCGTTTGTTTTTTTGCCTTTCATATGGGCCCAGCGTGCCTTCTCGTTGAACGAGAACTGCGGGACATAATGGCGCAGGCGTCCCTGGGGCAAAATGGCATTACTGATGTTGTCCAGGATGACGATGTCATTGTCCATGTAGACGGCCAGAACGGCATGGGACAGACGGCGCAGGGTATCGCGCAGGACGACGATACGCAGTTTGTCCGTATCCATGCCCAGTTCTTTGAGCGTGAAATACTTGATGATGGCGTAATCTTCGCAGTCCCCTGACTTTTTAAGGAACAGACTGGGCCAGACCCAGTAGTCGGCCTTGCCCCAGTTGGCGATATCCTCGCGGTAGGGGAAGCGGTTCCAGAACGTGTTGACATAGCGCAGCAGGTCCATGCCGCTTTTGCCCCGTGCCCCCTGCTTGAAGGTGTCCCAGGTGGCGGTCCTGGTGAAGACCTTGCCGGTAACGAAGATGGGTTCCAGCTCGTTCATGCGGCGGACCTCAGCCCAGGCGGGCAGGCTGTCGAGCGGGCGCCGGAACTCCACGGTGCCGAACAGGGGGATGGCCCCGGCCTGCGCCGGGAGGGGGATGAACAGCACGGACAGGAGGGCGGCAAGGCAGAGGACGGCACAGATGATCCGGTGCGGACGAATGACCGGTGACCGGAGGGAAGACCGGGCCGGATGCAGGGCGGGATGTGGATACGCAGGGATCATGGGACCGTCGGAAGGCTGATGTCTGGGAAGTCGGGACTTTTTTTGTACTGCGGTGGACGGCCCTTGTCGAGACAGGTGGGGGAAATATCCCGCGGGCAAAGATTGACTGGATATTTTTAAAAAGTTGGCATAGGACATGGCTTGTCCCGTGCAGTGGACATCCATTTTTATAATTTTTTATAACTCACCGTAACAACTACAGAATATCCTGTATTAACTTTTTTGTGAAAAACGGCAAAATCGTCATAACAAACTGACATGCCATATATATTTTTCAGGGATTTTCCGAAGTGGTGAAAAAGTGTAAACGTTGACTAAAAATATCAATTTTGCATAATAGAACTATCTATCAAATTTTACGAGAGAGGATGATAGCATATGGCGGCTTGCAGAAAATGGGGGGCGATATTCATTGCAGCATGTTGCCTGCTGGCCGGAGGGACACACATGTCCTGGGCCAGGGAAACTCCGGCACAGGGCAATGGCGCTGCGCACATCACGGTGAACGATACCGTCTACGGTGTGTTGCACAATCATCGCAGCCTGATGAGCATCAAAGAAAATCGCGAGGTTCTGGAACACGAGCTCAGCAAGGCCCGTGCCGGATTCGGTCCGCGTGTGGATGTGGCGGGGGAGATCGGCGTGGGTGTCCTGAGCGACACCACGTCACGCGGCCTGGATCTTGATGACCAGTGGCTGAGCGTGGGTAGTGTCTCCGCCAAGCTGGTGCAGCCCATCTGGGACGGCTTTGCCACGCGCAGCCGCGTACGCACGGCCCAGGCGACCCTGGATTCCGTCAAGGCCAGGGTCTTCGACACGGCCACGTCCCTTTCCCTGGACGGCATCATCGCCCATATCGATCTGCTGCGCCGCATCAAGCTGGTGGAGCTGGCCCGCAATAATGTGGCCCGTCACGAGACCATCCTGGCGCAGGCCCGTGACCGTGCCAGTATGGGGGCGGATACCCAGGCTGATGTGACGCAGGCGGAATCCCGCCTGCAGCGTGCCCATTCCTCCCTGTCCGAAGCGGAAGATGCCCTGCGTGTGGCCTATGCCACCTATTCCCGCCTGACCGGCATCTATACGGTGGGCAGGCTGGATGTGGTCCCCATGCCTGCGCAGATGCCCGACACGGCGGCCGCCTTCATCCAGATGGCGGAAAAGCACAATCCCAAGCTGGCTGCCTACCTGCAGGACATCCGCGCCGCCAAGGGCGAGAAGGAACTGGCCCAGTCCGCCATGTACCCGACCTTCCAGCTGGAGGCGGGTCCCGAGTACAGTGACCGCGGCGGCGACCGTGACCGCTGGCTCTACAGCTTCGATGTCCTGGCCACCGTGCGCTGGAACGTGTTCAACAGCGGCGCCGACGTGGCTGGCATCCGTGCCGCATCGGCGCGGGAACGCGAGGCCCGGCAGAACCTGTACGACTATATGGATACCCTGCGTCTGGACATGGAATCCACCTGGAGCAACTATCTGGCGGCCAAGGAACAGTACAAGTTCTATACCAGGGCCGTGGAAAACAATACCTATACGCGGCAGGCCTACCATGACCAGTTCCTGCTGGGGACGCGCAGCCTGCTGGACGTGCTGGACTCGGAGAACGAACTCTACAATTCCGCCAGCCAGGCCGAGACAGCCCGCGGCAACATCCTCGTAGGGGCCTACCGGATGTGCGCCCTGGCCGGTGATCTGCTGCCCCGCATGGGGGTCCCGGCGGAAGAGATCGCGTCGGCTCCCAAGGAGGCCCGCCCCGTCCAGGGGGAAGATTTCGAACTGGGCTGGTTCAAGTAAGCAGCACGTGCGGGCTTCTGGAGCCAGGCTTCCCTGTTCCCGGCAGTGTCGTGCTGCCGGGAACGGGTCTTTTGCAAGACAACAGGCAGGACGTTCTGCCTGTTGTTTTGCGGCAGGACGTCCACAGGGTGGACATCAAAGGATCGTTTGTATGTCGGGAAACGGATCAGGGGAAACACGGGGCCCGGAGATGGCGGCCGGGGGACTGCGTCCTTCCGATGTCGATTTCATGCCGCCTTTGCTGCGCAGCCTTTCTTCTTTGTGCCGCCTCCGCGGCAAGGCACTGTCCCCCCAGTTCCTGCTGGCCGGGCTTTCGGGCAGCACCGTCTCGGCCCAGGCATGCCTGCGGGTGGCCCGCAAGGCGGGGCTGACGGGCAGTGTGCTGTACCGTCCCCGGCTGGCTGACCTCTCCAACCTCACCCTGCCCTGCATCCTGCTGCTTTCCGGGAACCGCAGCTGTGTCCTGACCCGGCTGCTGCCGGGGGCTCCGGCAGGGAAGGAGGCGGACGAAGCCGGAGCCGCCAGCGGGCAGGCCCGGGCCGAGGTCATCTTCCCGGAGACGGAAAGCACCAGCCAGCTGGTGCCCCTGGAGGCGTTGCAGGAAGAATATACCGGCTATGCCCTGTATGTGGCTGTTCCCGGCCGTCCGCAGGAGCATGTGGAAAAGCTGCGCCTGGCCAGGGGAAAGCGCTGGTTCTGGGATGTCCTGCGCTATTACGCGCCCATCTACCGGCATGTGGCGCTGGCCAGCGTCATCATCAACCTCATCGCCCTGGCCAGCCCCCTGTTCGCCATGAACGTCTATGACCGGGTCGTGCCCAACAACGCCATAGAGACCTTGTGGGTCCTCGCATCCGGTGTGATCATCATCTATCTGTTCGACTTCCTGCTGCGGGCCCTGCGCACGCATTTCGTGGACGTGGCCGGTCGCAATGCGGACATCGTGCTCTCCAGCAATCTGGTGGACAAGGTCCTGACCATGCGGCTGGAAAGCAAGCCGGAATCCACGGGATCACTGGTCAACAACCTGCGTGAATTCGAGCAGTTGCGTGAATTTTTCAGTTCGTCCTCGCTGCTGGCCTGCATTGATGTCCCCTTTCTGGTCATCTTCCTGCTGCTGATCTCCTTCATTGCCGGCCCCATGGTCTTCCTGCCGCTGGCAGCCATGCCCGTCCTCATTGGTCTGGGGCTTTTTCTCCAGGCGGCGCGGCGCGGCGCTGCGCCGAGCAGAGCTACAAGCAGAACATGCAGAAGAATGCCCTGCTCGTGGAGATGGTCAACGGTCTGGAGACCATCAAGGCCTGCCAGGCCGAGAGCCGCATGCAGCGCCTTTGGGAGGCCGTGGTGGGCCTTTCCGCCAAATCGACGGCAGAGTCCCGCCGGTACAGCAGCCTTGCCGTGACGGCCTCCGCGCTGGTGACCCATCTGGTCACGGTGAGCATGATCATCTGGGGGGTCTACCGGATATCGGAGGGCCTGATGACCATGGGGGCCCTCATCGGCTGCAACATCCTTGTGGGCCGGGCCATGGCGCCGCTGATGCAGCTGGCTTCCCTGCTGACCCGCCTGCAGAACTCCCGTGTCGCCCTGCAGGCCCTTGATCTGCTCATGGAACTGCCTTCGGAAAACCAGTCGGAAAGTTCCTGCATGGACTTCGGCGAGTTGCAGCCCTCCTTCACGGTGGAGAACGTTTCCTTCGCCTATCCCAATTCCATGAGCCTGGCCCTGGAGGACGTGAGCTTGCGCATCAACCCCGGTGACAGGATCGGCATCATCGGTGCCATGGGCTCGGGCAAAAGCACCCTGGCCAAGCTGCTGACGGGCTTTTACCAGCCGCAGAAAGGCAGCATCAAATTCGGGGACGTGGACCTGCGCCAGCTGCCGACCACGGAGTTGCGCGGGCGCATCGGCGTCCTGCCGCAGGATGTGGTCCTGTTTTACGGCAGCATCCGGGAGAATATCGTCCTGGGGGACCCCACCATCAATGACCATCTGGTGTTCCGGGCCGCGGCCCTTGCCGGGGTGACGGACTTTGTCCGCAACAATCCCGCCGGGTTCGCCGCCCAGGTCGGCGAGCAGGGCAAGGCCCTTTCCGGCGGGCAGCGGCAGGCCGTGGCCCTGGCCCGTGCGCTGGTCCGCGATCCTGAAGTGCTGATCCTGGACGAGCCCACCAGCAATATGGACACGGACTCCGAGCTGCGCCTGCAGCAGCGCCTGGCGGCTGCCTCGCAGGGACGGACCCTGATCCTTGTGACCCATCGGCTGAGCATGCTGCGCATGGTGGACAAGCTGGTTGTCATGGAGACCGGCAGGTTGAGGATGTTCGGACCGCGCGATGCCATTTTGAAGCGTCTGCGCGACAGCGCCGCCGCAGCCCGGAAGCCTGCCCCGGCAAAGGGCAGGGAGGCTTCCGGGGCAACATCTGCCGTGAAGGAGGGGAAGGATGGACGCCCATAAGCCGGATCCCGCGGCGCAGGCCGGCGAACGCCCCGGCACGAGGCCACCGGAAGATATATTCTCGGCTTTGCCCCCGGAGGCTCCCGCACCTGACGGGCCGGACGGGAAACGCTCTTGGCCCGCACGCATCTGGCAGGTGCTCCGCCTGATTTTCATCGGGGATGCCGAGCACGAACAGCGTCCTGCCACCGGCATGGCAGAACGCCTGCGCGAGAATTTCAGCCAGGCGTCGTCGGCCGGTGCCAGACCCATGACGCGCAAGGAGCTGTTCGCGGCCCTGGATGCCCCCCTGCACGGGCTGATGCCGGATGACATCAATTATGCCGGCGAGGTGGACGCGGCCCTTTCACGCCGGCCTGCCTTCACGGCCCGCGCCCTGTCCGTGGCGGTGGCCCTGCTCATGGCGGCGCTGCTCCTCTGGGCGGCCTGGGCCCCCATCGACGAAGTGACCCATGCCGAAGGTTCCGTGGTGGGTTCCCGGCGCACGCAGTCGGTCTCCAACCTGGAAGGCGGCATCCTGCAGGCCGTGCTCGTCCGGGAGGGCGAGATCGTGGAAAAAGGGCAGGCCGTGGCCCAGCTGGAAAACGTCATGGCCGAAAGTTCGTACAGGGATGCCCTGTACAAGCTGGTGGAACACCGTCTGGCCATCCTGCGCCTGGAGGTCATGCTGCGCGACGAGGAACCGGTCTTCCCCGGCGACCTGCGGGCCTTCCTCAGGGAGATACTGGGGGAAGAGCCCGACAGCGCGCTTGTGGAGCGCGCCCGCCAGATCGTGGAGGACCAGCTGAATACCTGGAGGGCCCAGAGCTCGAAGCTGCAGGCCGAACTTTCCATGCTGGAGGCCCAGTATGCCCAGCGCCAGAGCGAGGTGGCGGAGCAGCTGGCACGCAAGAAACAGCTGGACGGCAGCCTTGTGCTGGAGACGGAACAGCGGGATACGGCCAAGCGCCTGTTGCTGCGCAACAATTATTCCCGCATGGATTATCTGGGGCTGGAGCAGAAGATCATCCAGACCCAGGGCGAGATCGACATGCTGGCCGCATCCATCCCCAAGGCACAGGCCATGATGGAGGAGGCCCGGCAGCGCATCGGCAGCCGGGTGGCCGAGGAACAGCTGGCCATCAGCCAGGAGATCAACAAACGGCGCACGGAGCTGGGTTCGGTGCGGGAATCCCTGACCGCCGGCGGCGACCGCGTGACGCGTACCGAAGTGCGCAGCCCCGTGCGGGGCAGTGTCAAGCAGATACTGGTCAATACGGTGGGCGGGGTCGTCAAGCCGGGCGAGGCCATCATGGACATCGTGCCCATGGACGAGAGCCTCCTGGTGGAGGTGCGCGTCCGCCCGCAGGACGTGGCCTTTTTGCGTCCCGGCCAGGACGTGATGATCAAGGTCTCGGCCTATGATTTCTCCATCTACGGCGGTCTGCCCGGCAAGCTGGAATCCATCAGCGCGGACACCATCGAAGACAAGAAGGGCGATTTTTATTACCTTGTCAAAGTCCGTACCAAGGAGACGGCCATACGCCATAATGACGAGATCCTGCCCATCATCCCGGGCATGATCGTGGTGGCCGACATCATCATCGGCAAGAAAACAGTGCTCGACTATATTCTCAAACCTGTGATGAAAGCCAGGCAAAACGCGCTGACAGAGCGCTGATCCCTGCCGTGCGGAGATCCTATGCGGAATCCTGAACGTGTGTCACTGCTGCCCCTGCTGACGGGACTGGTCCTGCTGCTCGCCCTGACGCTCATCGGGAGCATGCGCTTCAACAGCGCGGAGCAGCGCGAGATCCTCGACAGGACAGGAAACCAGCTGTCAGCCCATGCGTCCACAGCGGCGGCCATGGTGACGGTCTGGACCGGCGTCCAGCGCGATGCCGTGGCGGAGATGGCCCGCTATGACATGCTGCGCCTGCTGGCGTCGGAGATAGCGGAAACGAACCTTCCCGCGGCCCTGCTGCGCGAACTGGGGGAGAGCCCCTGGACACCACCTTTTCCTCCTCTATGGGAGCGAGACCTATCTCATCCAGCTCTACATAGGGCAGATC